>OZSS01000721.1_pt1 | contig 15909 bp, 13 predicted proteins | sample 1779911 | NCBI WGS metagenome assembly OZSS01 (sample SAMEA2603589, study PRJEB24840) | metagenome | biome: Water; feature: Photic zone; material: Seawater sample | place: Mediterranean Sea | collected 2013-11-12 | depth 10 m | reverse complement strand
CTAAAAACCCTCAAGTCAAGTCGAACAAAAGAGAGAATAAATAATAAAAAAAAATAAAGTCCTAAATTAAAACCCATAATTGCCCAATCCACAATCAATACTCAAATAATAAGATCGATGATCAGTTTATTTATTACTATTTTTGAAGTTGTTTTTGGCCAAACTGGACAATGATTTAATGAATGGATTGATATGAGCAGCTTTAAACTATACACCAAAACGGGTGACGACGGAACCACAGGATTGCTTTCTGGAAAACGCGTCAGTAAACACGATATACGCATCAGTGCCTATGGAACAGTGGATGAACTCAATTCATGGATTGGGTTGATTAGACACTACGACATAGATCCTAAAATCAAGACCACATTGATCAAAATACAACAAGAATTGATGACCATGGCGTCTCAACTCGCCGATGATACTGATTTTGAAGTTTCACCTTTGGCAAAAACCCTTGATCCTATTCAGGAGAAAGACATAACCTACTTGGAGGATCAAATTGATCTGATCAATGGGGAATTACCTGAGTTAAGAAATTTTGTTATTCCTGGAGGACATATGGTCGTTTCCTACGCGCACTTGGCCCGTTGTACTTGCAGAAGAGCGGAGCGATACATTACCGAATTGAATGAAATCCAAAAGGTCCACAAAACCATCATTGCCTATGTAAACAGGCTTTCCGATTTCTTGTTTATTTTGGGAAGAAAACTTTCTAAAGATTTTGAGGTAGATGAAATAAAGTGGAGCGGTCAAAAAAAGTAAACCAGTTTCTTGGATTATTCTTTTAAAAATCTATTTTTGCAAAAAATTGTTGATTATGTATTGGACGTTAGAACTTGCTTCGTATCTCAGTGATGCCCCTTGGCCCGCGACCAAAGATGAATTGATTGACTTTTCTATCCGAACGGGTGCCCCCTTAGAGGTGGTGGAAAACCTGCAATCCATGGAAGACGAAGGTGATGTTTATGAATCTATTGAAGAGATATGGCCTGATTTTCCTACAGAAGAGGATTATCTTTGGAATGAAGATGAATACTGATCTTTAAAAATCAAAATCTAAAAGTCTCATCTGAGGCTTTTTTTTTGTTTAATTTTATGGTCTTATTAAAAAAATCGAATGAGCCTTTTAAATTCTGTATTAAAAGTTTTTGTTGGAGATAAAACCAAAAAAGATTTATCTAAAATCTTACCCATTGTTGACCAAATCAACAAACATTTTGTTTCCTACAAAGACATTAGTAACGACGAGTTAAGGGAAAAAACCCAGTCTTTTAAAAACATTCTCAGCGACCAACTCAAGGAAGCAAACAAGCAAATTGCAGCGCTGAAAAAAGAACTTGAGAATATTGAGGACATCGATCAGAAAGAAAATGTATATCAACAAATTGATGACCTAACAAAAGAAGGTGAAAAGATCATCGCAGGTGTGCTGAGTGAAATTTTACCAGAAGCTTTTGCTGTAGTTAAAGAAACGGCGAGAAGATTTGTTGAAAACACAAAACTGACCGTCAAAGCATCTGAATTTGACCGCATCCTATCTCAAAAAAGCAGCTATGTTCAATTGGAAGGAGACAATGCCCTGTGGTCCAATGCTTGGGATGCCGCTGGAAAGCCCATAGTATGGGATATGGTGCACTACGATGTTCAGCTGATTGGTGGGATTGTTTTACATCAAGGGAAAATCGCTGAAATGCATACTGGAGAGGGAAAAACACTAGTGGCAACCCTACCCGTCTACCTAAATGCCTTGACCGGAAAAGGGGTTCACCTCGTGACTGTAAACGATTACCTGGCCAAGCGTGACAGCGCTTGGATGGGACCTATTTTTGAATTCCATGGCTTAAGTGTTGACTGCATAGACTACCACAAACCCAATAGTCCCGAGCGAAGAAAGGCTTATTTGGCCGACATTACTTATGGCACCAACAATGAGTTTGGTTTTGATTACCTCAGGGATAATATGGCGCATGGCGCTGACGATTTGGTACAGCCCAAACACCACTACGCTATTGTAGACGAAGTCGATTCAGTATTGATTGACGATGCCAGAACCCCCCTAATTATCTCGGGTCCTACCCCCGAAGGGGACCGCCACGAGTTTGATATTCTAAAACCTAAAGTTTCTGGATTGGTCGCACAGCAAAGGTCCTACCTTACCGGTGTACTGGCAGAAGCTAAAAAGAAAATCAGTGAAGGAGATACCAAAGAAGGAGGGTTCCTTCTCCTCAGGGTATTTAGGGGCCTTCCAAAAAATAAAAGCCTGATTAAATCTCTGAGTCAAGAAGGTGTGAAGCAACTTCTACAAAAGACAGAAAATTTCTATATGCAAGACAACAACCGCGAGATGCCCAAAGTTGACGCGGCCTTATTGTTTACCATTGACGAAAAAACAAATCAGATTGAACTCACCGACAAAGGAATTGAATCCCTTTCAACGGAAAGCGAAGACAAAAATTTCTTTGTCCTCCCGGACATAGGTATTGAGATCGCAAAAATTGAAAACCAATCGTTAGAGCCCAAAGAGGAAGCCGAATTGAAGGAAAAACTTTTCAAAGATTTCAGTATCAAAGGAGAGCGTATTCATTCCATGAATCAACTCTTTAAAGCCTACACCCTTTTTGAAAAGGATGTGGAGTATGTGGTAATGGAAAATAAAGTGATGATTGTGGATGAGCAAACCGGAAGGATCATGGAGGGTAGAAGATATTCGGATGGTCTGCACCAAGCCATAGAGGCAAAAGAAAATGTAAAAATTGAAGCCGCTACCCAAACTTTTGCCACCATTACACTCCAAAACTATTTTAGAATGTATGAAAAACTGGCAGGGATGACTGGGACGGCAATTACCGAGGCTGGGGAATTTTGGGAGATTTATGAACTGGATGTGATTGAAATTCCCACCAACAGGCCCATTGCTAGAAAAGACAGAGACGACCTGATATACAAAACCAAGCGAGAAAAATACAATGCTGTAATCGAGGAGGTCACAGCACTTTCCAAAGCAGGCAGACCCGTATTGATCGGGACCACCTCAGTAGAAATATCAGAATTACTCAGTAAAATGCTGAACATTAGGAAAGTTCACCACAATGTTCTCAATGCCAAACTTCACAAAAAAGAAGCTGACATCGTTGCAGAGGCTGGAAACCCAGGTATCGTTACCATAGCGACTAATATGGCGGGAAGAGGGACAGACATTAAGTTGTCCGACGAGGTGAAAGCAGCTGGAGGACTCGCCATAATTGGGACAGAACGGCACGATTCCAGAAGGGTTGACAGACAATTGCGTGGGCGATCTGGTAGACAGGGTGACCCTGGAAGTTCTCAGTTTTACGTTTCTCTTGAAGACAACCTTATGCGTTTGTTTGGATCCGATCGGGTTGCAAAAGTAATGGACAGAATGGGGCTTGAAGAAGGAGAAGTCATTCAACATTCTATGATGACAAAATCCATTGAACGGGCACAGAAAAAGGTGGAGGAAAATAATTTTGGAATTCGTAAACGCCTTTTAGAATACGACGATGTAATGAATGCCCAACGCGAGGTAATATACAAAAGGAGAAAACATGCTTTAAGTGGGGAACGCATTAAACTCGACATTGCAAACATACTTTACGATACCTGCGAACACATTGTCACAACCAACAAAGCCTCAAGTGATTTCAAAAACTTTGAGTTTGAAATCATCAGCAACTTCTCAATTACTGCCCCCGTAGACGAGGAAGCTTTCAAAGAAATTTCTGAAAATGAAATCATCAACCAACTCTACGATGAGCTCACGGCCCACTATAATGAAAAAATTGCAGCCAATGCCGCAATGGCATTCCCAGTCATCAAAGACGTCTACGAGCGGCCAGGAAATACTTTTGAAAGAATTGTAGTGCCCTTCACGGATGGTGTAAAATCTTTGAAGGTAGTTACCAACCTTCAAAAAGCTTATGAATCTGAGGGAAAACATTTAGTACAAGATTTTGAGAGAAATATCACCCTGGCACTGATAGACGAAGCTTGGAAAACACACCTCAGAAAGATGGACGAACTCAAGCAGTCGGTGCAGTTGGCTGTTCACGAACAAAAAGATCCGCTGCTCATCTATAAATTTGAAGCTTTTGAGCTCTTTAAAGCGATGATTAATAGCCTTAACAAAGAAGTTCTTTCTTTCCTTTTCAAGGGAAACCTCCCCAGTCAAAGCGATGATCAGATTCAAGAGGCAAGAAAAAGGCCTACTGGCCCGAAAAACTACAGGACTTCAAAAGACGAAGTGCTCAATACAGATGAAATGGCCATGCGTAACCGAAATGTCGGAGCCAATGCAGGTAGAGGTGAAAGAAAAATGGTTGAAACTATTGTCAGAGAACGTCCAAAAATTGGACGGAACGAAAAAATTGTGATCCGAAACGTAAGTACAGGGGAGACCAAAACCGTCAAATTCAAGCAAGCGGAACCTTTGATCAACAAAGGAGAGTGGGTAATCAACAATTAATTTTATAAATTAGTGTTCACAAGAATTAGGTGATGCAGGTATATGCTAATGTATTGTTGTGGGTGGTTCCCTTTTTTCTGATATTGATCATACTCGAAATTGCTTATGGTCATTTTACAGGTAAACAAACCCATACTTTTATGGACACATTGTCCAGCCTCAGCTCTGGCATGACAAATATACTCAAGGACATTTTAGGGCTTGGAGTCATCATAGTCTCCTACCCTTTTTTAGTCGAAAACCTTTCTCTATTTAGCCTAAAAAATGAATTATGGTTATACGCCACAGCATTTATTTGCATTGATTTCGCCTCTTATTGGAGTCATCGTCTAAATCATAAAATCAATTTTTTTTGGAATCAACATGTAATTCATCACAGCAGTGAAGAGTTTAATTTAGCTTGTGCCCTACGACAAAGCATCTCCGACCTGCTGGGTTACACAGCATTATTCCTAATTCCAGCTGCGGTGATTGGGGTGCCACACGAGGTGATTACTATTTTGGCACCCCTGCATTTATTTGGACAGTTTTGGTATCACACTCAGCATATTGGAAAATTAGGTATTTTGGAATACCTATTGGTCACCCCTTCCCAACACCGGGTTCACCACGCCATCAACCCCATTTATATTGACAAAAACTTGTCTGCTATTTTTTGTGTTTGGGACCGTTGGTTTGGCACCTTTCAGGAGGAACTCGATGAGGAACCTCCTGTTTATGGTGTACTAAAACCCGTGCAGACATGGAATCCATTGATTATCAACTTTCAACACTTATGGAGTTTGATGTGCGATGCTTGGCATACCCGTTCTTGGATCGAAAAACTTACCTTGTGGTGGAAGCCAACAGGTTACAGGCCCAAGGATGTAGCCGACAAGTACCCCAAAAAAATAATTGACCCCTCCCTACCCCAGGAAAAATATAATCCAGAAACCACTCACTTGAAAAAAATATGGGCGTTAATTCAATGGTTATCCATCACCGTTATCCTGTTGTATTTCTTGGCCAATTTTGAATTGTTCTCTACCAGCCAATCGTTGCTTATCGGAACGATAGTTTTACTCAGCATTTTTGGATATACTGCCCTGATGGATGGTTATAACTGGTCTTATGATTTTGAAATGGGGAGAAATATAATCGGACTGTTATTCTTTATTCTACCCAATCAAATTGATTTTTACTACTCCACCCTTCCTGGACTATTTTATTTTGGGGTATTTTATTTCAGCATGAATACAATTACACTGCAGTTTTTAGATCTGAATAAAGAGACCCGCTTTTTGAATGAAAAGTAACAAAAAGGTCTTTTTGCTGGGTCCAGCCCATCCCTTTCGTGGAGGCATTGCCGATACCCAAAATCAATTGGCTCAAAACCTAAAACTCTTAGGATACCAGGTGTTTGTTTATACATTTACAAAACAATACCCTAATTTTTTCTTTCCTGGTAAAACACAGTACAGTGATGAACAGCCCCCCCAATGCTATTAAAATCGAAAGAAAAATTCATAGTTATAAGCCCACCAACTGGAATAAAGTAGCGCAAACCATCAACGCTGAGAAGCCCGATACCGTAATTTTTAGGTATTGGAGTCCTGTGTTAGCTCCGTGTTGGGCGGGGATTGCTCGCAACTTAGATAAAGAGATAAAAAAAATTGGACTGATTGACAATTGGCAGCCACACGAAAAAAAACCATGGGATAGTTTACTCACCAGAATATTCTACAAACAGATGAACGGGTTTGCCACCCTCTCCTCTGCAGTAGGGCTGCAAATTGAATCCACGCTGCCCAACAGCCAAGTTTGGAAAGGTTTTCATCCCATAGCTGATAAATTACCTCCTGCAATACCACAAGAGAAGGCAAGAAAAATATTAGGGTGGCCTGAAAATAAAAAAATTGTTCTCTTTTTTGGATTGGTCCGAAAATACAAGGGTTTAGATCTTTTGATAACAGCATTTTCAAAACCGCCTTTAAATAAATCAGATGTTGTTCTGGCCATTGTTGGAGAAGCCTATGAATCGGAGAAAAAGTATACGGAAATGATTGAAAGTTTGGCATTAAAGGATCGCGTGCTCCTAGATTTTAATTATGCTACTACCGAAAAGGCGAGAATTGTTTTTTCTGCTGCCGACCTGGTCGCCCAAACCTATAGAAATGCGACCCAAAGCGGTGTAACCCCATTGGCCTATCATTTTCAGGTGCCACTTTTGGTCTCTGATATTCCGGGTCTTAAGACACCTGTTTTAGAAGACAGTACTGGAGAAATCTGTAAAATCGATCCACTAGAAATTGCAGAACGCTTGAGTTTTATGTTTTCGGGTGATGTGCTCACCCAGTGTAAATCAGCTTTTCTCAAAGTAAAAAATAAGTACCACTGGAGAACTTTTGGCAAATCCTTGATGGCGTTTATCAATCAAATTTGATCCTAAACTGAACTTAAATCCTTATTTTTAAATATCAAAATTCATCCTATGAAATACTTTCTGTTTGCACTATCTCTATTTTTTGTAGGTTCTTGCAAACCAAAAGTGGCTGAAGAAAAGAAACCTGCTCCCAATGTGGTCATTGTTTTTACAGACGACCAAGGCTACCAGGACTTAAGCTGTTTTGGCTCACCAAACATTTATACTCCTCATTTAGATCAAATTGCTGCAGATGGGCTTAGGCTTACCAACTTTTACGCAGCACAAGCAGTTTGCTCGGCTTCCAGGGCGGCTCTGCTTAGTGGCTGTTATCCCAACAGAATTGGCATTAAAGGAGCACTGTTTCCCAAAAGCAAAATTGGTATAAATCCCATGGAAACTACCCTTGCTGAAATGCTTCAAGAACAGGGTTATAAAACTGGAATATTTGGAAAATGGCATCTGGGACACCTTCCGAAGTTTCTGCCAAACAACCATGGTTTCGATGAGTTTATGGGCATCCCCTATTCCAATGACATGTGGCCTGTAGATTATGAGGGAAATCAAGTCGATAAAAACCACCCAAAGGCCAAAAGATACCCACAACTGCCCTTCTTTAAAAATTTTGACGTAGTCAAAGAAATAAAAACCATAGAGGATCAAGCACAGTTGACCACAGAACTAACAGAGGCCGCCGTCGATTTTATTGAGCGCAATAAGGACAATCCCTTTTTTCTTTATGTTCCGCACCCCATGCCCCATACCCCCATTGCCGTATCAGATAAATTTAAGGGGAAAAGTGATCAAGGGCGCTATGGCGACGTGATCATGGAAATAGATTGGTCGGTTGGTCAAATTATGAATAAACTAAAAGAACACCAACTCGATAAAAACACCATCTTCATTTTTACCAGTGACAATGGACCTTGGTTAAATTTTGGAAATCATGCAGGAAGTGCATCTCCACTCCGCGAGGGCAAGGGAACTGCTTGGGAAGGTGGCCAAAGAGAACCTTGCGTTGTCTCTTATCCCAACGGCATTGAAGGAGGAAGAGTTATCGATACCCCCATGATGACCATTGATTTACTACCTACTATTGCAGAAATCACTGGTGCCAAGCTACCCGAATTAAAAATTGACGGGAAAAGTGTGTGGGATATATGGACAGGAAAATCCAACAAATCTCCTCACGATGCCTATTTTTTTTATTATGAATCGAATGAATTACACGGCGTGAGATACAATGATTGGAAACTTTATTTCCCGCACACCTACCGTTCTCTCAATGGACGGGAGGGAGGAAAAGATGGATACCCTGTAAATTATGACATGAATGAAATTGACGAAATTGAATTGTACGATCTCAAAAACGATATCAGTGAGTCCAAAAATGTAGCTGATCAACATCCCAAGATCGTCCTCGAAATAAAATCTTTGGCCGATGAGATGCGGAAGAAATTGGGAGATAAGCTTTTGAATATAGAAGGCACAGAAAACAGGCCCGCAGGCAGCGTCGAATAATAGGATAAATTATGAAAACCATGTACATTTTTTTGAGTTTAATAATATTAAACAACTGTCAGTTAAGTGCCCCCGTTCCTCAAGATCGAACCACTGAAGTTTGGGCACCCGCCACCATCCAGAAGGACAAATCTAAAGCCTATTTCGCTTCGGGATGCTTTTGGTGTGTTGAGTCTGTCTATGAAAGTATTAAAGGGGTAGAAGAAGCCTTCTCTGGCTATGCGGGGGGGAAAACAAAAAATCCTACCTACTACCAAGTGGTAACCGGAAGAACAGGACATGCCGAAACTGTCGAAGTTATCTATGATCCAAAGTTGGTAAGTTTTTCCACCTTAGTAGAAGCGTTTTTTGACTCCCACGATCCTACATTGCTCAATCAGCAAGGACCCGACAGAGGCACGCACTATCGTTCTATAGCCTTTTACCAGAACAACGAAGAAAAAGAGATCATTGAAAAATACATTGCCAAACTCGAAAAAGAAAAAGTCTACAACCGAAAGATCGTCACAGAAGTAAAACCCCTGGCAAAATTTTACTACGCCGAAAACTACCATCAGGATTATGAAAAAAACAATCCCAATGATCTCTATATTTTGAACGTATCCGTTCCGAGATTAAATAAGTTTAAAGCCACATCTCCTGAATTAATAAAAGACCAGCAGCATTAATTCTACAGGAGTTTTGGGGTTAATAATCGATTCCACAGCAGATAAAATAGGCAGCCCGTCAGGGATCCAAATGCAGCCCCAGAAATAGCATCTAAAGGGTAGTGTACCCCGATATAAATTCTACTGTAGGCCACTAAAGAGGCCAAAAGAAGGAGGAAATAACTCAGTCTTTTGTGGGATACTCTAAAAATTCCCAAGAAAAAAAAAGCCAGGGCAAATGAGTTGGATGCATGTCCAGAAAAATACCCGTAATATCCACCACAAGTAGATTTTACCAACCTTACCATTCCCTCCAATAGGGGCTCATGACAAGGACGCAATCGTTGAAAGCCATATTTAAAAAGGTTCGTAGTTTGATCCGTAAGTAATATCATTAACGCCACCGTAGTCAATAATAACAGTAGCACTTTAAATGATTTTTTTCTCAGATAGACAAACAGCAGGGCCATATAAACCAAAATATTGGTCATCTTATTGGTCATCAACAACCAAAATTTGTCATAGGGATCACTCCCCAGCTGGTTGAGGAAAATAAATAATTTTTGATCCAGAGTAATTAGTTCTTCCACCCTTTACTCAAAATTATCCATTTGTTTGTCGTAGAACTCCAACGCTTCTTCAATTAGTGTTTTGGTCTGAGATTCCAATTCTTCTTTGTCCTCTTTTTCAAAATCTTCCATCCAATGAATCTCATCATTGATCACATTCAGATAAAAACGCGGATATTGCGTGTGGGCAACAAAAATGACCCCATTCAAATCCACATTATCAGCAATTAAGTATTTAGGTAAATCCATTGATAAATCGAGTTAATCAAACCATTTTTTTTGTAAGATAGTAAAATCTCAACAGCAACAGAAAAGCAGATACGGTTAGGCCTGTGAGCAACCCCATCCAAATTCCAGAAGCGCCCATATCTGTTTTTAATCCGAGGAAATATGAGGTTGGGAATCCAATGAGCCCATAAGAAATAAAGATCAGAACCGCAGGCACAACAACGTCTTGAACCCCCCTCAAGGCTCCCAAAACGACGGCCTGTACTCCGTCTGCAATTTGAAAAAAAGCGGCAATTAACATTAAACGAGATGCAATATTTACCACCTCGATTACGTCTTTTTCAAGGGTCAAGGAATCTCCATCAAGATAAAGCCATGGCAGCACATCATGAAAACCTACAAAGAAAAGGCAAAAGAAAAAATCAATTATAAAAATCAATAAAAAGCAAGAAAAGGCCACAGTTTTGAGCGATGTAAAGTCCCCACGTCCTTTTTGATTTCCCACACGAATCATCGCTGTAACTCCAAGCCCCATGGCAACCATATAGGTCATGGTAGACAGGTTTAATGCGATTTGATTGGCTGCCTGAGGGTTTTTACCCAACAAGCCCGACATCCATATGGCTGTGGTAAAAAAAGTCACTTCAAAAAACATTTGAAGGGCTGAAGGTAGTCCCAAAGAAAAGATGTTTTTAAATAATGATTTGCGCAACTTTACACTGAAAATTTTGTGATAGTATCTTTTAAAGCTTTTTTTATTAATAACCCCTATTACCATAAATAAAACCATAGACCAACGGGCTATTAATGTACCAATTGCAGCCCCCTCTATACCCAGCTCTGGAAATCCATGCATTCCGAAAATCAAGAGGTAATTTAATACCACATTGATCACATTGCCCAACAGGGTAGCATACATAGACAATTGTGTTTGAAATAATCCCTCTGCAAATTGTTTAAATCCTTGAAAGCCAACCAAAGGCACCAAGGAGAGGCCTACCCAAAAAAGGTAAGACTGAGCTGAATCGACAACCTCGGTCGGTTGTCCCATACTAGCAAGCAGGGGTTGTGACCAAAGTACCAAAGCGGCCAAAACCAGTCCCAGACCAAAACAAAGCAATAGCCCATGTGCAAAAATAGCTCTTACCCTTTGGTGATCATCTGCTCCAGACGCTTCGGCTATGAGCGGGGTGATTGCAGTGGAAAAACCAATTCCCAAAGACATGGCTACAAAAACAAAACTTATGCCCAGCGATACAGCAGCCAATTCAGCAGTTCCCAGTTGTCCTACCATTACGTTGTCAATCAACTGAACAACAGCATGCCCAATCATACTCAGCATTACCGGGTATGCCAATTTTAAATTGATCTTAAATTCGCGGGTATAGATTTTTAATTTCATCAATATTAGAGAGCGCACCTATTCAACACCCAATTGATCTGTTAAATAGACAAGGGCGGTCATAGTGGCGGCTCCCATCTCTAACTCCCTTTTATTAATTCCTTCAAAAGTGTCCATCTCAGAATGATGATGGGTAAAATAACGCTGGGAATCTGTTCTTAAACCTGCTAAGACCAAAGCACTCTCTTTTAGCAGATTAACATCGGCACCACTTCCTTTTCGATCAAACAAGTGAATATAATATGGTTCAAAATAGGGTTTCCATGACAAAATTTTTCTGTAGTAACGGTCAGCGGTGTCAAAACTAAACCCCCGTGGGGTGAAGCCTCCAGTGTCCGACTCTAAGGCCAATAGGTGTTTTTCATTTTTACTTCTAACACCTGCTGCGTAGTCCTTGGCACCCCTTAATCCATTTTCTTCATTGGTGAACAACACCACACGAATGGAGTTTTTGGGGCGGTAACCTTTTTTTAAACCCAATAATCTCAATACTTCCATAGATTGTACAACCCCAGCACCATCATCGTGAGCACCATCGCCTAAATCCCAAGAATCTAAATGGGCCCCTACCATAATAATATTTTCAGGAGATTCACTCCCATCGATTTGGGCAATTACATTAAAAGATTTTACTTCAGGGTAATTCCTACAGTTTTGTTTTATAAAGAATCTAATATCTGGGTTTAAAGCGATCATCGAGCTCAACAGTTCAGCATCATTTGTGCTGATGGAAGCAGCAGGAATTCTTTTGTTGATGGGCAGCTCCCCATAGCTCATGGTTCCTGTATGTGGATAATCATCCAATCTAAAATTTAAAGAACGAACTATAACAGCGACTGCACCGAACTTGGCAGCCTCAGCTGCTCCATTATATCTTTGGTCCACAGCACCTCCGTAAGCTTCGAATGCACTGACAAGGCTTTTTTGCATGGGACGGTTATAAAAAACAATTTTCCCCCTTATTTTATTTTCACCCAACTGCGCCAATTCCTCAATTCCCTTTACCTCTACGATATTTGCTTTGATACCGATTGAGGGCGTCGCAATGGAACCGCCCAAGGCACAGATATTGACATTAATGGTATTACCAGGGCTGGATTCGATATTCGCATACTCGAAGGTGCCTCGGACCCACTTCGGAACCATTACTGATTCCAACCAAACCGAATCTAAAGGAAGGGCTTCAAGCTCTTCTTTGGCCCACTCTATGGCCAATGCCTCACTTAGTGAGCCAGACAACCGGCCCCCTATCTGATTGCTTAACTGATCCAACCAATCGTAACTTTTACCATTGGTAAGTGATTCGTTATATAAAAATGCAACACCATCGGCTATGGTTCTGTTTTGTTGACCATTCAAAAAAAGGCAACCAAATAAAAACAGGAGTAAGGATTTTTTCATAATTAACTAAGCTTTCGGTTTGGAAGCAAATTGCCGAATATCTTCCTCTGTGACGGGATCTGAGCCGAGAATCATCAGTCGTTCAACAACATTTCTAAGTTCTCGAATATTTCCTGTCCAAGGGTAATCCATCAACTTATTGATGGCCTCTTTAGAGAAAGATTTTGTTTCGAGACCCTGATCATTTCTCAAGTGATCGGAAAAATAATCTACCAATAGTGGAATGTCGTTTTTTCGGTCTTTCAGTGGTGGAACTTTAATTAATATTACCGCCAAACGATGGTATAGATCTTCCCTGAACCTGCCCGCTTTGATCTCTTCGTTTAAATTTTTGTTGGTAGCGGCGATCACCCTTACATCTACCGTGATGTCTTTGTCTCCACCTACACGCTGAATTTTACCCCCTTGTAGGGCTCTTAATACTTTTGCTTGCGCTGCCAAACTCATATCTGCCACCTCATCCAAGAATAAAGTGCCACTGTTGGCCATTTCAAATTTTCCAGGCCTATCTTTGATGGCAGAAGTAAAAGCCCCTTTCAGGTGTCCAAAAAGTTCGCTTTCAATCAACTCAGAGGGGATGGCAGCACAATTTACCTCGACAAAAGGGTGGGTAGATCGATTACTTTTTTGATGTAAGTGATGCGCAACCAACTCTTTCCCCGTTCCATTCTCTCCGGTTATCAATACTCTGGCATCGGTTGGGGCCACTTTTTCGATCAATTTATGGATTTCATGTATTTGATCTGATGCGCCAATGATTTTATATTTTTTGGCAATTTTTTTTTTGAGGCTTTTATTTTCTTGGACCAAGTTTTTTATCTCCAAGGCGATTCTCACTGCAGTCAACAGCCGGTTTAGGTCGGGTGGCTTGGATATAAAATCATAGGCTCCAGATTTCATGGCTTCAACAGCGGTTGAAACATTACCATGTCCTGTGAGCATTATAAATGGGACATTTATCCCCTCCTCTCTGGTCTTTTGTAAAACCTCAACTCCGTCCATTTTTGGCATCTTGATGTCACACAATACCAAATCAAAATCTTCTTTCTTTAGCGCATTAAACCCAGATTTCCCGTCTTCACATTCTGTTATCCGATAGTCATCGTTTTCCTCTGACAAAATTCGAACTAATACCCTCCTTATGGGTTCTTCGTCTTCAATTAAAAGTAGTTTTTTCATGTTTTGATTGAGGGATTGTTTTTAAAAGTAACCACCCTTTGGGGGAATGGGATTTCAATATTTAAAGCTTTTAATTTTTCAAAAATTTGAAACCTCAGATCACTCTTGACAAGATTGGCTTCAAAACTGTTGTTCATGGAAAAAAAGAGCTGAAACATCAAAGCACTGTCTCCATAATCTTCGAAAAGAAGAAATGGTTCTGGCTTCGTCAATACTTTTGGATGACTTTTGGCAATTTCAATTACAGCATCTTTTAATAATTGAATATCTGTATCGTATGCGACACCAAAATCAACGATTTCCTTTGTCAAGGAACCATTTTCAGTCCAATTGTAAAGGATAGAGGTTAAAAATTTATGATTCGGTATGATCAGTACTTTATTGTCTCTGGTGACAGCCCTGGTCGTTCGAAGCATAATGTTCTCCACCTTTCCTACTTGACCATCAACTTGAATGATATCTCCGACATGTACTGTTTTGTCCAACAAAATTGAGATACCCGAAAAAATGTCTTGAATCAGTGTCTGTAAAGCCAAACCAATGCCGACCAAAAGTGCGGCAGAGGCGGCAAAAATAGCGTTGATCTCAACGCCAACATTGTCCAGCGTTATTAATATTACAACGAGATAGACAGAGTAGTTGATGAATGCAAATACGCCTCTGAACTTCAATTTAGTATCGCTATTTAAAGTCCTGAATACAATTTTTTTAAAAATTTTGAGAAAAAGATGGGTCAGAAAAAATACTGCGATGATGACCAAGATCGATTTGGGTGTCAAAATAATATCGCTTCCGATTCTTATTTTATAATTAAAAAAATCAATTATTTTTTCCATGTGAATAAATCACCACTAAGATATAACAAAAACAAAACCCACCCTTATTTCTAAGGATGGGAAAAAATTGCTATGAAAAAAAAATAACACTATAATATAGTGTTAATCAAATATAAATATTTTTTTTGAACTTGATTTGTCTATGCAAACATGTCCTTAACTTTCTCAAAAAAGGATTTATCTGATTTGTCTGGATTGGGGGTAAAATTGTCGTCTTCGAGCATTTTCTGAAAAAATTGTTTTTGCTCCTTGTTTAGGGTTTTGGGCGTCCAAACGTTGACATGTACCAAAAGGTCACCTTTCCCATAGCCATTGAGGTCAGGAATTCCTTTTCCTCGAAGCCGTAAAGTTTTGCCAGACTGAATTCCAGATTCAAGTTTTATTCGAACCTTTCCTTCCAACAAATTTATTTCTTTGGAAACACCAAGTGCAGCTTCTGAAATACTGATGTATAAGTCATAGTGTAGGTGGTTTCCCTCCCTGACAAAAGTATCGTCATCCTTTTCCTCAATCAACACCAAAAGATCACCAGATATACCATTCCCTGCTGCCTCGTTTCCTTTTCCAGTTACTTTTAGCTGCATACCGTCCTCCACGCCTGCTGGAATTTTAATGGATACTGTTTCAACATCCTCGATCATTCCGTTGGCGTCACTTCCAGAGGGTCGGTTGGACAAAACTTTACCGGAGCCCTTACAAGTAGGACAAGTAGAGGCACTTTGCATCCTTCCCAAAATAGTGTTGGTCACGCGCATTACCTGGCCCTGTCCTTTACAAGTCCCGCAAGTGGTATAACTCACTCCAGGGGCTTGGACTTTTCTTTTGACCTTTATTTTCTTTTCAACGCCTTGTGCGATCTCATTGAGGTCAAGCTGAACTCTAATTCTGAGGTTGCTTCCTTTTCCTCTGGCTTGGGATTGTCCAAATCCACCACTAAATCCACCAAAACTACCCCCACCAAATGCACTGCCAAAGATATCTCCAAATTGACTGAAAATATCGTCCATGTTCATACCGCCAGACCCAAAACCGCCAGATTCAAATGCTGCATGACCGTACTGGTCGTATTGTGACTTCTTTTGCGGATCGCTCAAAACCTCATAGGCCTCAGCTGCTTTTTTAAAATTAGCTTCTGCCTCTTTGTCTCCTGGGTTTTTATCTGGATGGAACGCAATGGCCTTTTTGCGGTAGGCCTTTTTTATCTCTCCAGCAAAGGCTCCTTTTGACAGCCCCAATATT
>OZSS01000720.1_pt1 | contig 15944 bp, 11 predicted proteins | sample 1779911 | NCBI WGS metagenome assembly OZSS01 (sample SAMEA2603589, study PRJEB24840) | metagenome | biome: Water; feature: Photic zone; material: Seawater sample | place: Mediterranean Sea | collected 2013-11-12 | depth 10 m | reverse complement strand
ATGCCAAGAGACTCAATAGATCCCTTGATGAGTTAGATATTAAAAACCCCATATCCTATGAAGAACTTTTAGCGGTCCACAGAGAGCTCGTCCGTGTAAATAATATTGATGAAGGTTTGGTTTATCTACAGATATCACGCGGAGCTCCATCCGACCGAGATTTCGTATATCCCAATCAAGATGAAACAGATCCAACTGTGGTATTATTTACGCAAAACAAACCAGGTTTAGCAAATAGCTCAATGGCTAATAAAGGGGTAAAAATTATTAGCATTGATGACGAAAGGTGGGGAAGGCGCGATATCAAAACTGTTCAACTATTATATCCTTCTATGGGCAAAATGATGGCTAAGAAAGTCGGCGCTGATGACGCTTGGATGGTTCAAGACGGATACGTTACAGAAGGAACGTCAAACAACGCCTACATTATAAAAAATAATAAAATAATCACCCGAGGTCTTTCGAATGATATCTTGCACGGCATCACTAGGGCCGCTGTTTTAAGGTTTGCAAAAGAGGCTCAAATGCAGGTTGAAGAGCGGAATTTCACTCTTGATGAGGCATATGAGGCAGATGAAGCCTTCATAACCTCTGCAAGTACTTTTGTTATGCCAGTAATAGAAATTGATGGGAATAAAATTGGTCAAGGCGTACCCGGATCCAACTCCTCCCAATTAAGAGAAATTTATCTGGAAGAAAGCAAAAAAGTAGCAATTTAGCAAAGGTAAATAAATATCACGGTTTCAGTTCTTGTCAGAAACAAAAAGGTATACTACAGTCGACATGACACGATGGGAGAACTGCATTGCAGTGCCGAAGGAGCAACCGCCCCCGGAAACTCTCAGGCAAAAGGACCGTCGTGACGAATAACTCTGGAGAGTGGTGCAAAACGCACCCGCCGAAGGGATAACGATCTCAGGCAAAAGGACAGAGGGGGCATCAGGATATGGGCAGGTTTGCCTATGCGTCACAGGATGCCGGTCGTTTCAACGCAGATGATATGCCGGTCAACACGTAGAGGGTTGCGATGACCGAAGAATTACGGCGCACAGCGCTTTATGACTTACATGTCAAACACGGGGCCAAAATGGTGCCCTTCGCGGGCTATGAGATGCCCGTGCAATACCCGATGGGGGTGATGCAAGAACATCTTCATACGCGCGGCAAGGCCGGGCTTTTCGATGTAAGCCATATGGGGCAGGTAATCTTGCGCGGATCAAGTTACGAGGCCACTGCTAAGGCGCTGGAAAAACTGATCCCGATGGATGTACTGGGCTTACCTGTGGGGCGGCAGCGATACGGGCTGTTGACCAATGAGGAAGGTGGCCTGCGCGATGATTTGATGTTCGCGAATCGCGAGGATCACATTTACATGGTGGTCAATGCGGGCTGCAAAGAGGCCGATATTGCTTACATGCGCCAGCATTTAGAGCCCGCGGTCACGCTTAAAGAATTATCCAATCGGGCTCTGCTTGCCTTGCAGGGCCCGTTGTCGCAGGCGGTTTTGGCGGAGCACCACCCTGCGTTTGCATCGATGGCTTTTATGGATGTGGCAACCTTGCCCTTGGCGGGCGCTGAATGCTGGGTATCGCGCTCTGGCTATACCGGTGAGGATGGGTTTGAAATTTCCGTGCCAGAAAGGGCCGTTCACGATGTGGTAAATGCGCTGTTGGACAATCGCGATGTTGCGCTGATCGGTCTTGGCGCACGCGACTCGCTGCGCCTTGAAGCTGGGCTTTGTTTATACGGGCAAGATATCGATGCACAAACCAGTCCGGTTGAGGCGTCGTTGGGCTGGGCGGTTCAAAAGGTCCGCCGCTCTGGCGGTGCCCGCGCGGGCGGTTTTCCAGGCGCAGCGCGTATTTTGGCCGAATTTCCACAGGCCATCGCGCGCAAACGCGTGGGCTTGAAACCGCAGGGCCGGGCGCCGATGCGCCATGGCGTGGTGCTCTATGGCAGCGCTGAAGGCGGTACGCCGCTCGGCGAAATCAGCTCGGGCGGATTTGCGCCAAGCCTCAATCACCCCGTGGCGATGGGCTATGTGCCCGTTACCCATGCCGCGGTTGGAACGCTTTTATACGGTGAGATGCGCGGCAAACGATTGCCGATTGAAGTTGTGGACCTGCCGTTTGTGCCTGCCAATTTTAAACGATAAAAACTAAGGAGAGATAAAGATGAAATTTACCGAAGAGCATGAATGGCTGCGCGTTGAAGACGATGTGGTGGTGGTTGGCATCACTGAGCATGCCAGCACCCAATTGGGCGATGTGGTGTTTGTTGAGCTTCCCGAAGAAGGCACCACCGTTTCAAAGGATGATGAAGTGGTGGTGATTGAAAGCGTGAAAGCTGCTTCTGATATCCTGTCTCCGCTTGATGGCGAGATCGTCGAGGTGAACCAAGCCTTGATCGATGAACCATCGATGGTGAATGATGATCCATTGGGCGCCGCTTGGTTTTTCAAAATCAAAGCGGATAATCTCAGCCAAATGAATGAATATATGGATGAGGCCGCGTATAATAAGCTGATCGGCTGAGGTCTTGCGCGCGGGATGCGCGCGATGAATTTTCGCGGTGCCTCACCTGTTTTGGCGCCGCCGCTGAAACCTATGAAAACTGGAGTGTCTCGTGCCTTTTACCCCAACCGACTACCTGCCTTATGACTTTGCAAATCGCCGCCATATTGGTCCATCGCCGCAGGAAATGCAGAAGATGCTTGGGCTGCTAGGGTACGATACGCTGGATGCGTTGATCGATGATACGCTGCCCAAATCGATCCGCCAAAGCCAACCACTTGATTTTGGCAAGGCCAAATCTGAGCGCGAGCTTTTGCATCACATGCGCTTGACCGCGTCAAAAAATAAAGTGCTCAGCAGCTTGATTGGGCAGGGCTATTACGGCACCGTTACGCCGCCGGTGATCCAGCGGAATATTTTAGAAAATCCGGCATGGTATACAGCCTATACCCCCTATCAGCCAGAAATCAGCCAAGGCCGTTTGGAAGCATTGTTGAATTTTCAAACGATGGTCACCGATTTAACCGGGCTTGAAATTGCCAATGCTTCGCTGCTGGATGAAGCGACGGCTTGCGCGGAAGCGATGACAATGGCGCAACGCGTCGCCAAATCAAAAGCCAAAGCGTTTTTCGTGGATGAAAATTGCCATCCGCAAAATATAGCCGTGATGCAAACCCGCGCCAAACCCCTGGGGATTGAGGTGATTGTAGATGCGCCTGAACGGCTGGTTGCGGATCAGGTATTTGGCGCGATTTTTCAATATCCGGGCACCTTCGGGCATGTGCATGATTTCACGCAACCGATTGCCGATTTGCATGCGGCAAAAGCCATCGGAATAATCTGCGCGGATCCGCTGGCGTTGACGCTGTTGAAAGAGCCCGGCGCTATGGATGCTGATATAGCCGTTGGCAGCACGCAGCGCTTAGGCGTGCCGGTTGGCTATGGCGGTCCGCACGCGGCCTATATGGCCAGCAAAGAAGCCTATAAACGGGCCATGCCGGGGCGCATTGTGGGCGTGTCGATCGACAGCCATGGGGGCAAAGCCTATCGCCTGTCTTTGCAAACTCGCGAGCAACATATCCGCCGCGAGAAAGCCACCTCAAACGTTTGCACAGCGCAAGCGCTTTTGGCGGTGATGGCGTCTTTCTATGCAGTCTTTCATGGCCCTGAAGGCTTGAAAGCGATCGCGCAGCGGATCCATCGTAAAACCGTGCGGCTGGCCAAAGGCTTGGAAGCTGCGGGGTTCAAAGTAGAGCCGGAGGCGTTTTTTGACACCATCACCGTGCATGTCGGGGTACTACAAAAAACGGTGATGCAGGCCGCGGTGGCCGAAGGGGTGAATTTGCGCGCCGTGGGCCCGGATAAAGTGGGCATCTCGCTGGATGAACGGACGCGCCGCGCCACCACTGAAGCGGTGTGGAGGGCCTTTGGAATCACCCATGCAGATGATGATTTAAGCCCCGATTATCGGGTGCCAGAGACCCTGCATCGACGCAGTAAATATTTGGAACATGATGTGTTTCATATGAATCGCGCGGAAACCGAGATGATGCGGTATATGCGCCGCTTGGCCGATCGTGATCTGGCGCTAGACCGGGCGATGATTCCCCTAGGCTCCTGCACGATGAAGCTGAATTCAGCGGCTGAAATGATGCCGGTAAGCTGGCGCGAATTCTCTTTGCTGCATCCGTTTGCGCCAAAAGATCAGGCGCTGGGCTATCAAGAAATGATTGCGGATCTATCGGATAAATTGTGCCAAATTACTGGCTATGATGCGATTTCAATGCAGCCAAATTCAGGCGCGCAAGGGGAATATGCGGGTCTATTAACGATTGCTGAATATCACCGGTCGCGCGGTGAGGGGCATCGCAATATCTGCCTGATTCCAACCTCGGCACATGGCACAAACCCGGCCAGCGCCCAAATGGTGGGCTGGACGGTTGTGCCCGTCGCCTCGGCTGAAAACGGCGATATTGATGTCGCAGATTTTAGGGCCAAAGCGAAACAGTACAGCCAGGATTTGGCAGGTTGCATGATCACCTATCCCTCAACCCATGGCGTGTTTGAAGAAACCGTGCATGAAGTCTGCGGGATCATTCATCAGCATGGCGGCCAGGTCTATATCGATGGCGCGAATATGAACGCGATGGTTGGCCTGTCGCGCCCGGGTGATTTGGGCGGTGATGTCAGCCATCTCAATTTGCACAAGACCTTTTGTATTCCCCATGGCGGGGGCGGGCCGGGCATGGGCCCAATTGGCGTAAAAGCGCATTTAACGCCGCATCTACCAGGGCATCCAGAAGGCAAAGGCGAGGTGGGGCCGGTCTCTGCAGCACCATTCGGCTCGCCTTCATTATTACCAATCAGCTGGGCCTATTGTTTGATGATGGGCGGTGAAGGCCTAACCCAAGCTACGCGGGTTGCGATCTTAAATGCCAATTACATCGCCAAGCGGCTCGAAGGCGCGTTTGATGTTTTGTATAAAGGTCCAACGGGCCGCGTGGCGCATGAATGCATTTTGGATGTACGACCCTTTGCCGATAGCGCCGATGTGAGCGTGGACGATATTGCAAAACGCCTGATCGATTGCGGATTTCACGCACCAACGATGAGCTGGCCGGTTTCGGGCACGCTGATGGTTGAGCCGACGGAATCTGAAACCAAAGCCGAGCTGGATCGCTTTTGTGATGCGATGCTTGCGATCAGAAGCGAAATTGCCGAGATCGAGGCAGGCCGTATGGATCCGACGAATAACCCGCTGAAAAATGCGCCGCATACGTCAAATGATCTGATTGGCGATTGGGATCGCCCGTATAGCCGCGAGCAAGGCTGCTTCCCGCCCGGTGCGTTCCGAGTCGATAAATATTGGCCACCGGTGAACCGCGTCGATAATGTTTACGGGGATCGTAATCTGGTTTGCACCTGCCCGCCAATGTCAGATTATGCGCAAGCGGCAGAATAAGGCCTTGATTTTGCAAGCCCGCGCTTGGCGCCGCTGAATCTTTTGTTTGGCGGCGGCATGGTGCCTTATTTTTGCTGGCGCAGTTAGCGACTTGAACCCTGATTGGGAACGTGGTTTCCATAAGCGATTACTTATCTGGGGGCGCAGATGGACGCATGCTTTCTTGGGATTGATTTGGGTACGTCGGGGCTTCGGGCGTTGCTTGTCACGAAATCGGGTGAAATCATTGGCGAGGGAGAGGCGCATTATAGCGTTTCAAACCCGGCCGATGGCTTTAGTGAACAGGATCCTGCAGATTGGGTTTCGGCCTGCCAAGTCGCCTTGGGCGCTTTGCGGCAGGCCTTCCCAGAAGCGTATCGCAGCGTTGCTGGTATTGGCGTGGCAGGGCACATGCATGGCGCCACTTTGCTTGACGCGGCCGGCGGGGTGCTGCGCCCTTGCATTTTATGGAATGACACGCGCAGCCATGCCGAGGCCGCCGCATTAGACGCTGTGGAAAACCTGCGCGCCTTATCCGGTAATATTGTTTTTCCTGGCTTCACCGCGCCAAAATTAATGTGGGTTGCGCGGCATGAGCCTGAGATCTTTGCCAAAATAAAGTGCGTTTTGCTGCCGGCTGCCTATCTCAGTTTTTGGTTAACCGGTGAAGCCGTGGCAGATCTATCAGATAGCGCTGGTACCGCGTGGTTGGATGTGGGCGCGCGCGATTGGTCGCCAGCGCTTTTGGCGGCCTCTGGCATGACATTGGGTCAGATGCCACGGCTGGTCGAAGGCTGTGCTTGCGCGGCTAAGCTGGATCCCGCGCGCGCCGCCGAATTGCACTTATCACCAGAGGCGCACGTTGTTGGCGGAGCGGGAGATAATGCCGCGGCCGCCTGCGGGGTCGGGGCGCTTGATGAGGGCGATGGTTTTGTGTCGCTGGGGACTTCGGGCGTGTTGCTGGCCGCGCGCGATGGCTATGCACCTTTGCCGGCTTCGGCGGTGCATACTTTTTGCCATGCGGTGCCCGATCGCTGGTACCAGATGGGGGTTATCCTTTCGGCCACTGATAGTTTGAACTGGCTGTCAAATATAACGGGCTGCAGCCCTGCAAAAATGACGCAGGCTTTGGGTAAGACGCTTAGAGGCCCCTCAGATGTGAAATTTTATCCCTATCTTTCGGGGGAGCGTACGCCACATAATGACGCGCAAATTCGCGGTGGTTTTGCCGGGATTGGGCACCGCAGCTCTCAGCAGGATATGACGCAAGCGGTTTTGGAAGGTGTCAGTTTTGCATTGCGTGATTGCCTTGAGGCGTTGCGAAAAACCGGTGCGAATCCAAAATCCCTGCTGGCGATTGGCGGGGGCACAGCGTCCGATTTTTGGCTGCAAACGCTGGCAACCGTTTTGAATGTGCCGCTTGATCTGCCCAAATCGGGTGAGTTTGGCGCGGCGCTTGGCGCGGCGCGCCTTGCCATCGTGGGGATCACCAAACTACCCCCTGAACAGGTGATGAACAAACCCGAAATTGCCCGCCGCATCCTGCCCAATGCGGCGTTGCAAACAGAATATGAGAAAGCCTATCGCCATTTCGCGACCCGGTTTGAATATGTGAAGGAACTGCAATGACACATCCGTTTTTTGAAGGGTTTTCGCCCATAGAATATGAAGGTCCGGACAGCACGAACCCGATGGCATTTCGGCATTATAATCCCGATGAAGTGGTGCTGGGCAAGCGGCTGGAAGATCACTTGCGCTTTGCGGTCGCTTATTGGCACAGTTTTGCCTGGGAAGGTGGCGATCCCTTTGGAGGCCCGACGTTTGAGCGGCCGTGGCACCCGCAAAATTCGATGGAAAATGCGCGTCTGAAAGCCGATATCGCTTTTGATATGTTTGCGCTTTTGGGGCAGCCTTATTTTTGTTTTCACGATGCGGATATTCGCCCGGATCAAGGCAATTTTGCCGATAATTTGGCAAGTTTGAACGAGATCACCGATTACATTGGCGCTAAAATGCAAGCAGGCGGGCCGAAACTGCTTTGGGGCACCGCGAATATGTTCAGCCATCGGCGTTGGATGGCCGGGGCTTCCACCAATCCTGATCCTGATATGTTTGCTTTTGCGGCGGCAACGGTCAAATCCTGCATCGATGCCACGCATAAACTTGGCGGAGAAAACTACGTTTTATGGGGTGGGCGCGAAGGGTATGAAACCCTGCTCAACACCGATTTGGGCGCAGAACTGGACCATATGGGGAGGTTTTTGAACATGGTTGTCGATTACAAACATAAAATTGGTTTTAAAGGCACCATTTTGGTGGAACCAAAACCGCAAGAACCTTCAAAACATCAATATGATTATGATGCGGCCACCTGTATCGGGTTTTTGCGCAAATACGGGCTCGAGAATGAGGTGAAGCTTAATCTTGAGCAAGGCCATGCCATCCTTGCGGGGCATTCTTTCGAACATGAGTTGGCTGTGGCGGCGGCAGAAGGCATGTTGGGGTCGATCGATATGAATCGCAATGATTACCAGTCGGGCTGGGATACGGATCAATTTCCCAATAACGTCCCGGAAGTGGCGCTGGCCTATTATCATATACTAAAAAGCGGTGGTTTCAGCACGGGCGGCACGAATTTTGACGCGAAATTACGGCGCCAATCCTTAACGGCTGAAGATTTGCTGGCCGGCCATATCGGTGCGATGGATATTTGCGCGCGCGGCTTGAAAGCCGCCGCGGCGATGTTGGAAGATGGCGGATTGGAAACGGCCTTGAAACAGCGCTATGCGGGCTGGCAAACGCAAGAGGCGCAAAACATGCTGGCCAGTGATTTTGATCAAATCACCGCGCGTGTTTTGAACGAGGGGATCAACCCAGAACCGAAATCAGGGCGGCAAGAGGTTTTGGAAAATTACGTTAACCGATTTGTCTAAATCGCAGGGCGCCTGAAACCTGCTCATGCTTTTGATCGACCGCTTTTGGCAGCCTGTCAACATCCTGCCAATTTTAAAACCGGTTGAGATTGTCGATGTCGGGGCGGCGTATATGCAATGTTCTGAGGCAGTTCTGACTGAACATCACGGGCTCTTCGTAAGGATGTGCCTGATAAATTACAGCTACCACCTCCTTGAGCATGGCGTCCGATTGTACGAGAAAAAAACAGATCTCTATCTAAGGGTACTTGCACAGCCTGATTTGTCGCAAAATTGTGCTGAGTGCTGAGTGCTGAGTGCTGAGTGACCCAAAATGTTGCAGACCCTACGTAGGCATGAAGCTAAGGGGCTCGCACGCCTGCCAAGTCAATGCCCTGTTGCTTAACACAGCCAGCTCCCAATCCTTCTTATTATGCTGCAATATCTGCAGCGTTATACTTATTAAGCCGGTCTTGGAGGAAGACCGGCCTATGTGGTTTTGCAAAAGCCTCATTCTTGACCGCCCGCTGTCATTAGCGTTTTTGCAGCTCATGGGCAGAACCCAAGTCATCAGCCGTGTGCTTGCACTTCCTGCAAAACATAATTTCTTGTTTTGAAACCGCGAGCGGGTTTCATAAACCCTTTGCCCAAAAGCGATTTGAATGCACGATGATACGTGGCGTGCGAAATATCGCGCGCCAAAGTATGGCGGGCAAGATCATGCGCGACAAACTCTCCATCTTCACCGGCCACGTCTGTTGCTGCATATAAGATATCGCGCTCGGTTTGGGAAAGCGTATGCAGCCCCTCATTCTTTTCCATATCTTTAAACATGCTGCGCAAATGGATTAATTGTGTGTAATGTCTCAAACTGGTCACCCTAAAAACAAAAAAAATACTAGAACGAGGATAAATTAGACACCTCTCAAACTGAGTTTTACAGAAGAAAAAAGCAAAAATAAGGCAGAAAACCTTTCGGGATGAGAAAAATGAAAATTTCTGCTGGCGGCGGGATCAGGACTGCAGAGCTTGCGCGTGTTGAGATGCTTGATCAGCGCAGGGCAGGCGTTAAATACGCCTGAGAGGAGAAGGCAGGAACGCGCACCGTGTTGGCGCGGCTGCCCCTTTGCTTGGCCGTTGTATTTGATAAAGAATGGCCAGCCGCGTTATAAATGCGCAGCTGGCCGAAGTGAAAAACCTTTGCATGGCCGTTTCTGGCCGCGTGTTTTCAAGTTTTACTTAAGGGCTTTATCGGTGATTGCATGCGTCCAAGCCCCGCTTGGTTTGGCGGTGATCACCGGATCTGATCCGCCTGCCATCAAGGTTGCCACTGTACGCTCGTAATCGGCCGGGTCCAATGTGCCGTTTGAGCCGGCGGTGAGTTTGGCGATTTCCCCCATCATGCGCACTTGATGTGCCTCGGTTTGGGCGCCTGATTCATCATTGTCCAACACGATATTTGCGGCCTCACCAGGGTTGGCTTCCGCATATTTCCAGCCCTTCATCGAGGCGCGCACGAAGCGGACCATTTTATCGGCGAAGGCTGGATCTTTCAGGTTATCTTCTAAAGCATAGATTCCGTCTTCCAAAGTGGCGACGCCCTGATCCTCATATTTAAATGTGACCAATTCATCCTCGGATACACCGGCATCCAAAACCTGTCCAAATTCATTATAGGTCATGGTGGAAATGCAATCGGCTTGGCGCTGCAACAGTGGATCCACGTTGAAGCCTTGGCGCAACACGGTAACCCCATTATCGCCACCCTCGGTGGAAATACCTTCCTGGCTCATCCAGCTTAAGAATGGGTATTCATTACCATAGAACCAAACACCGATGGTTTTGCCTTTGAAATCGGCGGGGCTTTTGATCCCTGTATCTTTCCAGCAGGTCAGCATCAAACCTGAGCTTTTAAAAGGCTGGGCAATATTCACCACGGGCAGACCTTTTTCGCGCGCGGCCAAGGCAGAGGGCATCCAATTCAGCATCGCATCCGCGCCGCCGCCGGCCAGAACTTGCGGGGGGGCGATATCGGGCCCACCTGGCAAAATTGTGACATTCAGGTTTTCTGCGGCGTAAAATCCTTTGTCCAACGCCACGTAGTAGCCAGCAAATTGGGCCTGCGTCACCCATTGCAATTGCAGCTTCACATCATCGGCAGCTTGCACGGTGGTGGCTGCGGCTGCAGCCATCAGCGCCAGGGCACTTGATAGAATGGTTTTCATCGTTTTTCTCCTAGTTGGTTTTGGTGGTTTATCATTTTCTCTGCCACGAGCCTCTTTGCGAGGGGTGCCAAAAGGTGACCCCCTTTTCTATTATTGCGACGGCGCCATAAAACGCGCTTCCCGCCAGCGCAGCGACAACGATTTCTGCCCAGACCATATCAAGCGCCAATTGCCCGACAGAGGCGGAAATTCGAAACCCCATACCCACGACGGGTGAGCCGAAAAACTCGGCAACAATGGCGCCGATCAGCGCTAGCGTGGTTGAAATTTTTAACCCGTTAAACATAAAAGGCATCGCGGCGGGTAGCCGCAATTTTAAAAACGATTGCGCCGGGCGGGCGGCGTATGTGTGCATCAAATCCCGTTGCATGGCTGTGGTTTCGCGTAATCCGGCGACGGTGTTCACGAGCATTGGGAAAAACACCATGACCACCACTACTGCGGCTTTCGATTGCCAGTCAAAGCCAAACCACATCACTAAAATGGGCGCGGTACCAATGATTGGAAGCGCCGCGATAAAATTTCCCACGGGTAACAGCCCTCGGCTTAAAAAATCGAACCGATCCACCAGAAATGCGGTTAGAATCGCGGCGCTGCAGCCAATCAGATACCCGCGCAGAGCGCCTTTGAGAAAGGTTTGTACAAAGTCTTTCCACAGAATTGCCAGATTATCTGCCATGGTGTCGATCACCAAGGAGGGTGGTGGTAAAATTACCAAAGGCACGTTGAGGCCGCGCACCAGCATTTCCCAAACCAGCAATAAGGTCAGACCAAACAGCGTTGGTACGATCACTTTGACCAATCGCGTGTCCGAGGCGGTGCCATTGGCCAATTTCACATTGAGCGCCCAAGCCGCGATCCAGACCACAATGCTGAAAAAAACAATGCTCATGACATTCCCATTTTTTTCAATGTTAGTCTTTGGATCAATCCAACCAGCGCCACCAAACTGGCGGCTACAATCGCGGCCATGAACAGCGCCGACCAGATTTGCACGGTCTGCCCGTAATAAGACCCGGCCAAAAGGCGCGCCCCTAGGCCGCGCACGGCGCCCGTGGGCAGTTCGCCAACAATCGCCCCAACCAAGCTGGCGGCAATTCCAATTTTTAACGATGCAAAAAGATAGGGCAACGAGGCGGGCAGGCGCAGTTTCAGCAGGCTCTGAAGCGCAGAACTGTTATAGGTCTTCAACAAATCTAGCTGCATCCGATCGGGGCTGCGCAATCCTTTCACCATTCCAACGACCACAGGGAAAAAGCTCAGATAGGCACTGATAAAGGCTTTTGGTAGCAGGCCTTGAATGCCCACAGAATTCAGCACCACGATGATCATTGGCGCAATGGCCAAAATCGGAATGGTTTGCGAGGCGATTGCCCAAGGCATCACGCTCATATCCATCGCCCGGCTATGCACAATCCCCACGGCAAGCAAAATACCCATGCCGGTGCCGATTGCAAAGCCAAGCAAGGTGGCGCTCAGGGTGATCCATGCGTGAAACACCAGGCTTCGCTTCGAAGTTATTTTTTTCTCAACAGTGGTTTTCCAAAGTTCGCTGGCCACTTGATGGGGCGCGGGAAGCCGCGGGCGGTCTTGCGAAAAGGTCGCAGGAATGGCGAAACTATTCTTTGCCACAAGCCCGATGGCCGAGAGATCCCGCCGCTCTTTTGCACCGGCCGGAACCACGTCAGCCCCTGCGCGCTCGGCGGTGGTGAGGGCGGATTTTATATTCATAGGCACCACCGCCACATACCAAGCGGCCAGTAAAGCCAATATAACCGTTAGAATGGGCAGCAGCTTTTGTGTCATTCTACGTCATGCCCCGCGCGCAGTCCTTCGCGCACTCGTTGCGCGATCGCGATAAATTCTTTTGAATCGCGAATATTCAGCGGGCGTTCCTCTGGCAGGCTGCTCTCAATCACATCCGTAATCCGCCCCGGGCGCGGCGACATGACAACAATTTTTGTTGATAGATATACCGCTTCGGGAATCGAATGGGTGACAAATCCGATGGTTTTATGCGTGCGCTTCCAAAGTTTGAGCAATTGTTCATTCAAATGGTCCCGCACGATCTCATCCAGCGCCCCGAAAGGTTCATCCATCAAGAGGATATCTGCATCAAAAGCCAAGGCCCGGGCGATGGAAGCGCGCTGCTGCATCCCGCCTGACAATTGCCATGGAAATTTCTTTTCAAAATCAGACAGTTCGACCAGTTCCAGAACATTTTTTATCCGCTCGGCCTGTTCGGCTTTGCTGAATCCCATGATTTCAAGCGGCAAGCGGATATTGCCGCCAATGCTGCGCCAAGGATAAAGGCCTGCGGCCTGAAATACATAGCCATAGGCGCGGGCTTGGCGCGCGGCGCTTGGCGAGACGCCATTGACGGTGATGCTGCCGCCAGTAGGTTGTTCGAGATCTGCCATTACCCGCAAAAACGTGGTTTTGCCGCAGCCTGATGGGCCGATAAAGCTGACAAATTCGCCTTTTTCAATATCAAGGCTCACGTTTTTCAGCGCATGAACAGCACCATCCCCCGTTGCAAATGTAAGGGATAAATCTTTGGCAGAGATTACTATTTCCTGCGCCATTTTAGGGGGTTTCTACTTGTGGCAAAAACATATTGTCCTTTCGCTGGTGTTTCGACGGGCTCTCCACGCTTCTTTTAAATCCCGGCTGGAATATTCATTGGATCGCGGTGGATTTGTTTTGGTGCTGTTAGGGCTTTCCATTTGCTTAAGGCCGCATTGGCATCTGGGAAGGCAGGGCGGGGTACGAAGCGGCCGCGGCCAGGATTGGGTTGGCTGTTTTGGCCCCAGGCCCAGATTACATCGCCGCGGCTGATCGTAAAGCGCGATTGGGCGCTGACATTGAAGCCCTCAAACACATTATAATCCAAGATGGAATGATGGTTTGAGACGCTGATGGTTTTGGAAATTTTTGGATCCCAAACCACAATATCGGCATCTGCCCCTTCCACAATTGCCCCTTTCTTTGGATAAATATTCAGAATTTTCGCAATATTGGTGCTGGTGACGGCCACGAATTCGCTGGGGGTCAATCGCCCGGTTTCAACGCCCTCGGTCCACAGAACCGCCAAACGTTCCTCAAGGCCGTTTGAGCCATTTGGAATCAAGCAGAAATTATCCTTGCCCATTAGTTTCTGCTCGCTGGTAAAGGCGGCATGATCAGTGGCCACAACTTGTAGAGAGCCGGATTGTAAGCCGGCCCAAAGGCTGGCCTGATGCTCTTTATTGCGAAATGGCGGCGACATCACGCGCCGCGCCGAATGCATCCAATCACCCTTGAAATATTCGCTTTCATCCAAGGTTAGGAATTGTGCCAACGGCTCGCCATAGACGCGCATGCCTTTTTGGCGCGCCCGCCGGATCGCTTCATGGGCCTGCTCGCAGCTGACATGCACCACATAAAGCGGCACGCCGGCGGCATCCGCGATGGTGATCGCGCGATTGGCGGCTTCGCCTTCAAATTCAGGCGGACGCGAATAGGCATGGCCTTCGGGCCCTGTTATGCCTTGTTCGAGCATTTGCTGTTGCATATCGGCCACCAAATCGCCGTTTTCGGCATGCACCATCGGCAGTGCTCCGATTTCCTTGCAGCGTTTAAAGCTGGCAAACATTTCATCATCTTCGATCATCAGGGCACCTTTATAGGCCATGAAATGTTTGAACGAGTTGACCCCCATATCAACCGCATCTTTCATCCCGTTGAAGATCTCTTCATTCCAGCCGGTGATGGCCATATGATAGCCGACATCCGAACAGATTTGCGGCGCGGATTTGCGGTGCCATTCATTGATTGCGTTTTTGATCGACCCATCTGCCCCTGGCAGGCAGAAATCCACCACCATCGTTGTGCCGCCTACGGCGGCGGCCCATGTGCCCGTTTCAAAGGTTTCGGCCGCAGTTGTGCCCATGAAGGGCATTTCAAGATGCGTATGCGGATCAATTCCGCCAGGAATAACATAAGCGCCGGCGGCATCGATATATTCATCGCCGGTCAGATCTTCACCGATTTGTTTGATGGTTTCGCCTTCGATAAGGACATCTGCCTTCCAGGCGCGGTCGGCCGTGCAAACGGTTCCGCCTTTGATCACTTTGCTCATCTTGGTTCTCCTTTTATGCGCGGCTACTCTGTTATGACGGCAGTTTCGACAACCGCATGAAACAACACATTGGCGCCCGCTGTTGCCCAGTCTTTTGATATATCTTCGGCTTCATTATGGCTGAGCCCATCGACGCAGGGGCACATGATCATCGCGGTTGGGGCCACTTGATTGACCCAGCAGGCATCATGCCCGGCACCTGAAATGATATTCCTGTGGCTATAGCCCAAGCGCTCTGCGGCGTTGCGCACAGCGCTGACGCAGCCCTCGTCAAAGGCCACCGGATCAAATCCGCCAACTTTTTCAAACGCCACTTCAAGCCCCATATCACCGCAAATTTTCTGCGCTCCGGTTTTCAGGCGGGTTTCCATATCTTCGATGACCGTTAAATCGGGGCTGCGGAAATCGATTGTAAACACAACCTGCCCGGGGATCACATTTCGTGAATTGGGAAACACATCTATATGGCCCGCTGCCCCCACAGCATCTGGGGCATGGCTCAGCGCGATCTCATCGACCAAATTTAAGACCCGCGCCATACCAAGGCCTGCGTTTTTGCGCAATGGCATCGGAGTAGAGCCGGTATGGGCGTCTTTGCCAGTGATGGTCACTTGCGTCCAGCTGAGGCCTTGGCCATGCGTTACCACGCCAATATCCACCCCTTCCGCCTCTAAAATCGGTCCTTGTTCGATATGCAATTCGAAAAACGCGTGCATTTTGCGCGCGCCCACAATTTCTTCACCGCGCCACCCGATGCGGGTGAGCTCATCGCCGAAAGATTTGCCGTCACTATCGGTGCGGGCATAGGCCCAGTCTTGCGTATGGATCCCCGCAAATACACCCGAGGCCAGCATGGCCGGCGCAAAGCGGGTGCCTTCTTCATTGGTGAAATTGGTAACAACGATCGGGTGTTTCGTGCGAATGCCCAGATCATTGAGGCTTCGAATGATCTCTAAACCGCCCAATACCCCCAACACGCCGTCATATTTGCCCCCCGTGGGCTGCGTGTCGAGATGTGAGCCGACATAGACCGGCAAAGCATCAGGGTTGGTTCCGGGGCGGGTGGCAAACATATTTCCCATTTGATCCACGCCCATGCTGCAGCCTGCTGCATCACACCATTTTTGAAAGAGATGACGCCCCTCGCCATCTTCATCGGTGAGGGTCTGACGATTATTGCCACCCGCGACCCCGGGCCCAATTTCAGCCATATCCATCAGGCTGTTCCAAAGC
>OZSS01000719.1_pt1 | contig 15955 bp, 12 predicted proteins | sample 1779911 | NCBI WGS metagenome assembly OZSS01 (sample SAMEA2603589, study PRJEB24840) | metagenome | biome: Water; feature: Photic zone; material: Seawater sample | place: Mediterranean Sea | collected 2013-11-12 | depth 10 m | reverse complement strand
TATAAGATCAGTAGTTTGGATAAATCGCGTTCCTTTATAGAAAGCATAAAAAGCTACCCCCTCAATGTAGAGATGCGTCATGTTAAAACATATAATTCATCTGAACCTCCTTCAAATGCTAGTACAGGATCGATTAGTTTGGAAATGAATAACTCCATGATTTTACTACCAAAAGAGCAGATGAAGCGACGTTATTTCGACCAACGAGTTGGGTGGTTTGCACGTGGGCAGGTAGATTATGGCCTTGATGTTCAGGAGAGTAAAACAATTCGCTATCTCGATCGTTGGCGATTGGAAATTGCACCCGAAGATATAGAAAAGTTTGAGCGTGGTGAACTGGTCGAACCTATTAAGCCGATTGTGTATTACATCGATAGGGCAACACCAAAAAAATGGAGAAAATATATCAAGCAAGGTATTGAAGATTGGCAAGTTGCTTTTGAAGCAGCTGGCTTTAAAAATGCAATTTTGGCAAAAGACCCACCCACAGCTGAGGAAGATCCAGATTGGAGTCCAGAGGATGTGCGCTACTCTGTTGTGCGTTATTTGGCATCGCCCATTCCAAATGCCAATGGTCCACACGTAAGCGACCCAAGGTCTGGAGAAATTCTCGAATCAGATATCAATTGGTATCACAATGTAATGACCTTGTTGCGCAATTGGTTTTTTGTTCAAACTGCAGCAATCAATCCAGAGGCACAAGGGGTTGCCTTTAAAGACGAAATCATGGGTAGATTGATACGATTTGTGTCTGCCCACGAGGTTGGTCATACGATTGGTCTTCCTCATAATATGGGAAGTAGTGTTGCCTACCCCGTTGACTCTTTACGATCTGTTTCATTTACCCAAAAATATGGCACTGCTCCATCAATCATGGATTATGCTCGTTTCAATTATGTTGCTCAACCTGGTGATGGCGATGTTTCGTTGATGCCAAATATAGGCCCTTATGACATCCATGCTGTGCGTTGGGGGTATCGACCCATCCCTTCTGTCGAAAAAACAGAAGATGAAAAGCCTATTCTTGACCAATGGATTCGAGACAAAGAGGATGATCCAATGTATCGATTTGGGCGACAACAATTTGGGGTTGTAGACCCTAGTTCTCAAACAGAGGATCTTGGTGATGATGCAATCAAGGCCAGTGCTTATGGTATTGCAAACCTTAAACGCATCGTCCCAAAACTAATCGAATGGACAGCAGAGGATGGGAAAACCTACGACGATTTAGAAACCTTATATGGCCAAGTTTACAGTCAATTTAATCGCTATATGGGGCATGTAACTTCCAATATTGGTGGGGTTTACGAATATTACAAAACTTATGACCAAGATGGTGCAGTTTATACCCATGTTTCAAAAAGTCATCAGCAAAACTGTTTATCATTTTTACAGCAAGAGCTTTTTCAAACACCAACTTGGTTGCTAGAAGAGGAAATCTTAAACAAGATTGATTTTGCAGGTGCTGTTGATCGAATGCGCCGAACCCAAACCAGAATCATCAACAGCATCCTTGACTTTGGTCGTATGGCAAGAATGATAGAGAATGAGGCCTTACATGGCGCTCAAGCATACGCCCTTGTCAGTATGATGAATGACTTGCAAAATGGTTTATGGTCTGAGCTTGCAAAAGGGAGTAAAATTGATACTTATCGTCGAAACCTTCAACGTGCATACATCGATCGTTTATCATTTCTGATGACAGATAGCCAAACCCCTGCAACTGGTTGGGCACGAACATATGGGAATCAAACTAGAGTGCTGGTCAGTCAGTCTGATATTCGATCTGTTGCTAGAGGACAGCTCAACAAACTGAAAAATGACATTGAAAAAGGCATGAAGCGCGTTTCTGATACAAACACCAAATATCATCTGCAAGATGCAATCTCGCGCATCAATATCATTTTAGACGACGATTAATCAGAGTTCCTTGAGGGTTTCAGAAAAGGCTTGTAGAGTCGTATCAATGTCTTTGTAAGAGATAGCATCGTTTAAGAAATAGCTTTCAAAGGCGCTTGGGGGTAAGTACACACCACGCTTTAGCATGCCATGAAAGTACTTGGTAAATCTCTTGTTATTGCCTTTGGCTGCTGAGGTAAAGTCCTTGACAGCTGTGTCAGTAAAATGCAAGGATATCATAGACCCCAAGCGATTGATTTGATAATCAATTCTATTTTTAGAAAGAATATTTTTCATTCCCTCATGCAAATAAGCTGTTTTATCTGCAAGACTATCAAACACTTCTGGCTGACTGTCCAAAGCTGTTAACATTGCCAATCCGGCTGCCATCGCAAGAGGATTTCCACTCAAAGTACCTGCTTGATAAACAGGTCCTTCAGGTGCCAAAAAATCCATGATTTCTTCTCTAGCTGCAAAGGCACCAACTGGAAGACCACCACCAATCACCTTTCCAAAAGTAACGATGTCGGCATCCACTCCCAAAAGTTGTTGGGCACCACCAGCAGCCAATCGAAATCCGGTCATCACCTCATCAAAAATGAGTAAGGTATCGTTCTGATCACATAAATATCGAAGCCCTTCCAAAAAGCCAGGTTCTGGTGGAATACACCCCATGTTTCCTGCTACAGGCTCAATAATCACTGCTGCAATTTCACCTTCATTTGCTTCAAAAAGTTGAGTTACATTGTCAATGTCATTATAATTTGCCAGCAAAGTATCCTTCGCTGTTCCTTGGGTCACACCAGGTGAGTTTGGGCTTCCAAAAGTCACAGCACCACTACCTGCCTGAATGAGAAAAGCATCAGAATGACCATGATAACAACCTGAAAATTTGATGATTTTTTCACGACTGGTATATCCACGAGCTAGTCGCACAGCACTCATGCAAGCTTCTGTTCCAGAATTTACAAATCGAATTTTATCAATATTCGGTGCCATAGAAGTGGCCAGTTCAGCGATCTTGGTTTCAAGCGCAGTTGGAATTCCATATGAAGTCCCTTTGTCGGCTTGCTTTTGCACTGCCTCCACAACTGGTTTGTAGCCATGCCCCAAAATCAAAGGTCCCCACGATGAGATGTAATCGATATAGCGATGACCATCTTCATCAAATAGGTATGCTCCTTTTGCTTCTTTGATAAAAATCGGAGTACCCCCAACTGCCTTGAAAGCTCGAACTGGAGAATTGACCCCTCCCGGGATCACTTTTTTTGCTTGTGCAAACAAAGAACTACTTCGATTGTACCTCATTTTTCTAATCGTAATTGTTGACCAATCTGAATGTCATTAGATTTCAAATCGTTTATTTTTTTGAGTTTTGCCACTGATATATTGTAACGCCTAGACAATCCATAAAGTGTATCGCCTTTTTGTACAATATGCATCCTATCTTCTCGATTACTGAACTCTGGCGATACTTTTGGATTATCGTATTTCCATAAGTTTAGGCGTTCGATAAGCCCAATCAATTTATCTGCATAAGCTGGATCTGTGGCATATCCTGCTTTTTTCAATCCTTTTGCCCAAGCCTTATAATTTGTTTTTTTGAGGCGAAATAAGCTCGCATATCGCTCACGCTCGACCAAAAAAAGCGAATGGTCACGATAGGAATCTTTGGGGTCCTTATAGGCCCGAAAGCATTCGCCAGGTGCATCATCATCATGATACACTTTTTTACCTCTCCAATCACGTTTGCATTTAATACCAAAATGATTGTTTGACTTCATGGCTAGCGTACCTAGAGGCTGAACAAGGTCTCAATATGGCTCGACTCATCTCGTTGATGGGACTTAAAACAATCGAAGTACCATGATACCAATCAAAAAGAGTTCCTGCTGGGGTTTTATCGACAAACAATCGCCAATCTTCAAGGAAGAGTGTTGAAGTTGGCTTTGATTTTACTTTTGCGTTCGCAGCGACAGGAAAAACAAAATGCAGGTCTGCATGAGTAAGACGATCAAATTTCAGATTGCAAGAAGATGAATCAGAGTCCTGACAAAATACAGAACGCATAAATGCGATTGCAACCCCAAGCATACCAACACCCTCAGGACCAACAAACAATTGAGCGTGTGGAACTCGCCCCAAAGAGATGCTTTCTCGAAGTGCGTTTATTTGTGCCTTGTTGCCATAGATTTCATCAAATCGCATATCCAAAGATACATATTCATCTTCTAAAAATACAGCACTGAACAGACAGAAAAAAGAACAAGAAAAACGTACATTTACAGCCATAAATTACCACATGAAAACCATAGATAAAACCAGTTTTACAAACAAGAAAGTATTGATTCGAGTTGATTTCAATGTTCCATTGGATGACAACAAATCTGTAACAGACAACACCAGAATTATAGCAGCCAAACCAACAATTGATAAGGTTTTGGCAGATGGAGGAAGCTGTGTGTTGATGAGCCATTTAGGCCGACCAAAAGGGGTGGATGACAACCTATCACTTCGTCACATTGTTGCTGAAATAGAAAAGGTATTGGGTGTTCAAGTACATTTTTCAAACAAAACGATAGGAAGAGAGGCTGAACAGATGGCAAATGCACTACAACCAGGCCAGGTGATGCTGCTCGAAAACTTGAGGTTTTATGACGAAGAAACCAAAGGAGATAAGCAATTTGCACAATCATTAGCAAAGTTAGCAGACGCATATATCAACGATGCCTTTGGAACAGCGCATCGCGCACACGCTTCAACAACAACAGTTGCCCAATTTTTCCCAACATCAAAATACTTTGGTTTTCTGTTGGCTAAAGAAATCGACGCGATCGATCGTGTGATGACGTCTGGAGAAAAGCCAGTGTTGGCAATTCTTGGCGGAGCAAAAGTGTCTTCAAAAATCACGATTATTGAAAACATATTAGACAAAGTTGACCATCTTATTTTGGGTGGCGGAATGTCTTTTACTTTTGCCAAAGCAATGGGTGGAAGTATCGGAAATTCGATTTGTGAAGATGACAAACAGGAGTTGGCTTTATCGATCCTAGCGAATGCAAAAGAAAAGGGTGTACATGTTCATTTACCAAAAGACGTGCTTGCAGGCGACAGCTTTTCAAACGACGCAAAACAACAAGTGTTTCCCATTGATCAAATTCCTGATGGGTGGGAAGGGATGGACGCAGGACCTGAAACGATTGCTGCTTTTGCAGACGTGGTGTCTAGCTGTAAAACGATTTTATGGAATGGCCCTGTAGGTGTTTTTGAGTTTTCTCATTTTTCTAAAGGGACAATTGCTTTGGGTGAAGCGATTGCAGCAAGCACTAAAAACGGATCCTTCTCACTCGTTGGTGGTGGGGACTCTGTAGCTGCAGTGAAGCAGTTTAAAATGGAAGATCAAGTTAGTTATGTGTCAACTGGTGGAGGTGCGATGCTTGAGAGTTTGGAAGGAAAAACACTGCCAGGAATAGCTGCGATTTTGGCTTAGTTTTTGGTTGTTAATCATTATGAAACAAAACTTGACCCTTATTTTTTCTGTATTGATAATGGTCTCTTGTCAGACTAAAAAAGGCACACCCCTTGTTCTGTCCTCGAATGGAAATATCAATACAGTAACAGTGGTGATGCCCAATCAATTGTGGCAAGGCAGTATTGGACAAACAGTTAGAGACATGTATGCTTACCCAGCGGAAGGTTTACCACAACAAGAGCCATTGTATGATCTCAAGCAAATCCCCCCAGAGATTTTTACTGGATTTGCACAGTCAAGCCGAAGTGTATTGTGGATTGGTATTAGCGATCAAACCAATGTGCGAATCGATAAAAACACCTATGCACAACCCCAAACGATAGCAGTGTTTACTGCGCCAACAACAGATCAATTGACAGAAATCATTATATCTCAGTCCAATAAAGTCATAGAAACGATACGGAAGCAAGAACGCATCGAAAGATTGCGAAGAATTAGAAAATCTACCTATACAAATCATGGGCTGGAGGAAAAATTTGGGATTTCTCTCACAATGCCATCTGCTTACAATACGCTTAAAGAAGGCGAAAACACAATCTGGTTTCAACGAGAAACACAAAAAGGACATGTCAATCTATTGGTGTTGACTACCCCTTATGACGAAACGATCGTTTCGCAAAAAAACCTAGAACAAATCATCGCTAAGCGCGACTCTATTGGAAAAGCGTTTATCCCAGGGCGATTGCCCAACAGTTATTTGATTACAGAAAAAGCCTATGAGCCATATGTGTATCACACAAGCTTTGGTAACAAGCCAGCGGTAGAAATACGAGGAACGTGGGAAGTCCAAGGCGATTTTATGGCAGGCCCTTTTTTACAATACATCATCAACGACAAGGCCAACAATCGAAATATTGTATTAGAAGGTTTTGTGTTTGCCCCATCAACAGCAAAGCGAGATTATATTTTTGAAGTGGAGACGATACTGAGATCTATAAAAGAAAAGAAGTAATTTATTTTTCTTTTTCAGAATCTTCTTCTTTTGAGGCATCTTTAAACTCTTTGATGCCAGTGCCAAGACCGCGCATAAGCTCTGGAATTTTACGTCCTCCAAAAAGAAGAACAACCAAGACAACAAGAAGAACAATTTGCCAAGGACCAATTGCTAACGGCAGAAATAAAGAGGACATAAACGATTATTTTAAGCAAATGTAGTAAAGTTTTTTAGAACTGTAAGATGTGCCAAAACAGAGTTGGTTATATTTGCAAACGATGGCCAAATCAAACAATAAAGACAACAAATCATTTCGCTCCAGACTTGTGGCAAAATACCGCTTTGTGGTTCTCAATGAGAACACATTTGAGGAGATGTTGTCATATAAGTTGAGTCGACTCAATGTGTTTATGATTTTGAGTATTTCGGCGATTCTTTTAATTGCCGCCACATATTTGATTATTTCAGTTACACCACTCAAAGAATATATACCAGGATATGATTCAACAGCACTGCGACGACAGGCAATAAACAATACTTACCTTATAGATTCCTTGCAGCAGCAACTGTTTTTAAATGAAAGATATATTACCTCTATCGCTGACGCATTGAGTGGAAATGTGGATTTAGAAGATATACCATCGAGTGGATCAATAGATGACATAGACCAGCTACAGGAGCTGGGCTTTAACACAAACAAACAAGACTCTATTCTACGTGCAGAAGTTGCACAGGAAGATCGATTTAATTTATTTGAAACAGCTGGGACTGAAAATAACTTTACGCTATTTACACCAGTGACTGGGGTGATCACACAAGGATATTCCCCATCCGAAAACCATTTTGCAGTTGATATCAGCGTACCAGAAAAAACACCTATAAAAGCAGTGTCGGACGGAACAGTGATTTTGGCTGAATGGACAACAGAGACAGGCTATGTTGTAATCATCAAACACCAACAAAACCTTATCTCTGTTTACAAACACAACGAATCTTTAGCTGTCAATCAAGGCGAACTTGTTCTTTCTGGCGAGGTAATCAGTTTTGCAGGAAGCACAGGAACCTTATCAACAGGGCCTCATTTACATTTGGAACTTTGGAGTGATGGTTATCCCATCAACCCAACGGAGTTAATAGAATTCGAATAAGATGTCATTGCGAAAACTGATAGCGAAACAACTCGCAAAACGTGCAAGAAAAAAAATAAATCATTGGTCATCAAAACCCATTGAGACCCAACAAAAAGTTTTAAAGCAGCTGATTGAGAAAGCAAAACACACAGCTTTTGGTAAAGACCATAACTTAGACCAAATTCAAAGCCATAAAGACTTTGTAAAGCAGGTTGCTGTCGCTGATTATGAGGGCCTGCGCGCATATGTAGATCGAGTGGTTGAGGGTGAAGCGGATGTGCTCTGGCCAGGCAAACCCCTATATTTTGCAAAAACATCAGGAACAACTTCTGGGATGAAGTATATCCCACTCACCAAGGAATCAATGCCAACCCATATCGAGGCAGCTAAAAACGCTTTGTTTTGTCATATCGAAGCAACGGATGACGCTTCATTTGTAGATGGCAAAATGATTTTCTTACAAGGCAGCCCAATCCTTGAAAAGAAAAACGGAATTGATTTGGGACGTCTCTCGGGTATCGTGGCTCATTATGTACCAAAATACCTTCAAAAAAATCGATTGCCTTCTTGGGAAACAAACTGTATTGAAGATTGGGAAATAAAAGTAGATGCCATTGTTGAAGAGACCCACCAAAAAGATATGCGTTTGATTAGTGGCATTCCTCCTTGGGTGAGCATGTATTATGAGAAACTACAGTTAAAAACAGGTAAAAAAGTAGGGGACTTGTTCCCAAACTTTAACTTGTTTGTGTATGGAGGGGTAAATTATGAGCCCTATCGAACAAAACTAGAAAGTTTAGTAGGGCGTCATATACCAAGTGTGGAGCTCTACCCTGCCTCTGAAGGTTTTTTTGCTTTTCAGGATCATCCAGACGCAGAAGGGATGCTCCTACAACTTGATTCAGGGATTTTTTATGAGTTTATTTCTGCAGACCAGTTTTATGATGCATCACCTCCACGTTTAGGGTTGGCTGAAGTGGAGTTGGGCGTTAATTATGTGATAATTATATCCACAAACGCAGGTTTGTGGGGGTATAACATCGGAGACACTGTGATATTTACATCCTTATTTCCCTTCCGAGTGGTGGTTTCGGGTCGCATCAAGCACTTTATCTCTGCTTTTGGCGAGCACGTGATTGGGAAAGAGGTCGAACAAGCTTTGCTGCAAGCAACGAAGGAAACTGACATTGAAATCAGTGAATTCACAGTTGCCCCTCAAGTCAACCCCCAAAAAGGACTTCCGTATCACGAGTGGTTTATCGAGTTTACCTCGCCCCCAAAAGATATTAAACAATTTTGCTTGGACGTTGACCAGCAACTGTGTAAACAAAACAGATATTATGACGATCTTATCAAAGGAAAAGTACTGCGTCCTTTGGAAATTAAAGTCGTTCAAAAAGATGGGTTTTCTCGCTATATGAAAAGAATCGGTAAATTGGGCGGACAAAACAAGGTTCCACGATTGACGAACGATCGAAAAATAGCAGACGAACTTAAAAAAGAATGTCAATGACGCAACAACCAACAGTTTCGGCAGCTCTGCGAAAACGTGCGCAAGACTCATCCAACGCCATTGCTCGGATGTATATCAGTATGCGCCACCTACTCAACCGAGGGTTTTACAAACCTATGGGTGTTTCGGGCACATCATTACGCAAAGCATTACTCACCCTGAAACCAGAGATTTATGGCACAATTGCAGAAACCAAAACAGAGTTAAATGGCTTGTTGTACGTTATCGATCGTTTGCCAGAGGGTATAACAGAGTGTGTTTCGATCAATATGACAGCAGAAGAGGGGCTATCCTCTTCTAGTTTTCAACCGATTATCCCTGCCAAAAGAAGACGAAACTGCTATCGTATCGACAAGGACCAGATGGTCATAGAGGTCACAAGAGGGCGATCAGAGGTTTATGACATCCTGACGCATTTGACATTTTTGTATATCGAGGCAGATAAAATTTGCAATCGAGTGTATATCCCATCATCTAAACAAACCATACGTGAATGGCAAAAAATTGAAGCCACAGCCACCTCAACCAAAACCGTTGGGAAGAATGAATTGGAATCAACAATGGCGTATTTGGCGCAACTATTGGAGTGTACATACAACGAAGCAACGGATTTTTACAATCGTTTTCAAACCCCAAAAAACCCTCATCGATTCATTCGGCTGATCTATCACATGGTTCGCGTTGCCATAAACGAACGCAGTAAAGGGAACAAGAGGGTGATAACATTTAGCGCAATGTTAAGAGATCAGATTGGACATCACATCCATGGTGAACGTTGGGCAAACCAGCTTTATCAGGTGTTGGAACAACACAAGCTCGTTGACCGACCAATCCATTTGGTTTCTGCAAATCGGCATAGCTTTCTAAATACAATTTATGCAGAAGAGGCATTGGGCAAAACGGCAAAGGACAAAACATGGTTTGGCCAGTTTATAGATGATCAAACCAATCAGAAAAAAGTAAATCAATTTGCCAAAAAACAAGGGTTTATCGAAATAAAGGACAATACTGGTAGCAACGTACACGCACAAATTATAGATACCGATAAAATAAAGGGGAACAAGTATGCGTTTGCAAAGGGGACAGTTTTGGTTGTGTTTGATTATGCCTTTGGCGAACAAGCATACGAGCTGATGGACGAGCTGTTAAAAACGAATATTGGGAAGCAATTGGAATCGATTTCAATTATGGGTAAAGCAGGGATTATGAATGGCAAAAAAGGAGACGTCATGGTACCAACAGCACATATTTTTGAAGGTACATCCGACAATTATCCTTTTGAGAATGACTTGTCGCCAGACGACTTTGCCAGCACAAAAATCCCAACCTATAAAGGAACAATGATTACTGTTCTAGGCACATCTCTTCAAAACAAAGACATTTTAACGTATTTTTGCGGCTCCTCTTGGAAGGTAATAGGAATCGAAATGGAAGGAGTTCATTATCAAAAAGCGATTCAGTCTGCTATGCATATCAGAAAAACAGTTCGTCCGAACATCAAACTTCGCTATGCATACTACGCATCAGATAACCCCTTAGAAACAGGTAGCACCTTGGCCTCTGGCTCATTGGGTCAAACGGGAGTCGTACCGACCTACACGATTACACAAAAAATCTTAGAAAAAATAAACTCATAACACATGCAAAAGGTTTTCTTTAGTGGTATGGTAAGAAGATTATTAATGACCAGTTCAGTGTTGTTGTTGTTCTTATTTGTTGCTCCCTCAGTTGCACAAGACACAACCCCTTTTTTGACACAAATTCGAAACTTAACCCCAAAACAGCAAGCGAGTTATGTGATTGAAGCTCGAAAGCGAGGATATTCTTTGGTGCAGCTAGAAGGATTGGCAAAAGCTCAAGGCGCAACTCTTCAAGACTTGTCTCTGCTTCGAAATGCTTGGGCAGAGAACCAAGAGGGCGGCGAAGACCAAGACGAAAATAACATGCAAAATCAAGAATCACTTGGCTTTGGAAACGACACAGCGATGCTTATGTTTGGTGAAGAGGAAGAAGAATCTGATATTTTTGGAAGTGCTTTTTTCGCCAATCAAAAGATAACCGAAACACCACAGTTTTATGTGGCAACACCTGCAGGATATCGCTTAGGACCAACGGACGAAATCTCTATTGATGTTTGGGGCGCTTCGGAAAACCGCTATGAATTGACCTTATCGAGGCAAGGAGTTGTTCGTATAGACAGGCTTAAACCGATGTACTTGTCTGGCCTGACAATAGCGGCAGCAGAGCGAAAAATCAGAAACGAATTTTCTTCGATTTATACAGGTCTTTCGCCAGATGCTCCTAACGAATCGAAGGTGTATTTGGATGTAAACCTTCAAAAAGCGAGAAGTATTGTTGTAAACATCACAGGAAGCGTGGAAGCACCTGGCACCTATACAATTTCTGGATTCTCTTCTGTTTTGAACGCACTTTATGCAGCAGGAGGCCCAAGCGAAAGTGGTAGTTATCGAGACATTTCAATCATGCGCAACGGCAAGCGTGCACAAACGGTTGATTTATATGACTATTTTGTTAAAGGAACATACCCTTCCTTTTTTCTCAACGATCAAGATGTCATTGTTGTTTCTCCTCATCACAACCGAATAACAGTAGATGGAGCGTTTAAGACGACAGGACGCTTCGAAACCTTGCAGAATGAGACGGTTGAAGACTTACTGTCTTATGTTGGAGGCTTTTCGTCTGAAGCATATAAAAAAGCAGTGTATGTAGATCGTGTACTAGAGCTGGAGCGTGAAATCATCAAAATTGACCAACCATCATACAGCTCCACATCACTAACAGATGGAGACTCGGTTGAAGCAAAAAGCGTCTCGGATAAATATACAAATAAGGTGAGCGTTTCGGGAGAAGTATACCTTCCTGGAAATTATCCATTAAACGAATCACCAACCTTGTCTGCATTATTGAAAAGCAGCAACGGATTGACCCCTGATGCTTATCCAGAATCAGCTATTTTGTATCGATCTAAACAAGGGTATTTTAATGAAATCAAAACGATTAATCTGTCAGAGATTGCCAGCAAAACTCAAGATATTCAACTACAACCAAATGACAGCTTGGTTGTCATTTCCATGGAAAATATAAAAACTGAAAGAACGGTTGATATTCAAGGCATTGTTAATGAGCCAGGCGAATATCCCTTTTTTGAAGGGATGACAGCAAGAGATCTGGTGTTGATTGCCAACGGATTTGATGATCGCGCCAACACAGATCAAATTGAATTGTATACCAATGTAACTGAATTGGATCAAAGCAAACGCATTAATGTTCGCTGGTTTTCGTTTGACGAAGCAAAAGAAGTAGAACTAAACTCATCTGACCTGATGGTTGTTCGCTCAAAACCAGGTTATCAACCCACAACATTCGTCACATTAGAGGGAGAGGTTTCCAGGCCAGGGACTTATCCCATCATCAACGAAAATTATACGCTTTATGATTTATATTTTGATGCTGGAAAAGCACTCCCAGGAGCAAATTTGAGGGGTGTTTCTATCGAAAGAAAAATTTCAAATCAAACCAAAAGCAACATTGAAGAAACAGAAGATTCTTTGAACATCTTGTTTTTTGATGAAGATGATACTGATATTAAAATTGGGGTTAATTTTGAAAAAATACTTTCCAGTAAAGGAAATTACACAGGCAACCTTTTATTGAAGCCAAACGACGTGATTTTCTTTCCAAAAAAAGACTCTACAGTTTCTGTATTGGGTGCGGTTCAGCGAGAGACCGCAATGCCATATGCGAATGGAATTTCATTTAGAGAAGCGGTCATCAAAGCAGGAGGAGCTAAACAATCAGCAAATTATAAAAACGCTTATGTGATTTATCAAAATGGAGATGTGAAAGGAACGAAGCGCTTCTTGATTTTTAACATAAGACCTAGTCTTGAGCCCGGTGCAGTGGTTGTGGTTCCATCCAAAGAAGAAAAACGCGTGGTATCGGTTCAGGAAGTTATTGGTATGACAACGGCAATTGCCTCCCTAACCCTTCTTGTAAGAACAATAATCGGAAATTGATATTTTGACAAATGAATGACAACAAAGACGACGAAATTGACTTGATTGCTCTGTTAAAAACAGTTTTTGTAGCAAGGCGTTTTGTGATAACAATTACAGTTATGTTCTCTGTTCTAGGGATTGTTTTGGCATTGGTTTCACCTGTACGCTACACCGCATCATCGATGTTTATGCCTCAGCTTTCTGAGGGACAATCAAACTCATCTCTAGGCGGCTTGGCGTCTCTTGCTGGCATAAACCTCACAGCGATTATGGGTGGCCAGCCACAAGAAATAGCACCTTCATTATACCCTCAAATTGCTGAAAGTTCTCCTTATCGTATGGCGTTGCTTGAAACGCCTGTTGGCGAAAACCAAATCAGCTTTCGTGATTATATTATAGGTCAAGGTGAAGGCGTATCGATTATAGCCTCAATTAAAAAGTATACCATTGGCCTACCAAGCCTATTGTTTTCCAGCAACAATGAAGAGCCCACTCCACAAACCAATAATCTTTTTGATATCAGCGAAGAGGACAAAGACTTGTTTGAATTTTTAGGTCAAATTTTGTCGGTGGAGGTAGATGATCAGGAAGGCCTAGTTTCTATTGGGGTAGAGTTTTCCGACAGAAAGATTGCAGCACAACTAGCACAAGCAGCAACAGACTTGTTACAAACTAAAATCATTGCGTTTAAAAGCCAAAGCGCCAGAAACAACTTGCAGTTTGTTCAAGGCCAATTTGACGCAAAACGCCAGGAGTTTGAACAAATTCAAGACTCTATTGCGATGTTTAAAGATCAAAATCTAAACATCACTTCTTCTTTATACCAAAATCAACTCACGCGCCTAGAGTCGCAATTTACTGTGACCTCATCCGTCTTTCAGGAGTTGGCGGGACAGGTGGAGCAAGCCAAAATACAAGTCAATAAAGACACCCCGATTTTTATGATCATTGAACCAGTAAGTGTTCCCTTAATACGTTCAAAACCTCAGCGCACGATGATGGTAATTATCTGGACCTTTTTGGGAGGTGTAATAGCAGTGGGTTGGACGCTTGTAAAAGCCCCAGTATTCCAAATTTTAGAAGAGCTGAAAAGCAGCTAAACAGACTTTTCTTTACGTACTCTTCGTCGCAGAAAAAAGAGTGTGATATACCAAAAAATCAGGTAGACAAAAAACAAGATGATTGTAAGTTCGTGACTAAGGCTAAAGGCAAGTTGTGAAAACAACATCAAGGTAGCAGTTAAACACGCAATGATAATCAGAGAAGCCATAATATGGTTTTTGGTGTAGTGAAGCACCAAGTGGTGGATATGATTATTGTCGGGTTTAAATGGGCTTTTTTTGTGCCAAACCCGACTGAAAAACACACTACCAGAATCCAGTATAGGCACAATAAAAACACTAAGAGCAGCCACAGTCACAAGGGATTTGTGAGGAATAAAAACGGACAAAATCACAGAATCGGTCGTTACAAAATACATGGTAAACAAGTAAAACATAAACCCTAAAAATAAAGATCCAGTATCGCCCATAAACACTTTGTTTTTATGTGGTAAATTGAAACGTAAAAAAGCCAGCAGAGAGCCAATAAGGATTACACAAAACGATAAAAACAAATAGTCGCTGACAATGTAGAAGATGGCTCCATAACACACAGAAATGACGATGCCCATCATGGCTGCTAGGCCATCAATTCCATCACAAAGATTAAAAGAATTAATCATAAACACCCCAATAAAAAAAGTGAACAAATAATCCACCCCTAGAGGGAGCTCATAAATATTTAAAAACCCATTGAGATTGCGAACAACCAGATCGTCTCCAAAAACAAAAAACGCAATAGCAACAAGTTGAAGCATAAGTTTAACACTAGGTCTGAGCTGATAGATATCATCTCGAATGCCAACATAGACAACAATTGCACCAGCACCCAAAACAAGAATAAGCCGTTGTACATTCACAAATGGGACAAAAGCAAAAGCAACAACCAAAAGTGCAACATAGAACGACAAGCCAGTAAGCTTAGGAACAAAGCTCCAATGAAGATCACGTTCACTGGGTTTTCGAAAAATCCGGTACTTTTTTACAATCTCAGCCACACGTGGAATGGTAAGCCAAGTAAAAATAAACCCATAACCCAATAAAACGATAAGAGTGCTAATTGTCATAGGACAAAAATACGTATCTTTGCAAAACAAAAAACAAAATAGTCTTATTTTTATGCGACTATTATTAATCCTTTTTACACTCCCCCTTTTCGCCCAGTCTCCTACAGCTGTTAAGACCTGGTACGATAAAACCAACGAATCTACTTATCGGTTTTACGAAGACAGGATTATTAAGGAGCATTTTTTAACCAAAAAACGGGACACTTTCCTATTAGAGCCAATACCTGAAGATTATCCTGACTATTCAGCCATTTGGTACAGCGATGCACTTCATCTGACCAGCAACAAGGGGGGGTTGATTTATCGAATTGAAAAAGAAAAGACCTTACGGATCGATCGATCATATCAACACCGAAAGCAGAAGAAAGCGAGTCAGTTTGTTTATCGCGACACTCTTTTTCGCTATGGGGGATATGGTTTTTGGCGCGCAAACAACTTTTTTACTTATTTTGATGAATCGACAACAGAATGGGAATATTATCCCACCCAAGGATTTAGCTTCCCTCCTGAAGCTTATGGAGGCTCCTTTTTTTTGTTGGGAGATATTTTTTATAGTGTGGGCGGTCTAGAGATTGATAAATTCACAGGGCTTGAGGGTGAAAGTAACAAAGACATATGGACATTTGACTTTATCACAAGAAAGTGGACAAACCTAGGAAAAACAGCAGTTAATTTGTCCCCCTATAAAATTGTACAAAAAGACAGTTTGTTTTATTTGTTTGGCCATCCAATTGATACAGAACAAAATCTAGTGGTAGATT
>OZSS01000718.1_pt1 | contig 15957 bp, 16 predicted proteins | sample 1779911 | NCBI WGS metagenome assembly OZSS01 (sample SAMEA2603589, study PRJEB24840) | metagenome | biome: Water; feature: Photic zone; material: Seawater sample | place: Mediterranean Sea | collected 2013-11-12 | depth 10 m | reverse complement strand
ATCAATGAACTGTTTGGCAAAAAAATCCTGGTCTCCGCATCAAGGCCCTCTGTTGATTTGATAATGAGTTCTGACCTAGTTCCATTCTTTGAAGAAAATACTATCATATCTCCATTTGACGCAAAACTTGGAGATTCGTCAAATTTACCATTTGAAATTAAGCGCAGTTGCTGCTGCTCCAAATCAGACACAACGATCTGATACGAGCCTTTTACGTTAGTAACAAAGGAGAATTTATCTCCGGATGGACTGTATACTGGATTTGCATTGAATCTTGATAAGCCAAAGGTAACTCGTTTAGGAATACTAAAAGGTTTATTATCCATCCTAAATATTTGAGTGCCTCCACTCCTGTTTGATGTGAAAATAATCTTATTCCCATCAGGAGAAAGTGATGCCTCAGTTTCAATGGCTTCAGATTTTGTTAGCCGAGTAAACTTATTTTCTATCAAATTATATTTATATAGATCAATATTTCCTGAAATAGAAGCTGTAAAAATTATAGAATTATCGTCTAACGAAAACTCGGGAGCGCCCATAATGCCATCACCGTAGACAATTTTTTTTCTTTCTCCAGTTTTTAAATCCTGAACATATACAAGAGAGCGACCAGACTCAAATGAGACATATGCTATTTTGTTTGCCGTCCGTGACCATGCTAAAGATAATATCGGTTGACGTGAATTCAAAATTTCTTTGCTGTTGTAACCATCATAGTCAGAAATAATAATCGAATATAAACGGCTAGAATCAACAATCGACACTGCTACGTAGGCTATCTTTGTATTATAACAACCTACTTTACCTATTAATTGTTTATAAATTGCATTGCTTAGGTTATGGGCAATTGCTCGTTCGCGATTTTCCCTAAGTCTATACTCTTTTCTAAAGATTCTAGTTTGTCTTAGAATGTCAATCAATTCTACTACAAGCGGACATCCTATCAAACCCGACAAAATTTGAAGATGTGAATTTTAAAAGTTGGCGAATTTTTGGAGTTGAGAATATTTTAGTTGGAGATATAAAAAGTGATAATGAAGAGAGAGGAAGAGTTTATTTCCCAGGAGTAGATTATAATACGTTTTCAATTACAGAAAAAATTAAGATTGAAGAGGATATCGAAAAAGATTTTAACCATGCACTTATAGGAATTAAAAAACTTCCGAGTGTCGCAAGATCTGGTGTATATCTCTCCTATAACTATTACAGGGAGTTACTTAATAAAATAAAATTATTGGATGCAGAAAAATTGAAAGAGGAAAGAATAAGAGTATCCAACTTTAAAAAGTTTATAATATTTTTGTCTTCATATATCAATCCATTATAAGTGACATTATACTTTCAATTACTTCTTTTTACAATATCTTTTCCTCTGTTTGCGTCATGGGATAAAAGGTTTAAATATGCCTCAAAATTTAAATACCTTTTTCCATCAATTTTTATTACAGCTACCTTTTTTGTAGAAGTTCAAGTGATGTATCCATTGCTAATGATTTTTTTATTAGTTCTTGTTGCTTTTACCTTTGCTTTATTTGGGTTTTTAATTGGCTTGATGAGTTCTAACTTTGAACAAATGTCAATTGTCCCAACTTTAGTAGTTACACCAATGGTTTTCTTAGGGGGAAGTTTATATTCCTTAGATATGTTGCCAGAATTTTGGCAAACTGTTACTTATTTTAATCCGGTAGTATATTTAATCAATGGTTTAAGATATGCGTTCTACGGAGTTTCTGATTTCAATATTTGGATCAGTGTAAGTTCGATGGTATTTTTTTTAATAATATGTGTAACAGCCGTATCAGTTTTACTGAAAAAAGGTTATAAAATTAAATCCTAGTTACTGGCAATTTTCTTTTTTGGATCGTAAAAAGGTTTTTCTACTATTTTAGCTGTAAATTTTCCTTTATTTGTTTCAACTTCAAGATCAGTTCCAATCTCAGAGTTTTTTATATTCACCATTGCAAGAGCAATATTTTTTTTTAATCTTGGTGAATATACAGCAGAGGTTACTTTACCAATTTCATTATCATCTTTTTTGATAGACCAGAAAGTTGTGTTTGGACCAGATAGCGGTTCACAATTAATCTCTAAGCCAATTTGTTTTCTTTTAATGCCTTCAGCTTTGATTTTTTTTAAAGCAGCCTTTCCTATAAATTCAATATCGTTATCTAAGGATACCAAACGGTCAAAACCTAATTCAAATGGATTTGTATGGATATCAGCATCAGCGTGATAAGATAACATTCCTCCTTCAATTCTTCTTATAGAAGAGGTATGACCTGGCTGAAGACCATGTTCTTTTCCAGCATTCATTATTTTTTCATACAGATCATTTCCTTTAGAACCATCTCTTAAAAATAATTCATAACCAAATTCACTTGACCAGCCTGTTCTAGAAACAATTAAAGGTATGCCGTCTAAATCAAATTCTTTAAACCAATAATATTTTAAATCTTTAATACTTTCACCGAAGAGTTTAACCATGATGTCTTTAGAAGTAGGACCTTGTAACTGCAATGGTGAAACATCGGGTTCAGATATATTGACATTTAAACCTGAATTAACTGCAACACCTTGAGCCCATAACAATACATCACTGTCTGCAAGGGAAAGCCAAAAATGATTTTCAGCCAATCTTAATAAAACTGGATCATTTAATATTCCTCCCTCGTTATTAGTGATTAAAACATATTTACACTGACCAATCGAAATATTTGAAAGATCTCTAGGAGTTAAGAGTTGAGTGAATTTGTATGCATCGGGTCCAGTAATTTCTACCTGTCTTTCAACAGCAACATCACAAAGAATTGATTTTTCAATCAAATTCCAAAAATTTTGCTCAGGATCACCAAAATCTCTAGGAATATACATATGATTGTAAACTGAAAAACCAGTTGCGCCCCATTTTACTGTTGAGTCAAAATAAGGAGATTTTCTAATTTGTGTTCCAAAACCAAAGTTTTTATTAGTCATTTTGAAAAATGCTTAACAGATGGAGTAAATTTTGCAAAGAAATTTAAGACATTTATAGCCCATTTAAGGGCTATAAAAATAATGAGAGAGAGTTATTATTTTTTTAAAATTGTTCCGACTCTGTAGAGCCAGCCATTGCAGTAGTTGAACTTTGTCCACTGCTAATGGTATTTGAAACTGCATCAAAATATGAAGTACCTACTTCACGTTGATGCTTAACGCTAGTGTAACCGTCTTTTTCTCTAGCGAATTCTTGTTGTTGTATTTTTGAATATGCAGTCATACCTTCTTTTTTATATTTTTCTGCAAGTTCAAAAATTGCAATATTTTGAGTATGAAATCCAGCTAATGTAATGAATTGAAATTTATATCCCATTTTAGCAATTTCTTTTTGAAATGAAGCAATCTCATCATCACTAAGATGTTTCTTCCAATTAAACGAAGGTGAACAATTATAAGCTAGAAGTTTTCCAGGATATTTTTCATGAATAGCATCTGCAAATTTCTTAGCCTCTTCTAAATTTGGAGTAGCTGTTTCACACCATATTAAATCTGCATAAGGAGCATATGCAAGTCCTCTTGAAATTGCTTGCTCAATACCATCTTTAACATAGTAGAAACCCTCAGGAGATCTTTCACCTGTTAAAAAAGGTTTATCATTTTCATCAAAATCATTTGTAATTAATTTAGCAGCATTTGCATCAGTTCTTGCTAATATAATCAAAGGAACTTCTGCTATATCAGAAGCAAGTCTTGCTGCTTTTAAATTTTTGACCATAGTTCCAGTTGGCACTAAAACTTTACCACCCATATGACCACATTTTTTTTCGCTAGCTAACTGATCTTCAAAATGAACCCCAGCTGCACCCGCTTTAATAAATTTTTTTGTTAATTCGAAAACATTTAATGGTCCACCAAAACCAGCTTCACCGTCAGCTATAATTGGCAGCATGTAATCCGTTCTATCTTTTGCCTGAACATCACCATCTTGCATTTCCATGTGTTGAATTTGGTCTGCTCTTATTAAAGAATTATTCATAGACTCAACTAATTTAGGAGCACTATCATATGGATAAAGGGATTGATCAGGGTACATTTCTCCAGCTGTATTTGCGTCTGCTGCAACTTGCCATCCACTTAAGTAAATTGCTTTTAAACCTGCTTTAGCATGCTGTACTGCTTGATTTCCAGAAAGTGAACCCAAAGTATTTACATATGGTTCTGAATTTAATAATTTCCAAAGTTTTTGTGATTGATTTTTACATAAAGAATATTCTATTTTAATTGAGCCTCTTAATCTTTCGACTTCTTCCTCCGTATAGTCACGTTTAATTCCGGCGAATCTCTTTAAGTCGTATGAGATTTTCTCTGCACTCATTATAATCCTTTAGTTTAATATTAATGAAAAATGAAAAAGTAGATTGAATTAATTATTATCGTTTGAAGTTTCGATAAGATCATTCATTCCACTTGAACCCCAATCACAGTGATCATCTCTCATGTAGATACCTCTACTATTATGACGATCTAAATCTTCTTTTCTGATGATTTGAGCTTCATTTTCAGTGTTTTTAATTTTTTTGTTCATGTAAATCTTATAATTTACTAAATTTACAAAAGCTATAAAAAACGACAAAAAGCTTGTAAATGCTATAAAAAAATTGTAAAAATAAATTTACAAAATTTACAAAAAGTAAAATGAGTCAAATAGATCTAAAAATAGGCCCAAAAATCAAGGCATTTAGAAGACAACTTGGACTTCAAGCAAACAAATTAGCTGAAGATTTAAACATTTCTCCTAGTTATTTAAATTTAATCGAGAGTGGCAAAAGAAAAATTGATGGTGATTTACTTTTAAATGTCTGTGAAAAGTTAAATATTCAACTATCTGACCTTACATCAAAAACTGACATTAATCTTCAAAACACAATCTCTGAAATTCTAGATGATAGTTTGTTTGAGGATTTAGATATTTTAGGACCTGAAGTAAAAGATTTAGTTAGCACAAACCCAAAAATTGGAAAAGCAATAGTTAGATTGGGAGATATTTTAAAGAAAAAAGATCATGAATTAATAAATAAGATTGAGACACTTTCTGGAAAAATAGTAGACAATAGAAAAAATTCTTTTCCAGGTGAAGTAATCTCTGACTTTTTACAGGACAATAAAAATTACTTTCCAAAATTAGAAGAATTTGCAAATAATGTTTTTGATAAAATCCAAAAAAATAATCGAACTCGATATATTTCACTTTGTGAATATTTAAATACTGAGTATTCTATAACAGTAAAAGATGTAATCCCTGACGAGAAAAAACCTTTTTCAAAAATTTACAAAAAAAATAAAAAAGAACTTTTATTAAGCGATTATAGTTCTTTAGAAACTAAAAAATTACACGCTGCTGCTCAAATAGCTCAAGAGGGAGCAAGTAAAGAAATAGATAATTATTTATCAGGATTTAATTTTCCATCTGAAGAATCTAAAAAATTAACAAAAGTTGCTTTGTTAAATTATTGTGCTGCTGCAATTTTAATGCCTTATAAATTATTTCATGCGGAGTGTAAAAAACTTAAATACGACTTAGAATTATTGCAAAATACATTTGCAACATCCTTTGAACAAGTTGCGCACCGAGTAACATGTTTGCAAGATCCAAAACTTCCTGGAATTCCTTTTCATTTTTTAAGAGTGGATATGGCTGGGAATATTTCTAAAAGATTTTCATTGTCAGGAATAGATATTCCAAGATATGGTGGCGCTTGTCCTAGATGGAATGTTTATTCTGCATTCACGCGACCAGGTGTTATCCAGGCAGCAGTGAGTAAAATGAATAATGGAGAAAAATATGTTTGTATTGCAAGAACTGTTGAAAAAGGAATTGGAAGATTTGGGCAAGCTAAAAGTGTTTTATCTATTGGTCTTGGTTGTGAGGCAAAATATGCAAAAGAATTTATTTATACTGAAAACGTAAATATAAATGATAAATCTTCAGAAATACCAATAGGGGTATCTTGCAGAACATGTGACAGATTTGATTGTTCACAAAGAGCCTTTCCACCTTTACATAAAAAGTTTGATGTTGATTTAAACTCCAGAGGAGTTTCTGTTTACGTTAGTGATAGTAATTCCTAAAATATGATAAAATATATAATTCCAGCCATTCTTATTTTTTTAATCGTTTTGTTTTGGGAAAAAATCACTGAATTCTTTGAAAAAAAACTAAATATTAAACTCAATTATATTGTTGTTAGTTCCATAATAGTAGTTATAGCAGTTGTTCTTTTACTCTTAAATTACTAGAGCTAATGGCAAAAATTGATCTTTCACAATATAAAATAGATGAATCTGATGGGGTTTTTACCTTTAAAAATGAAAATACAACATTAGGCTTTGTAAGATTTAACAGTATCGGTGAAGTCGAATATATCTTTGTAAATCCATTATTTAGAAAGCAAGGTTTGGCTACCAAATTGTTAAAACTTGTAAAAGATAAAACTGGAAAAGAAATTATACTTCAAAAACCAATAAGTCCTCTAGGATCAAAATTACTGAATTCTTTAAAACGATGGAATTAAATCTATTATTTTTTTTTACTGTTGTTCCTGCAATAGTTTTATTTGGGATAGCTAAATCTGGTCTAGGTGGATCTATAGCGCTCATTTCAATTCCTTTAATGACCATTTCAATGCCTTTAACAACAGCACTAGGAATTATTTTACCAATTCTGATATTTTCAGACTTTATAGCAACCTATAAGTATAGAAAAGAATTTGATTTAGGGACTTTAAAATTAATAGTTCCTTTTGCAGCCATTGGTATAATTATTGGATCACTTACCTTTTCATATTTTTCTGAAGAATTACTAAAATTTATAATTGGTTTGATGGGATTTTTGTTTGCAGGTCATTATTTCTTTTTTAAAAAAAATAAAGAAGCAAAGTCAGAAAAAAATTTATTGAAAGGTGGAATTTGTTCAACCATAGCAGGTTTTACTAGTTTCAGTGTTCATGCGGGCGGTACACCGACTAGTATTTATTTACTTCCTTTGAGAATGAAAAAAGAAATTTATGTTGGAACTAGAATTATTTTTTTTACTTTTGTAAATTTAATTAAACTTCCTCTTTATATAAATTTATCGATGATGAACCTTGAAACATTCAAGCAATCATTAATTTTGTTTCCTGTTGCACTTATTGGAATTTTAATTGGTTATCAACTCCTAAGGATAATTGAAGAAAAATTATTTTATAATATTTTGTATGCTTTAATTTTTATTACTAGCTCAAAGTTAATTTTTGACTTTTTATAAACATATATTCTAACAAAGATTATTGATTTCTTATAAGTGGATAGATTTTAGGATTTAAATATCTTAAATTGGTAATTAAAATCAATATCAAAGTAACCAACCCAATAGAAAAACCTAAATAAATTAAAACTTTAAAGTCAAACTGCCAAACTAGTTCAAATATATTTTCCATAATAAACTTAGACCCTATTACTGCAAAAAATGTTGCAATCAAAATTACAGACATGAAAATAATAATGAATTCAATTAAAGATGAGAAAATAATTTGTTTTTTTGAAAAACCTAAGATTTTAAAAACTAGATTTTGATATTCTTTAATTTTTCCCTGAACCATAATTGCACTTGATATTACAATTAAGCCAATAATAATTGTTACAGCAGAAATTAAAGTAACAGCAATAAATACTTTGTTTAAAACTGCAGTTACTTTTAAGAGATAATCTGCAATTTTAATCATTGATAAACTCGGCATTATTTCCAACATTTCTGTTTCATCAAATTTATCAGAATTAAATTTAGCTGTTGCTAAGTATTCATGTGGAATTTGCTTAGCAAATTGGGGGTTAAACAGCATTGCAAAATTAATACTTAGATCTCGGTAATCTACTTCTCTAAAATTAATTACTTCTCCATCAATTTCTCGCCCATATACGTTTAAAGTAAAAATGTCACCTAATTGAATATTAAAATCTTTTGCAACTTTAGCATCCAAGGATATTTGTAACTGATTTGGCTTAGATAAATCCCACCATTCCCCCTCTAAGATTGGATTATCTTTTGGAATATTTTCTACCCAGGATGATCTTCTTTCACTTCCAATTACCCAATAACTATCATTATCAGGCTTGATGAATGTATTAGGATCAACTCCATTAATTTTAACAATACCAGATGATACCATTGGGACTATTTCAATATTTGCATCTTTATCCATATTTAAAATACCTTGTTCAAATTTTTCTCGCTCTCCTTTTTGAATACCAACAAAAAAATAATCAGGTGCAATATCAGGAATAGATTTAGCAATTTCTCTTTGAAAGTTAGTGCCCACTAAAGCCAGAGTTAACAATAAAGTAACTCCTAACCCTAAAGACATTACAGTAATAGGAGTAATACTTTTTGTTTGAGTAATATTTTTAATTGAGACTTTAAGTGAAACAATTGAACTTGATTTAAATTTCTTTAGAAAAAAAATAATTAATTTTGAAAGCAAGAAAAAAACTATTAAACATACAAAAAAAGCTACAAAATATCCTAAACTATAGGTTGGTTGTTCGGTGCCAATTGTAAATAATATAATTAAAATAGATAATAAAACAAAGCTTACTGCGACCGATTTTTTTGAATAGTAAAACTGTAAATTTTGAAACACATTCCTAAATAAGTTAGAGGCTTTGACTTGATCAATAGAACTTATTGTTGGTATAGAAAAAATTACAAGCACCAGCAATCCAACTAAAAATATTTTGAAAAAATTTAAAAAAGAAAAAACAGGATAAACATTTAATCCTAAACCATCAGACAAATATTTATCTGCTATTGGAACAATTAAAAAGCTAGACCCATAGGAAATTACAGTAATAATAAACAGTAAAATAAATAATTGTAGATAATAAAGTGTTTTTATATTTCCAGAATAAAATCCTACTGCTTTTCTAACAGCAATTGACATGTTATTTTGATTGATAAAAGACAATAAAGTATTTGCAATTCCAATTCCAGCAATCAACATTGCACTTATTGATACAAGAGATAAAAATTGAGAGAAATTGTTAATAATTCTTTTAATACCACTTGCTGAATTTTCAGGGTATCTAAGTTTTACTTTTTGATCATTTTTGAAAATATTTTCAATTTTTTTTTCAATTTGTGCAGGATCATCATCATTGTTAAATTTTACTTTATATTCATAATTTAAAAAACTTCCTATTCCATTTAGTTTTAAAATTTCTAAAGTTTGTTTGCCAGCTAGGGCCCAATCACCAAATGCAACAAATCCGCTTACATCTGGTACTGATTTAATTATTCCAATGACGGTGAAGTTTTGATCTTGAACTTTAACTTGCTCATTAATCTTTATATTTAGTGTTTTTGATAAACTTTCGTTAATTAAAATTGTATTTGGCTCCCTTTGCATTCTTTCATAAGCTTCGATTGGCTCATAATCAACTTCACCATAAAGTGGATATTTTTCATCCACAGTTTTAATTCTTGTAAATAAAGATTTATTTTTCTCTCTTCCAGTTGTTGAGAGCATCGTACTAAACTCAATCATTTGAGAAACTGTTGCAAACTCTTTGACTTGATTTACCAAATCCAAGTTTCCTTGATTACGATTATAATCAATCTCTAAATCTCCACCTAATAATGCTTTAGCATTATCATTTAGCTCTTTTTTTAAGCTATCTTCGATTGTGAAAATAGCACTTAGAATAAAAAGACTAATAAACAGAGTTATAATAATGCTTGAGATTTTGTGATAATTTCTACTCAAATCTTTTAAAGCATATTTAAGTATTAAATTAAATTCTGAAGAGTTATTTGATTTTTCCATCTTTAATTTTAATTTTTCTTTTTGCTTTATCTGCAAGTTTGGGATCATGGGTTACCATAATTAAAGAAGAACCTTCTTCTTTTACATATTTAAACAATATATTTGAAATCAATGTAGAGTTCTCGGTATCTAAATTACCAGTTGGTTCATCAGCTAAAATCAATTCGGGTTTCATAGCAATTGCTCTTGCTATGGCTACTCTTTGCTGCTCGCCACCAGATAATTGACTTGGAAGGTTATTAAAACGATGTTTTAAACCAAAACGATCTAACAAAATCTTTGCTTCTTTTTCTGGATTTTTAAAATTATTTAGTTCAAGTGTTAAAGCAACATTTTCAACTGCAGTATAATTTGGGATCAAATAAAAGGATTGAAATACAATTCCAATATTTTTCTTTCTAATTTCTGATACTTCATCCTCATTAAGGCTTGTAATTTCTTGATTTTGAAAAATAATCTTTCCAGAGGTTGGCTTCTCCAATCCACCAACTAGCATTATTAAACTAGTTTTTCCTGAACCACTTTCACCAACAACTGAAACCGTTTCTTTTTTCTTAATATTTAAATCTATATTTTTTAAAACTCTGATATTGTCTTTGCCAGTTTGATATTTAAGATTTATTTTTTTTAATCTTAGAAGTGTGGACATGAATAAAAGTTTATTTATAAAAATTTTGTTAATCTTTCTAGTGCACATAAATGCAAGTGCAATAGAAAAGGTAGTATTATTCGGAGACAGCTTAATGGCTGGTTATGGCTTACCTAAAGAACATCATTTATCCTTAGTTTTAGAGAATAATTTAAAACAAGCTGGATTTAATATTCAAGTTATAAATGGAAGTGTTTCAGGCAGCACATCTTCAGGTGGATTAAATAGGGCAGAGTGGAGTTTATCAGATCCAGGGATAGATCTTATTATTTTAGGAATGGGTGCAAATGATATGCTTAGAGGAATTCAGCCAGATGAAACAAAAAAAAATTTAGAACAAATAATAAAAATTGCAAAAGAAAAAGAAATAGAAATAATTTTAGCTGGCATGATTGCTCCAACAACACATGGAGCAAAATATAAGAAAGACTTTGATGCCATCTATCCAAAATTATCTAAGAAGCATAATTTACAATTTATACCTTTTCTTTTAGAGGGTGTGGCACTTAACCCAAGTTTAAATCAACAAGACGGAATACATCCTAACCAGCAAGGAACAATAAAAATAAGTGAAAATATTCAAAAAAGTATTATTGCTATTTTAGATAAATAAAAATTTAAATTTATAATTTTATAAATTTATCATTTACTATTAATCTTATATTTATATGGATAAAGTACCCTATCATCATTTACCAGACGGCACTTTTAGAAACCCTCTAGGTTCCCCTAAAGTTGATCGAAATTTTAAATGGTCTTTTAAAGTATTTAATAAAGAAAAAAAGAAACTCAATATGACTGTTCCAAAGGATCATGTTGTAGATAAGGAACAAGTATTAGCTGATATCAAAAAATATAAAGATGGGGATTATATTGGATGGATAGGGCACGCAACTTTTTTGATAAAATTAGGGAATACAACAATTATAACTGACCCTGTTTTTTCTAAAAATGCAGGTCCGTTAATATTTGGACCAAAAAGATTTACTGAACCAGCTTTAAATTTAAAAGAAATACCTCCTGTAGATATTTTTTTACTAACCCATAATCATTATGATCACCAAGATATGATGACAATCAGAAGATTCCCTTTCAAAAATACCAAAGTAATGGCTCCTTTAAAGCTAGGTAAGTATTTTAAAAGAAATGGATACAGCGATGTTAATGAAATGGATTGGTATGAAGAAATCATCATCAATGAAAAAATGAAAATAACATTTTTACCAGCGGTTCATTGGTCTAAACGCAGTTTAACAGATACCAACAAAACTTTATGGGGAAATTTTTTAATTGAATATGATGGAAAAAAAATTTTATTCGCTTGTGATACTGGAGTTGGAAATGTTTATAAAGAGATTGGCGAAAAATATGGTCCAATAGATATTAATATTATAAATATTGGAGCGTATAATTTTTATCCAATAACACCATATAAAGATAAATCATCTTATCACACTAGTCCTGAAGAGGCACTTCAGATTTCTAGAGATTTAAAAAGTAAAAAAGTAATTGGTATGCATTGGGGTACTTTTGTATTATCGTTAGAGCCAATTATGGAACCAAGAGACCGATTTAGAGATAATGCAGAAAAATATGGCTTTAAAAAAGAGGATGCACTTGTTTTTAAAATTGGCCAAATAACCCCATTAAATGAAATTTTAAAATAATATTTTATGAAATATTTTATTTTGATAATTACCTTTATTTTAACTAGCAATGTTTATGCACAAAATATTAATATTTCAGTTAAAACGAATTTAGATCTTAATTGTAAGTTTGAAAAAGTTATTATTAAAAACGCAGAACATAATTTTGTTTCTTTTACGAATAATCAAATTAAAAGAGAAAATCTTAAAAGTTTAAAAATAATCGCAAAAAATCCAGATATCTTAATTATCGAAAATTTGTCAAAATTTATTAATAAGATTAATTTGGAAGTAAAAATATCTAATAAAGATATAATTTTGATACAAGCTTTTGATCAAGAACGAAATTATTCTGAGTCTGCAGTCTTTACTAGAAGCACTGGAGAATTTATTCATGAAATCACCAAAAAAATAAACTCTGATGAAAAAGAGAAAGATATTTCATTTTATAGTTGTAAAAAAAACAACCAAGACACTTAAGACCAAAGACTCTAAATCCTTTTTTTGATAATATTAAAATATGAAGAGGCTTTTTTTAATATTGGTATTTTATATATTTTCGCAGACAAGTACTTTTGCAAATGAAAGAGATGTAAGGCTAAATCAGTTATTCAATGAATTAAAGGTTAATAAGGCAAAAATAGCATCGATTGTTGAACAAGAAATTTGGAAAATCTGGAGTACACATCCAAGTGATGCAAAACTTACTGCAAGGTTAGAAGAAGGCTCACAGTTTGTAAGAAATCAGCAACTAAGTAAAGCAATAGAGATTTTTACAGAGGTTATCAATCTTGATCAAAATTGGGCTGAAGCATGGAATAAACGAGCTACAGTTTTTTATATGATGGGTGAATTTGAAAAATCTCAAGATGATATTGATAAAGTGTTAGCAATAGAGGCAAGACATTTTGGTGCTTTAGCGGGACAGGGATTAGTTAATATACAATTGAAAAATTATGAAAAAGCAATTTTTAGTTATCAGCAGGCAAAAGAAATACACCCTTCAATGCAATCGCCAGAAATTATGATAAGAAGAATAGAAGAATTAATTAAACAGCAATCAATATAATGTGTGGAAGATACGTTGTTAAAAACCCAGTTACTAAAACTTCCTCATTAGTAAAGTCTGCTATTCAAGTTGAGGATACAGAAAATTATAATGCTCATCCTTATCAAAAACTTCCAGTTATCAAAAAATATAAAAACGGAAATACTTTAGAATCTTTAAAGTGGGGATTAGTGCCTAGTTGGGCAAAAAATAAAGAATTCAAAGCTTTGATAAATGCAAGATTAGAGACAATTGATGAAAAGGTTTCATTTAAAAAACTGATAAAAAATCATCGATGTGTTGCTGTTGCAGATGGTTTTTATGAATGGAAGAGGGAAGAGAATGAAAAAACTCCTCATTACTTTGTTAGAAAAGATACTAATGTAATTTATTTTGCTGGTATTTTTGAACAGGATCAATTTTGTTTAATTACAGAAGAGGCAAAAGAAAATATTAAAGAAATTCATCACCGACAACCGGTTATTCTAAATCAAGCAGATGTTAATCGTTATTTGAATTTAGAGCTACAGGGCTCAACTTTTTTGAATGAACGTAAAGTTCCTGATCTTGTTTTTCATGAGGTTTCAAAGGATGTGAATAAACCAACAAACAATACAGCCTCATTGATCCAAAAGATTTCTAATTAAATCTTATTTCTTTTTATGTTTTTTAAATGAAAATTTTTTAGGTCTTTGTCTTTTTTTGAATTTTTTTCTTCCTTTAAAAGAGGATCTTTTGTCGTCTTTTTCAACTACATCATCTGTTTTTTTACCAAAATATTTAGGATTATTGGTAAAGCCAAAAGATTTTTTCTTGTCCTTAAATTTTGATTTTTTATCTTCATCTTTTTTAAAGAATTTCTTTTTGCCTTTAAAATTAGATTTATTGTCATTTTCCTTTTTGAAAAATTTCTTCTTTTCTCTAAAATCAGGTTTTTTATCATCATCTCTTTTAAAGAACTTCTTTTTATCTCTGAAGCTACCTTTTTTGTTATCATTAAATTTTCTTTTTTTGTTAAATGGAGCCTTACCTTTTTTACCACCCCTAAAACTTTTCTTTTGACCTCTATCTCTTTGAGGTGGTTTGTAATTTGGATCTATTAATTTACTTATAGAATTCCACATGGATCGATCACTTGGAGTTAAAAAGGTTAAAGCCGAACCTTCTTTACCAGCTCTACCGGTTCGTCCTATTCGATGAACATAATCCTCTGGAACTTGTGGTAGATCGTAATTAATAACATGTTTGATCACTGGGATATCTAATCCCCGTGCTGCAACATCAGTTGCAATTAGGATACGACTGTGTCCATTTCTAAATCCATTGATAACTCTATCTCGTTTACTTTGTCTTAAGTTTCCATGAATAGCATCAGCTTTATGACCATCATATTTTAATCTTTTAACTATTTTATCTGCACCATGTTTAGTTTTAACAAATACTAAAATGGATCCACTTCTCTCTACAAGTTGATTGATTAGTTCATGATATTTTTTGTCCTGCGAAACTTCAAATGTTTCTTGTTTAATTTTATCAATTGGGGCTGATAAAGATCCAACAGATATTCTCTCAGGATTATTTAAATACCTTTGAGATATTTTTAATATATTGTTTGGAAGCGTTGCTGAAAATAATAATGTTTGATGTTCTTTTGGGACAAAATTTAAAATCTGTTCTATTTGAGGAGTAAATCCCATATCAAGCATTCGATCAGTCTCATCTAAAACTAAATAATTAACTTTAGATAAATCTAAACTTTTTCTCTTTAAATGATCATTAATTCTTCCAGGGGTTCCAACAATTATCCTTGCACGTTTGCCTAACTTTCTAAGTTGCTTTTGCATACTCTCACCACCAATTAAAAGAGCATTACCAATTCCTATTTCTCTAACATTTAATTTTAAAACAGTTGCCATTACCTGTGTTGCAAGTTCTCTTGTAGGACAAACAATTAAAGCCATTGCCTGCTTATCTTTAATTAATTTATTAATCATTGGGACGGTGAAGGCTAAAGTTTTACCCGTTCCGGTTTGAGCGGTTCCTAAAATATCTCTACCTTCAAGACTTATTGGAATTGATTGACTTTGAATTGGAGTTGGAGTTTTAAAATCAGCAAGCTCAATTGACTTTTTAAGCTTATTTTCAATTTGTAGATCTGAGAAATTCATTAGGATAGGGAAAGGTATATATTAAGTATTTATGATGGATGCTTATATCTTTTTAAACCAAATACAATGAATAGTTTGATCAAGAATTAATCTCTAAAGTTTACAAAATCTATTGGAAGACCTATATCAATGGATTTTATGGCATTCATTGCTTCTTGAAGGTCATCTTTCTTTTTACCATCCACCCTTAATTCTTCACCTTGAATTTTTATTTGAATTTTGAGCTTAAGCTTCTTTATATCAGCAATAACTTTTTTAGCATTTTCCTGACTAATTCCTTCTTTCAATTCACTTACTTGTCTAATCGATCCCCCTGAAGCACCCTCAGAGCTTTTAACTTCTGATACTCTTGGATCTACTTTTCTTCTAACTAAATGGGTTTGCAGCAATTCATTTACCTGTTTTAATTTTAATTCATCAGGTGCAGTAGTTGTAATTGTTTTGTCTTTTCGTTCAATTGTAATGTGAAGTCCTTTAAAATCATATCGATTACCAATTTCTCTTAAACAATTAGCTAAAGCGTTATCGAATTCTTGGTAATTAATTTTGCTTATTACATCAAAAGACGGCATGATTTATTTATATAATAATTATAATTGAGTTTATATGT
>OZSS01000716.1_pt1 | contig 15998 bp, 15 predicted proteins | sample 1779911 | NCBI WGS metagenome assembly OZSS01 (sample SAMEA2603589, study PRJEB24840) | metagenome | biome: Water; feature: Photic zone; material: Seawater sample | place: Mediterranean Sea | collected 2013-11-12 | depth 10 m | reverse complement strand
TGCATTGGTTGGTTAAAAAAAATTAAAATTCGTTTCAACTACAGTTTGGCAAAAACCGTTATTCAAATAAACTCTTTAAAAATAAAGCGGATTGCCTTAAAGTCTTTAGAATATTGAATGTTTTTTAATCTTAGAGAATTTAATATGAAACAGGATAACAAAATTACTGGAGCAGAAATAGTAATAAAAGCGTTGATTGATCAGGGCGTGGATACTGTCTTTGGTTATCCAGGGGGTGCGATCCTGCCGATTTATGATGAACTATTTCAGCAAAAAAAAATTAAACACATTTTAGTTAGACATGAGCAAGCGGCTACCCATGCTGCTGAAGGCTATGCTCGATCAACTGGTAAAATCGGAGTGGTTTTTGTAACCTCTGGTCCTGGCGCCACAAACTCAGTAACTGGCTTAACAGATGCTCTTATGGATAGTGTCCCTATAGTAGTGATTAGTGGTCAGGTACCAACATTTATGATAGGCAATGATGCATTTCAAGAAGCAGATACAGTAGGGATCACCAGACCCTGTACAAAACATAATTGGCTTGTAAAGGATACTGAAAAATTAGCAGAAACAATACATAAAGCCTTTGAAGTTGCGGGAGGTGGCAGGCCTGGACCTGTTTTGGTGGATGTTCCAAAAGATGTCCAATTTGCGTCCGGTCATTATACGAAGAAAAAAGATGTAGACACTGCGTTTATAAAGAAAGAACCCGCAATTGATCTAAACATGTTAGATGAAGTTATAGATAGATTGGAGCAAGCAGAGCGGCCAATAATTTATAGTGGAGGTGGGGTCGTAAACTCTGGGCAATCTGCCGTACATTCGCTCAGAAATTTAGTCGCTGGAACTAACTTTCCTATAACTTCTACCCTCTTGGGGTTGGGCAGTTATCCTGCATCAGGAAAAAACTGGTTAGGTATGTTAGGAATGCATGGTACATATGAAGCGAACATGTCTATGCATGGATGCGACTTTATGCTTTGTGTTGGCGCGCGTTTTGACGACCGAATAACCGGGAGAATTGACGCTTTCAGCCCTGACTCTTATAAGGTCCACATAGATATCGATCCATCTTCTGTCAATAAAAATATTACAGTAGAGGCTCCTTTGATTGGTGATGTTTCCAATATATTGAACTCTCTTATCAACAGATGGAAAGAAAGAGGCGCAAAAGTAAATCAGAAAAAGTTGAGCGCTTGGTGGGAAACGATAAATGATTGGAAAGGAGTTAAATCGCTTAGCTACGAAAATTCTTCCAGTGTTATCAAACCTCAATATGCTGTTGAAAGACTAGAAGAGCTCACAAAATCTTACAATCGATTTGTGTCGACAGAGGTAGGTCAACATCAAATGTGGGCAGCTCAATTTATGGGGTTTGAAGAGCCAAATAGATGGATGACCTCGGGGGGATTAGGAACTATGGGGTATGGCTTCCCAGCATCAATTGGAATTCAAATCGCCCATCCAAAATCTCTTGTAATCAATGTTGCAGGCGAGGCCAGCTGGCTTATGAATATGCAAGAATTAGGGACTGCTGTGCAATACCGATTACCTGTTAAACAATTTATCCTAAATAACGAGAGGCTAGGCATGGTTAGACAGTGGCAAGAGCTTTTACATGGAGAACGGTACTCTCATAGCTGGTCTGATGCTTTGCCAGATTTTGTTAAACTGGCAGAAGCATATGGAATAAAAGGAATCAGATGCGAATCCCCAGATAAGCTAGACGATAGTATAAGAGAAATGATTGAGTATCCTGGTCCCGTAATATTCGATTGCTTAGTTGAAAAACATGAAAATTGTTTCCCCATGATTCCGTCTGGTAAAGCCCATAATGAAATGATTCTTGGGGAACACACTGAGGAAAACAGCATCTCAGACGATGGCGCGGTGTTGGTTTAGTAAATATAGAAAGAGCTTGGACAATGTCTTTAAATTTGAAAAAAGGGGTTAGCAAACAAAGCGCTTACAATCTTAGGGACCCAAACCTCGATTATGAAGCTGCTCACACTCTTTCGATTATTGTAGATAATGAATCCGGTGTATTAGCAAGGGTAATTGGATTATTTTCTGGAAGAGGTTATAATATTGACAGCTTAACAGTGGCAGAAGTAGATCCTAACGGCCATAAGTCCAGAATTACAATAGTGACAACTGGAACTCCAAAGGTTGTAAACCAGATTAAAGCACAGCTAAACAGAATGGTGCCAGTGCATGAGGTAATAGATCTAACCCTAAAGGGTAAAGCTGTTCAGAGAGAGCTTGCAATATTTAAGGTTGTTGGAAATGGCAATCATAGAGTGGAGTCTTTGCGACTTGCAGATGTATTCAGGGCAAAAGTAGTTGATAGCACTTTAAAAAGCTTCACATTCGAGCTTACGGGCACTTCGGAGAAGATAGATGCGTTTGCTGAGCTAATGGTACCTTTAGGCCTGAAAGAAATAGCTAGGACTGGAATTGTCGCCTTACTTAGAGGCGACAATTCCAACTAGTTTTTTAGCTACACCCTGACGTGCCACCACATGTGTTACACTTCAAACAAGTCCCATTTCTCACTAATGTGAAATTACCACATTCATTACAAGGATCTCCTTCGTAGCCCTGCATTTTCGCTTTCGTTATTTGGTCAGAAATTTGTAAAAATCCCTCGTCGTTTACACCGGTTGAGCTACTAGCAACTGGATTTTCTTCATTTTTTTCATTTACTACCGGAAATCTTTTTCTTAGATATCCTGAGCTAGAGAGCTCCTTAATCATTTCAAGAGATTCTTCTGCCCTTCCAACGCCAGCCTCTTTAGAGATCTTATTAGACTCTAGCTTTTCACCTAAAGTATCTAGATTATCTTCTGGAAGAGAATGAGCGAGATCTGTTCTATCTAAATAAGATATGGCTAATTCTCTGAATATGTAATCCAATATTGATGTGGCATTTCTGATTGTGTCATTACCTTGCACTAGCCCTGCGGGTTCAAATCTTGTAAACGTAAAAGCCTCTACAAATTCGTCGAGAGGAACGCCGTACTGTAACCCCACCGATACCGCAATAGCAAAATTGTTCATCATAGCTCTAAAAGCGGCACCCTCTTTATGCATATCTATGAAAATCTCTCCAAGTTTTCCATCCCCATATTCTCCAGTACGGAGATACACTTTATGGCCTCCAACAACTGCCTTTTGTGTGTATCCTTTACGCCTTTCAGGGAGCTTCGACCGTCCTTTTACGATCTCTTTATATACTATCTGCTCCAAGGCCCTTTGAACGTTTGCCTCTTCACCAATGTTTCCATCCTGTTCATCACCTTCGTCCTCTATTAATGCAGCAGACAGAGGCTGAGAAAGCTTTGAACCATCTCTGTATAGGGCATTGGCTTTTACGCCTAACGACCAGCTCAGTTCATAGGCATCTTTACAATCCTTAATAGATGAATTTCCTGGCATATTAATTGTTTTTGAAATGGCCCCAGAAACAAACGATTGTGCAGCAGCCATCATGTAAATATGGCTTTCAACTGAAAGGTATCGTTTTCCCTTTTTTCCACATGGATTCGCGCAGTCAAAAACAGGTAAGTGCGCTTTCTCCAGAAATGGTGCACCTTCTAGAGTCATTGTTCCACAAACATAGTCATTAGCCTTTGATACATCTTCATTACTAAAACCTAAGTGAGCTAGCAAACTGAAGCTTGGATCATTTAGCTTCTCCATAGGAACTCCAAGAGTATCTCTGCAAAATTCTTGTCCAAGCGTCCATTGATTAAAAACAAACTTAATATCAAAAGCGGTTGGTAGAGCTTTTTCAATTTTTTCAATCTCTTTAGATGAGAATCCATGTCCTAAAAGAGACGTAGAGTTTATTTTAGGACAGTTTTGTAAAGAGCCATTACCAACAGCATAGTTGATAATAGAGTCTATCTTTTGCTGGTCATAACCAAGTACCTTAAGCGCTTTAGGCACTGATTGGTTGATTATTTTGAAATATCCACCGCCAGCTAGCTTTTTGAACTTTACAAGAGCAAAATCAGGTTCAATGCCCGTAGTATCACAATCCATGATCAATCCAATTGTCCCAGTAGGTGCTATAACCGAAACTTGAGCATTTCTGTAGCCATTCTTTTCACCCAGAGATAACGCTTGTGTCCAGGCCTCTTGCGCAATGGTAACTAAATTTGTGTCGGGACAGTTCTCAATATCGAGAGGTACTGGCATTACATTTACTTTGTCATAGCCGCTTTTCTCACCAAAGGCTGCCCTTTTATGATTTTTTATGACCCTTAACATGTGTTTCTTATTTTTTGTATATCTTTTAAAGGACCCAACTTCTCCTGCTATCTCTGCAGAAGTCTTGTATGAAGTTCCAGTCATTATGGCGGTTATCGCGCCACATATCGCCCTACCCTCTTTACTATCATAGGATAATCCCATGTTCATCAGCAAACCACCAAGATTTGCATACCCTAATCCAAGGGTTCTGTAATCGAAGGAACCTTCCGCAATTTCCTTACTAGGGAATTGAGCCATCATAACTGAGATTTCTAAACTTAGTGTCCAGAGCTCTATTGAGTGGGTAAAGCTTTTATAGTCAAATTTTCCTTCCTTCAAATACTTAAGGAGATTTATAGATGCCAAATTGCAAGCTGTATCATCGAGAAACATATATTCAGAACAAGGATTAGAGGCTCGTATATCTCCATCTTCTGGACAGGTATGCCATGCGTTGATGGTATCATGATATTGAATTCCCGGATCAGCACACGACCATGCTGCATGTGCTATCTGATCCCATAGCTCACGTGCCTTAACCTTCTTCAGTGCCTTACCGTCTGTTCTTTTCAGCAGTTCCCAGTCTCTATTGTGTTTGACAGCTGAAAGAAATCTGTCTGTCACTCTTACTGAGTTATTAGAGTTTTGACCGGATACTGTAAGGTATGCCTCGGAGTCCCAATCGGTATCATAAGTTGGAAACGTTATCTCTTTGTACCCTTGCTTTGCGTACTCCAATATTCTGTTTATGTAAGTGTCAGGGATCATGCTCTGACGTGCTTCTCTTATAGCTTTGTTCAGTTTCTTGTTTATCTTTGGGTTGGTTTTACTGTTTTTTTCAACGTCCTCAGAATCTACTGCTTCAAATATCTTGTTGAGCATTTTTTCGTGTAACTTCGAACCTGCTACCAAAGCGGCTACTTTCTGTTCTTCTATAACTTTCCAGTTTATAAATTCCTCAATATCCGGGTGATCTACATCACATATAACCATTTTGGCCGCTCGCCTTGTTGTTCCTCCTGACTTTATCGCGCCAGCCGACCGGTCACCTATTTTTAAAAATGACATTAAACCTGAGGACTTTCCTCCACCGGTCAAACCTTCAGCGCTCCCCCTTAACGATGAGAAGTTTGTTCCAGTTCCTGAGCCGTATTTAAAAAGCCGAGCTTCCCTTTTCCATAGGTCCATTATCCCGCCATCATTTACTAAATCGTCTTGAATTGACTGGATAAAACAGGCATGAGGTTGTGGATGCTCATATGCGGTCTTAGAGGTTATTAACTTGTGCGTTTTGTGATCAACGTAAAAATGCCCCTGGCTTGGGCCGTCTATTCCATATGCCCAATGAAGCCCTGTGTTAAACCACTGGGGTGAATTGGGCGCTCCCATTTGGTTAGCCAGGATGAATCTCATTTCATCATAATAAATTTTTGCGTCTTTTTCGCTGTCAAAGTAGTTTCCCTTCCAGCCCCAATATGCCCACGCGCCAACCAACCTATCAAAAACCTGTGTCGCTGTAGTTTCGCTAGTATATCTTTTTTCTGGAACAATTTTTTCTAAGGCCTCTTTGTCTTCGGTGCTTCGTTGCAAAAAAACGGGGACGCCTTCCTCATAAACCTTCTTCAAAACTTTCGGAACTCCGGCTTTTCTGAAATATTTCTGTGCTAGAACATCGGCAGCGACTTGGCTCCAACCTTCAGGTATCTCAATGTTCTTTGCACTAAACACGATTGATCCATCCGGATTTCTAATTTCAGAGTCAGTTTTTTTAAAAACCATACTCTCATAGACTTCTACGTCTTCAACTGTGTTTCTTCGTTCAAATTTCATAATGCTCGTCCCCAGTGTTCTCTATAATTGTTATTTTAACTAAACATTCTTACGAATCCACGGTGTTGAGCCAGAAGCTCACCGCATACTACATATTGATGTTTGCTCGGCCTGAAGTACAAATTGCGCGATAAAACACCCTAAGGTCAATAAAAATTTTAAAAAAAAAAAAAATTTTTTTGTTGACACCACTTCTTTCTAATATTTTTGCTGCAAGACCAGCAGGGTGCATCTTATTATTAAATGTAATTTACCTCAGATATTTATGTGGTCGGGGCGGCGAGATTCGAACTCACGACCTACGGTACCCAAAACCGTCGCGCTACCAGGCTGCGCCACGCCCCGCGAATCAAAAGAGATTATTCTTAGCAGCTTCGATAACTTTTGGACTAAATTTAACGATCTTTCAAGAAATATTATCCCAAGAGTGCACCGCTCCAGCCATCTTACCTCTTGGCCCATCTACTACTTGAAGAACAATAGCTTCTCCTGCTTGTAAATCGGAAAACCCAAAATGTCTTAGAATTTCCATATGTAGAAAAATATCTTCATGCGATTGATAAACATTAGCAAAGCCAAATCCCTTCGATTTATCAAACCATTTTACACGCGCCGGAACAAGTTCCACACCGGAAACGTCTGGAATACCCAGCTCTTCGCTATCTTCAAATGTCTCGTTAAGTTCATTAGGGAGATCCAAGCTGTGGATTATTGAGACCTGTCTTCCCTTATCAGTGTCTTGAACTTCAAATTCAACTGTCGATCCTTCAACCACCGACCCCCTACCAAAGTTTCTTAATACGTTGGCATGGAGCAACACATCACCCTTGCTATCATCAACAAGTAGAAAACCAAACCCTTTAGTAGTATCAAACCACTTAACGGTTCCTTTCAATTTAACACTCAAGCAGCCACTCCCACTCCACAAGCAATATTAGTTACCATACCAGAATTTGAAAAAAAAACATTAAAAGAATTAAGGATATAGTCTACGAACGCCCCAAACCTTTTCACCAAATCTTCTTTCCCAAACAAACCTGTCATGGAGTCTGTATTGTCCATCGGCCCAAAATTCAATTTGGATTGGCTTAATCCTTATACCTCCCCAAAAATCTGGCCTTGCAACATTTTCCTTAAAATCATTTTTGTAGGCTTGCCATCTCTCAATCAACTCTTCTCTGTTTGCCAAAGTCTCGCTCTGTTTAGAAGCCCAAGCCGCAGTTTTTGAGCCAATTTGTCTTTCGGAGAAATATTTGTCTGCTATTTTTCCATCTTCCTTCTCTACGTAGCCTCTTACTCTAATCTGCCTCCTCAATGACTTCCAATGTAGGTTGAAAGCTACCTTATTCGATAGGAATGCTTCTTTTGCTTTTTTTGAACCATAATTAGTGAAGAACACAAATCCATCATCCTCAATAATACGAAGAAGCACCATTCTCACGTTTGGCAACCCCTCCTCGTCAACCGTAGCCAGTGCTATCGCATCCGGATCATTTATTTCTGTTTTCTTAGCTTCTTCAAACCACCTACGAAAAATCGTTAAAGGCTCTTTTCCTGCGAATAGCTTTTCGTCAAATTTACTTTCCATCTTATTTCCAATTTTTTTATCTCAGTTATGGCTTTTAAAAAAAAAATCATTATTCTCTTATATAATTTATTTCAAAAAATTCACAGGGAGTATTAGTAAAATGGGTCTGCTATCTGGTAAAAAAGGCTTGATAATGGGCGTGGCTAACGAAAGATCAATAGCATGGGGCATAGCAAAGGCATGTAGCTCTGAGGGTGCAAAATTAGCTTTCACTTACCAAGGTGAAGCTCTAAAAAAAAGAATTGTGCCACTAGCTGATAGTGTTGGGTCTAACTTTACTTTGGAATGCGATGTAGCGGATCAACTTGCTGTAAAGGAAACTTTCTCCAAAATAAAAAATGAGTGGAAAGATATTGACTTTTTAGTTCATGCCATCGGTTTTTCAGACAAGAATGAATTGAGAGGGAGGTACGTAGACACGTCGAAGCAAAATTTTTTATCCACCATGGATATTTCAGTATACTCTCTGACCGCTGTTACCCAAGAAGCTGAAAAAATAATGTCTAACGGGGGCTCTGTATTAACGTTAACATACTATGGGTCGGAGAAAGTGCTGCCTCATTACAACGTGATGGGTGTTGCAAAAGCCGCGTTAGAAGCTTCCGTTCGCTATATGGCAATGGATTTAGGAAAAAAGAATATCAGAGTGAACGCGATTAGCGCCGGAACGGTAAAAACTTTAGCCGCGTCGGGAATTGGGGACTTTAGATACATTATGAAATGGAATGAATTGAATTCTCCTCTAAGGAGAAATGTTACCCAGGATGAAATTGGGAATGCATCACTTTTTCTTTTATCTGATTTATCTTCTGGGATTACCGGAGAAAACCTCCATGTTGATGCTGGATACAATATCGTTGGAATGAAAGCTGAGGATGCTCCAGATATTGACGTTGTTACTGGAAGAAAAGAGTGAAGAAATGGAGACATTACCACACGAAAAAGGGTTTCATATATCATGGGAGCAAATACATAGGGACTCTAGAGCTCTTGCATGGCGCTTGGAAAAAATAGCTCCTGAAAGCACCAATTGGAAAGCTGTTGTAGCCGTAACTAGAGGTGGAATGGTTCCCGCTATGGTTGTCGCCAGAGAGTTAGATTTGAGAATAGTGGAGACTATAAGTGTTAAATCGTATGATCATCAAGTGCAATCTGACGCAAAAATTCTAAAGTCTCCTGCAGAAGCTTATGTGGGGGACGGTGCTGGAATACTAATTGTAGATGACCTAGTTGATACAGGAAAGACATTCCAAGCTATAAAAAGTCAATACCCTAAAGCACACTATGCAGCGGTTTATGCCAAACCATTGGGGAAACCCTCTTTAGATACTTTTATAACCGAAGTCAGTCAAGATACATGGATATTCTTCCCTTGGGACATGGCACTTCAGTATGTAGCCCCTTACAAGGGTGAGGGCTAAAATAGAGAGTTAATAGCTATATGGACAAATCAAAAGATGATGAAGTCAATAACCGTGATATCGGCATAGCAAGACTAAAGTCATTAGTTGAGAGATTAAGAGATCCTGAAAATGGTTGTCCTTGGGACATAGAACAAGATAATAAAAGCATCGCACATTATTGCATAGAAGAAGCTCACGAGCTTCAGCATGCTATTTTACTTAATAAAACAGATTCAATAAAGAGCGAGTTAGGAGATCTTTTGTTTCAGATAGTTTTCCATTGTAATATCGCTGAGAATAGCTATGGCTTTTCTTTCGACGATATTATCCAAGATGTATGTGATAAGATGATTTTCAGGCATCCTCATGTATTCAACAAAAAAGAAGAACAGGGGAAACCTATTTCGATTGAGGAGGTTAAAGATAATTGGGAAAAAATAAAATCACTAGAAAAAAAAGGTAGTCAAGATTCGACAAATTTCTTTGAAGATGTTCCCTTGTCACTTCCAGCTTTATCTCATGCCTTGAAAATTCAAAAAACAGCTTCACAGAGTAAGTTCGATTGGACTGATCCTGAGGAAATACTCGGAAAGATAAACGAAGAGGTTAGAGAATTATGGCTTGCCTCTAAATCTAAAGAAAAAATTGCTATTGAAGAAGAGTTTGGAGATCTTCTTTTTTCCTTAGTAAATTTGGCTAGAAAACTAAGCATAGACCCCGAAAATAGTTTGCAGGGCTCAATAAAAAAATTCAAAAAAAGAGTAGGTGAGTCAATAAAAATAATAGAAACTGAGAAAATACCCGATGACAAATTGACGGACGGCAAATTACTTGAAATATGGGAGCAGGTGAAGAAACTGCTTAAAAAAAATGAGTCTTAAAACAATCTCAGAGAGATGTAGGAACGCTGGAATTAGAATGACCGGGCAGAGACGCCTCATCATAAAAGTACTCGAAAACTCTAAAGATCACCCAGACGTTGAAACTCTGTTTGAACGATCAAACAAAATTGATAATAAAGTCTCAATAGCAACAGTCTATAGAACGGTAAAACTTTTACAAAATGCTGGTATTCTTGAAAAATTGGAATTTAACGACGGTCGTTCAAGATTTGAAGATGCAGTGAGAAAACATCATGACCATCTAATCGATTTAGATACCGGTAAGGTCATTGAATTTATTGATGAAGAAATAGAGCATATCCAAAACAAAATAGCTAATAAGCTAGGGTACGACTTAGTTGGGCATAAATTAGAACTATATGGAAAAAAAAATGATAGGAAAAATTGATCGAATAAGTGCACGTGAAATAATAGACAGTAGAGGGAATCCAACTATTGAAGTTGACGTCACTCTTCTGAATGGCTCTTTTGGAAGAGCGTCCGTCCCCTCTGGCGCTTCTACTGGTAGGCACGAAGCCATAGAGTTGAGAGATAATGATTTATCCAGATATTTGGGAAATGGCGTTACCAAAGCGGTTAATAATGTAAACAAGAAAATAAATGGCCATTTAAAAGGACAAGATCCTACTGATCAAAAAAAAATTGACACAATGCTTCTTCAATTGGACGGCACAACAAACAAGTCAAACTTGGGAGGAAACGCTATGCTTGGCGTTTCTCTTGCAGTGGCTAGAGCGGCTTCACAGTTAAAAAACCAGTCACTATTCGGTTACTTAGGCAATGGCAATGATCTTATTATGCCCGTACCTTTAATGAATATACTCAATGGGGGTAGTCACGCAGATAATGCTATTGATTTTCAAGAGTTTATGATCATGCCAATCGGAGCAAAAACCTTCAGAGAGGCAATACAAATGTCATGTGAAGTTTTTCAGACTCTCAAAAATAATTTAAAGAATGGAGGATTTAGTACAAATATTGGAGACGAAGGCGGATTTGCACCAGCTTTTGATAGTACGCAGGAGGCACTGGATGTAGTAGTAAAGGCTATTACTTCTTGCGGATATACGTTAGCGAGAGACTTTTACCTAGCACTCGACTGTGCATCAACTGAATACTTCAACAGTGAAAAATATAATCTTGCCGGTGAAAATAAATCATTAACAGCGAAAGAAAATGCGGAGTATTTAGAAATTCTTTGTGAGAAATATCCTATTTTTTCTATTGAAGACGGGATGGCAGAAGATGATTGGGACGGCTGGAAGTTACTTACAAAATCTCTTAGCTCAAAAGTGCAATTGGTGGGCGATGACTTATTTGTTACCAATAAAGTAAGATTGAAAGAAGGCATAGAAAAGAGTGCTGGCAATGCAATCCTTATTAAGCCAAATCAAATAGGTACACTCAGTGAAACTCTAGAAACCATTGCATTAGCTAAGGAATACGATTACTCCTGTGTTATGTCTCACAGATCAGGTGAAACAGAAGATACATTCATAGCTGATCTGGCTGTGGCCACGGGATGTACTCAAATAAAAACTGGTTCCTTATCTAGAAGCGATAGATTGGCTAAGTATAACCAGCTGTTACGGATAGAAGAAGAAATTGGGGAAAATGCCAAATATATTGGTGATGACATCTTAAAAAGAATGTGCTGAGTTAGCTAAACCGTTCTTAATGGTCTTGAAACACGCATTACTTAAATCCTTCCGATCCCTATATTTACCAAATTTAAGCGGTCTATGGAACACCAAGCAAACCCGGCCTTGGTCCGCTCTCTTTATTATTTTTTTTATATTTGCGAAGATCGTATCTTCCTCTCTCCAGAAACTATAAAAACTGGGATCATCTTCTATTGGTGACTTGTAGGTAATTGTAATGGGTTGCACTGAACCCCAATTATTTTTTTTAAAAAAGTCACTATAGCAAACTTCAAATAGCGAAGATTTAAATTTTTTTACATTTGACCCATCAGTACTTGTTCCTTCTGGAAAGAAAAATATGCTTTGCCCTTTTTTAAGATACTCGTCCAATGTGCGCTTTTGCGAAAGCGCTTTTAAAGACTTTCTTTCTATGAATATAGTTTGGCCCAGAACTGCTAAAAACCCCAAACCGGGCCATGATCTGACCTCATTTTTTGCTATAAAAACAACATCTAAAGTACTATTGATGGCTAATATATCAATCCATGAGATATGGTTTGAAACAAAAATATTAGCTTCACTGCCTAATCCTATTAATTCCCGCGCTACTCCAATTATTTTCATCACGGCTCTTGACCAAAGCCTTTTTATAAGAAAAACAACAAGCCTTTTCCCAAAAAAATAATCTACAAACAATCCTATAAGATAAATGGGTATAAGTATTAGCGTCAAAAACACAACAACTGAAGCTCTTAAGATAGCGACTGAAATCATTCAAACTTCCGATCGTTTATATTTTAACAGCTGTCATGTCCGATTTGAATCGCCTCATGTTTTCTTGGTACCATTGTGCTGACCTGGTAATACCCTTAATCTCTTTTTCAGTCAGTTGTCTTACAACTTTTGCCGGAGATCCCATAATTAAGGAGTTTTCAGGAAATGCTTTACCCTCAGTTACTAGCGAACAAGCCCCCACTAAGGAGTTTTTAGCTATTCGAGCACCATTTAATATTGTAGACCCCATACCAATTAGAGAGTTATCTTCGATTACACATCCATGAAGCATAGCTTTATGCCCAATAGTACAGTTTTTTCCTATTTCAATCGGAAAACCTAAATCGGTATGAAGTACGGTGTTTTCTTGAATGTTTGTGCCGCTGTTTATAGTTACTGTTTCATTATCACCTCTTATGGTTGTTCCGAACCAAACAGATGTTCCTTCTTTCATAATGACATTGCCAATCACAAATGAGTTTGGAGCAATCCAAAAATCACTGTTGGCTGGTAGAGTCGGCTTCATATCGCCGAGTTCATATATGGTTGTCATGAGTTTAGATCCTTAAATTCATTTGTTAGGGTTGTAACAAATTGCTCCAATTCGTTATTTCGTACACGCCTCAATTTTTCAGATGTTATTATGGACTCTACCTCCCTGAGAGTTTTATCAAAATCTCTATTGACAATAACATAATCATATTCTTTCCAGTGCATAATTTCATCAATGGATTTTTTCATTCTATCCTTGACCGTTTCCGATGAATCTTGAGCTCGGTTCATTAGCCTATCATGTAGCTCTTTAATCGATGGAGGTAGAATAAAAATAGAAATAACAAATTTGCTTAAAGATGAGCTTCGGATCTGTTTGCCACCTTGCCAGTCAACATCAAAAACCACGCTTTTACCTTGACTTATTGAGTCTCTAACTGCTTGGAGGGGAGTTCCGTATAAATTTCCAAAAACTTTTGCATGCTCCAAAAATTGGCCTTCTTTAATTTTTTGTCTGAATTGATCTACTGTTAAAAAGTCGTATTCTCTTCCATTTACTTCACCAGGTCTTGATTTTCTTGTTGTCGCCGAAACAGAAAACAAGAAGTTTTCATTTCCTTTGACCAAGGCACGAGCAATACTTGTTTTACCTGCTCCAGATGGAGAAGATAAAATAACTAATATACCTTTTTTTGAAACGCCCATTTTGTCCAAACATTAATTTTAATACACAAACTGATCTTCTCTCAGTCCCAATAAGTGAAGAATAGCCGATATATTTGAATTCTTTAATACATGTTTTGCTGAGAGATTAACTTGATCACCTCCCCTGAACGAGATGCCCATATGAGACTCAGTAATCATTGCTATATCATTATTCCCATCACCTACAGCAACCGCATTAGAGATATTTTTTCCCTGCCTAGCACATAATTGCTTCATCAACTCAGTTTTCCTATCTGAATTTACTATGGAACCCAATATTTTGCCGGTTAAGCGATTATTCTTGAATTCTAAAACATTAGCAAATGAGAAATCAGCCTTTAACTGCCTTTGTATACGATCTGAAAAAAAGGTGAACCCTCCCGAAAGAATTGCAGTGTCTCCAAAATGTTTTTTAAACGTTTTAAAAAGTACCTTTGCTCCGTACCTTATGTTTATTCTTTTTGCCATGCATTTCTCCAAAACTTCTATCTCAGTCCCTTTAATCAAGGCCAACCTTCTTACTAGCGCTTCTTCGAAATTTAAACCCTCTTTCATAGCTAACGCCGTTATTTTTTTTACCTCAGGTCCTTTACCAACAAGTTCGGCAATCTCATCTATACACTCCTCTTCTAATAGTGTGCCATCCATATCAGATACCAACAAATTAACACTCCTGTCATTATCAGATAAGAAATTTAAATCGATTTGTTTTCCGTTAGGTAGCTCTATATCAGTCGCAATTAATTTTTTTTCAACCTCAAACTGTACTCCAAAGGACCCTAGCACAACCTCTTTTTCCGCTTTTAAAAAACCCTTAAGAAAGGCTAAGTCCGGAGGTGCCATTTCTTCAGAGGAGGTTGCCACACAAAAATTTACCATCACACGATATTATAGTTTTTTATACCTTTATTTCTTCAATTGTTCAGCGACTAGAAATGCAAGTTCAAGAGATTGAGATGCATTCAGTCTGGGATCGCAGGCAGTATGATATCTTGAAGAGAGATCTTCATCACCAATTGATTGAGCCCCTCCGGTGCACTCAGTGACATCTTTTCCAGTCATCTCAAAGTGAACACCCCCTGGGTATGTTCCTTCTGATCGATGAACTGCAAAAGAATTTTGCACCTCCGATAATACGTGATCAAATGGCCTCGTTTTGAACCCCGTACTCGATTTGATTGTATTCCCATGCATTGGATCACAACACCATACAACATTAAAACCTTCAGACTTTACACTCTTTATTAGCTTTGGTAGATAGTCTGAAACCTTATCATGACCATATCTAGTAATGAGAGTAAGCCTCCCCATTTCATTATCAGGATTGAGTTTTTGAACTAATTTCAACAGATCATCTTCTGTTAAGCTCGGCCCACACTTAAGTCCTATAGGGTTCTCTACCCCACTACAAAAATCAACGTGTGCCCCATCAGGATCTCTTGTTCGATCTCCAATCCAAAGCATATGGCCAGAACCTGCAACAGGGTTGCCTGTGAGGCTGTCTATTCTACAAAGTGCTTCTTCGTATTCCAAAAGTAATGCCTCATGACTCGTGAAAAAATCAACTCGCCTGAGTGACTGTGTATTATTTGGGGAAACACCGGCAGCCTCCATAAAATCGAGTGCTTCAGAGATTTTTTCGGCAAGTTCTGAAAACTGCTTATATGTGCTCCCTGTCCTAGTGCTTTCCAAGGTCCACGCATGTACCTGACGAATGTCGGCAAAACCACCTTGGGAGAATGCTCTCAAAAGGTTTACGGAAGATGCTGATTGAGTGTAGGCTTGTAGCATTCTCTTAGGATCAGGCTCTCGACTCTTTAAGTCAGGGGCAATATCATTGATGATATCTCCTCTGTAGGAAGGTAATTTCTGGTCATTAATTACTTCAAAGTCGGCGGATCGAGGCTTTGCAAACTGCCCTGCCATGCGACCCACTTTTATCACTGGTTTTTTTGAACCGAAAGTCAATACGACTGCCATTTGCAGCATCACTTTAAAAGTATCTCTGATTAAATTCGCAGAAAACTCTGAAAAGCTTTCAGCACAATCTCCTCCCTGAAGCAATAGCGCTTTGCCGTTACCTACAGCTGAAAGGTGCTCTCGTAAACTTCTCACTTCCCCTGCAAAAACCAACGGCGGTAACGCTCCCAAACTATTCTCAACTGACGCTAGTTCTTTGATATCACCATAATCGGGCATTTGAACCCGAGGTTTTTCACGCCAACTTTTTTTATCCCAGCTCATTTATGTTCCTCAGTAATCTAAAATCATTGCTCGCTAGGTCTTACACTTATTGGGCCTAAAAAACAACCTGGAGAATAACAAAAAAAAATGAAAAAAAAATACCTCTTCTTATTGACTACTTAATATTCAATACATACATATTACCAACAAAATCAAT
>OZSS01000715.1_pt1 | contig 16007 bp, 10 predicted proteins | sample 1779911 | NCBI WGS metagenome assembly OZSS01 (sample SAMEA2603589, study PRJEB24840) | metagenome | biome: Water; feature: Photic zone; material: Seawater sample | place: Mediterranean Sea | collected 2013-11-12 | depth 10 m | reverse complement strand
AACTCCAGTCTCAACACGACCAGTTGTGCTACCTTCAGTGACTTTCATCAGTTGTTGCCCAGTTGGGACAACATGACTTTTCGTTTTGACAACCTGAGCCAGCGTACCGAACAGAGCCACACACTCTGGGTCCAGGATCGGGCTGGAAACATCGGCTGGGGCTTCCCCTTCAAAATTCGCTTTGACAATGTAACGCCAGTCGTGCTGAGTTCTACTCCAACAAATGGCGCATCTGGCTTTCCTGCTGGGGACAACCTCAGTGTTGACTTCTCCGAAACCTTGCTAGCAAGTTCGATCAATAGTACTTCAGTGGAACTCAAGCGCGATACAGACAATTTTACGATCTCTCCTGACAACCTGACTTTCGATCCAAATACAAACAAGTTACTCTTTGATCCTAGTAGTCTCGCCTCTTCCGAAAACTATACACTCCACCTGCACTCGGGTATTCAAGACCTCGCGGGCAATGCTTTAAGAGCTACTATGATTTCCTTCCAAACTAGTATGCTTGGCTCTGGTACAGCTACTGATCCTTACCTGATCAACAATGCCGACAGCTTAAATAAAATTAGGGACAACATGACTGCCCACTACAAGCTGAGCGATAATATTAGCTTAAGTGGCATCAGCTGGACTCCCATCGGTAATTCAACAGTTCCCTTTTCAGGGAATTTGCTTGGGGATAACCACTCAATCTCCAATTTAACTATTGCCTCCACTGATAATTATACTGGCTTATTTGGTAGTTTGGCTGGACAGGTATCAGATCTGAAGCTTCAAAACATTAATGTGACGGGAGCCGCATATATTGGGAGTCTTGCCGGCCATCAAGATAACACTTCAAGAATTGAGAGAGTCATACTCGATAACGTCTCTGTACAAGGTAAGCACACGGGGGGTTTGGTGGGTAAGTCATTGGGCTTAATTGAAGAGGTGGGCATCCGGGGACTCAGCATAAATGCTTCAAGTTATGGACACATAGGAGGTTTAGTTGGTTGGTTGTCAGGTCCGCAGGGCAATGGGATCATCAGACGTTCCTTTGTGATCGGCTCGATCACAGCTCAAAATAAAGTGGGAGGACTTGTTGGAAAATTATCAACCGGTGCAAGTCTTGAGGACAGCTATGCTCAGGTCAATGTAACAGGAACTATTTTAGTGGGAAGTCTTGTGGGCAGTGATGCACCAGCTGGATCTAGTTCCAATCAAGTGAGGCGCAACTATTCTTCTGGTTCAGTCTCATATGATACTACTCAGAATCGGGGTGGGGGCGCGATCGGGGATAATGAGTCCACTTCGCCTCAAACCCTCTTTGAGAACAATTATTACGACAACGTAACGGACACATCTGTTAACAATTATCCCAAGGCGACCCCAGCAACCACCGCTCAACTCCAACAAACGCAGGACAACACTACAGCGATCTTCTCAGGGTGGGACTTCGTGAATGTTTGGGATCCATGCAGTACAAGTGAATATCCTCGTTTGCGTTGGGAGCCAAATCCCTGTGGAGGAACATCTTCGACGATCTTGGTCACTCTTTCTACAGACAACCTAACTCTCAATGAAAACAGTGGTTCAGCCACGATTACTGCCGTTCTCAGTTCGCCAGCTTCTGAGAACACCGTTGTCTCCCTTCTCACCTCGGGTTCAGCTCAGCGCGGGGTGGACTTTAACCTATCAGACAACCTCACTATCAACTCAGGCAACACTAGTACTTCCATTACACTGAGCACGATCAACGACAACCTGACTGAGGGAGATGAGACCTTCGTCGTGGAGATCTCTACCGTCTTTGGGGGAGACAATGCCTCTGAGAACGGTACTCAGCAACTCAGCTTTACTATTATCGATGATGACAACACCTCTGCAAGTGATCCCAGCACCAATTTGAGCACATTACTCAGTACCAATGCATGTGAGGGCTGTAATCTCAGCGGAATCCAATTAAACGGAGATAATTTAACGGGAGGAAGTAAGTTTACAGGGGCGGACTTGGATCATGCAAACCTAGCCAATGCAACTCTTAAAAATCTTAACTTTGTGGGGGCTCAGTTCTATCAAGCAAATCTGGACAATGCCACTCTAGATCGAGTTAAGTTGGAACAAGCAAACCTGGGTTCAAATAGTCTTTCCTTCACTACAATAATCAATTCACAAATTTTGAAGACGAATATCAATCAAGCATCTGGAAACTACCTTGCCCTTATTCATAGCTTCTTTGACAACGTGTCTTTCTCTGCCAACCAGCTGAAACACACCAATTTTGACAACACCAGCTTTCTCAACTCGCGCTTCTATCAAACTAATTTGGATAATTCGACCTTTGTGGGTACAGGGTTTTACAATACTAGCCTGGATAACGTATCCTTGATCGGAGCGGATCTCAGAGGGCTCTATTTAGACAATTCCAGCGGGGGTACCCTGAACAATGTCTCCTGTGGCAGCAATACACAGCTACCAAACAACCTCGCTTGTAATGAAGGACTGCTGGCCTTCAATGGAAACTCCATTGATGATCACGGTAACACCCTCGACAACGCTACCAGCATTGCCCTGGATCAAGTCTATGTAGGCTACTTAGCTTCTGGAGATAATGACACCTTCGCGTTTAGCCTCCCTGCAGACAACAACACCAAGTTCGAGTTCTACAGTCAAATCCCACTGCAAGCTCTACTTTGGAAGAACGGAACACAAGTAATCTCAAATCGAGACAACACAAGTAGTTCTGGTCATGCGCTTGCCATCTATCAGGATTTTCAGTTCGACAACCTTACATCTGGGAACTACGTCTTGTCCGTCACGGCTGACAATTCAAGCCAAAATGGAATTTATGCTGTATTTGTCAAGACAGGTAAAAATTCAGCAGGCTTAGGAACTGTAGTGTTAAATCCCACCGCTCATTATGGGGAAACCCTTAGTGCCGGTTTTAATTACACATGCGCCGTTCTCGACAACGGATCCGCAATGTGTTGGGGATACAATCAATATGGGCAATTAGGTGATAATACCACAGGACAAAAATTAACACCTGTCGGTGTGTCAGGACTCCAAAATGCTAAAACCATCAGTGTTGGTCGTCATCACACCTGTGCTGCTCTCGACAATGGAACCGCAATGTGTTGGGGATACAATCAATTTGGGCAATTGGGTGATAATACCACAGGACACAAATTAGCACCTGTCGGTGTGTCAGGACTCCAGAATGTTAAAACCATCAGTGCTGGCTATGAACACACCTGTGCTGTTCTCGACAATGGATCTGCTATGTGTTGGGGGCTAAATACTAATGCTCAGTTGGGAGATAATACCACAGGACAAAAATTAACACCTGTCGGTGTGTCGGGACTCCAGAATGTCAAAACCATCAGTGCTGGTCGTTATCACACCTGTGCTGCTCTAGACAACGGATCTGCTATGTGTTGGGGATACAATCAATTTGGGCAATTGGGTGATAATACCACAGTCACTCCCAAGGCCACTCCAGGCACCGTGATTAATCTCACCAATGTGCGGTTGAATGGAATCAACCAATCACTGGCCGTAACGAATGTTGATGACGGAACCGCTCCAACTGCCCGTTCTGGTGAAACTCTCAGTGCCGGGGACTCACATACCTGCGCAGTACTTGATAACGGTTCCGCCATGTGTTGGGGCGACCAAGAATTTGGCCGTTTAGGTAATGACAACATTACTGCCGCGAGCATTACCTCCCCCACCAAGGTTGTTAACTTAAACCAGTTCAAAACCATCAATTCAGGAGCAAGCCATACCTGTGCAGTGTTGGATAATGGCTCCGCTATGTGTTGGGGGTCGAACAGCAGTGGTCAACTCGGTGACGGCACTTCCTCTAACCACCCAACACCGGTCATTGTCTCTCACCTGCATAACGTCAAGTCCATCAGTGCTGGATCAAATCATTCCTGCGCTGCTTTGGACAATGGCTCCGCTATGTGTTGGGGGTCGAACAGCAGTGGCAGACTCGGTGATGGTACTTCCCTTGCCCAATTAACACCAGTAATGGTTGCCAGCCTAAGCAACGTCAAATCTATTAGTACTGGTCAAAAACATACATGCGCTGCTTTGGACAATGGCTCCGCTATGTGTTGGGGAGATAATGCTAATGGCCAACTTGGTGACGGCACTTCCTCTAACCGATTATTACCAGTAATGGTTGCCAGCCTAAGCAACGTCAAATCCATCAGTGCTGGATCAAATCATTCCTGCGCTGCTTTGAACAACGGCTCTGCTATGTGTTGGGGAAAGAATGATAAGGGTCAACTTGGCGATGGAACCACTGATAATCGCTCAATACCTGTCACAGTTAGTAGCCTTACCAATGTCAAATTCATAAGTGCTGGTACAACTCATTCATGTGCTGCTTTGGACAATGGCTCCGCTATGTGTTGGGGAGATAAGGGTAATGGTCGACTTGGCGATGGAACAACTACTACTGGTAGCTCCTCTGTGCCTGTCATAGTTGGGGGCCCTACCAACGTCAAATTCATAAGTGCTGGTCAAAAACATACATGTGCTGCTTTGGACAATGGCTCTGCTATGTGTTGGGGATATAATATCAGTGGTCAGATTGGCAATGGCTCCACGGTAAATTCTACCACCGCAAGCAACGTTCTATATCTAAATAATATTCGGTTGCCTTGAACCCGCAAAGAATGGAGTTGTGAGACTTTAAAAGCTAGTTAGTTTGTCATTTGATCAGTCTGCTCAAATTGGGGAAAAATAGTCGCCAAACACCTTGAAAAAAAGTTTCATATCCTCCATTTTCCTCAGGCTCATCCGAAAGTAGTTTTCTAGTGGTGGCCGCATGGGCCTCACCAAGATTCCCTTTTCCTTCAGATAGCTGACCGCTGCAGTAGCACCGCCTTTTGGTTCCACCAACAGAAAATTTGCTTCACCCGGGTAAAATCTCACCCCGTGTTCCTTTAAAAACTGCTCTAGGGCAGGTTTGGACTCTCCCATCAGATGACTCACTAACTCCTGCCAAGACTTAGAATCCTGCAATAAAGCCCTAGCTGCCACAAGCGCAGCCATGTTAACGTCATAGGGTCCACGTATTTTCAACAATTCGTTGATAAACTCTTCTCGAGCGATCACATATCCCAGTCTTAAAGCCGGAATGGCAAAAGCCTTGGAGAAAGTGCGTAACACAACCAAGTTGGGATACTGGTTCAAAAGATGTAGGCAGGTCTGGCCTGTGAACTCGTAGTAGGCTTCATCGACCAACACAGCGCATTCAGGAAATTCTCGAAGTAACGCCTCGACCTGTTCTAGGGGCGCAGACGTGCCTGTGGGGTTGTTAGGATTGATCACTACAATAATTCTTGTTCCAGCATTCACAGCCTGCCGAACTTTTTCGTATGGAAAAACAAGATCCTCTGGATAGGGCACCTCTATGAAATACGCGCCAATCGTACCCACAGTCTGCTTAAACATCGTGAAGCCCGGCATCGCCATCACTAGGTTGGTGCCTGGTTCCAAAAGGCATCGCAAAACCACGTCAATCCCCTGATCAGAGCCGTTGGTCAACAGCAGTTGTTCTGCGGAAACTCCAACATACTGACCCAATTCCTCGCAGAAGCTGCCATAGTGTGGATAAACATGGAGATCCCCCTCCAACAAATATTTCTGCAAAGCTTTGCGCACGGAAGGAGGAGGAGGCTCTGGGGATTCATTGAAGTCCATCAACAGGTATTCTTTGGGATTACGGCCTTCCAACGGAGGCTTGTAGGTTCCCATGTTGGCGATGGCAGAACGAATGTGCATCTAGATATCCTTCATAAAATTGGGCCGGTTTGTGCTTGCGATGAAAGTCATCCTAGCATAAATTGTTGAATACCCAAGCTACTGAAAATTCTCCTCTTCCAGCCTCATCCTGATTGTGAAAATCCGACAGTCTTTACTTCTTTTCTGCGTGCTTTTTTTTAATTTTCTCTCTCCAGTGCAGTCTTATCGGCCGGACTGGAAAGACGTCGTGGACCAGTTCCAGGACAAGATCAAGTGGGAGCGGGCGAGCTATGAGGTAGAGGTGCAGGTTTTTGATCCTTTTCGGCAATTGGAGGATGGGACACCACTAGAGATTCCTCATCTAGCATACAAACAGTTGGTACACTGGAAGAACGACGAATACCTGACTGTGGAGACTATGAACTTAGAAGGGGTGATGCTCCACTACTTTTACGAAGTTGAAGGAACCCGGATCAACGAACACATTGCGAAAAATCGACGCTTCGAGTGGATGGACCTGAGGCCCTACTACATTTTCTTCTTCAGCCATGATCTAGAGCATTTCCGGGCAGCGCTCAAGGAGTTGGAGATTCCTACCAATACTCACACGATGTACCTCGCTCCAGATGGAAACGTCTATCATCGCTTTGGGCATCCCGAGCATGGGCCCCACCTGTTGATGAATACTGCTGCCAACCGCATTGACTCCATCAATTTCCCGATCAATGTTCCAGACGGTTCCACCCAGTTAATACGCATCCGCTTCAAGAACTTTGAAGAAGTGGGCTATGGTAGCCAGAAGATCAAGTATCCAATGACAACTGAATTCTACTTGGCTGATCGGCTTTTCCAGCGTCGGAACATCAAAAAACTGAAAGAACTCTCCAGGCTGCCTTGGCGTCGTCTGAAACAACTGGCGGAAGACTACCGACCCAAACTATATGGCTCGATCAACCTGAACTATCGCAACTGACCATGAAAAAACTTTTTGGACTTTTTAGCTGCTGCATGCTTGGATTTTCCTCCCTCAGCGCAGCTCCTTTGATCGTTGATGGAATCTACCTGATCGTCAACCAGCAGGTGTTTACCTTCAGTGAGGCTGAAGAAGCCAGAAATGCCTTGCGCCAGCAAGTCCTGCAGGAAGGCCAAACACTAGACGAAGCAGAGATTTCCAAGCGTGTGGAGCAACGACTGATCGCAGAGTTGCTGCTGCGTTCACGGGCAAAAACCCTAAAGATTGATGCCTCTGCCGATGAGGTTCAGGAACGGATCGGCCTGTTGCGGGAACAAAACCCTCAACTGAGGACCGTCAACGACAAGATTTTACAAGACCAGATTGCAGATGATTTCCGACGCCAACGATTACTTGCCCGGGAGGTGGACACCAAGGTGCGGGTTGGTGAAGAGGAGATTACCAAGCTTTGCAAGCTGCAAACGGTAGAATTGCGGCAGATTGAGCTTGCCCAGATTCTGCTCCGAGGTGAGGAAATCCCAGAAAGAATTAAGATCATCCAGGAACAGTTTAAAAAAGGGATGGCCTTCGAAGAGATGGCCAAGGCTCTATCTGACGACCCTGCTGCTGAGAGAAACGGCGGAAGGCTGGGTCAGTTCCGTAAGGGTGAATTATTGCCTGCGATTGAAAAGGTGGCATTCCAGCTGGAAGTTGGGCGATTGAGTGATCCACTGGAGACTGAATTTGGAACCCATCTGCTGATGGTTCAATCAGAGGTGCTACCCGATGCGTTGAAATGCAACGCCCTGAACGAATCACAGCGTAAGCAGTTCGAAGAACAAGCCTTTCAGCAAGTTCGACAACAGGCGGTTGAAGATTATATTGCTGAGTTACGTGAGAAGGCCCAAATCACTGTGAATCCCTTTCCCAAGGGATGGAATGGCTGATGTGCTCAACACGAATTACGCCGAAGGGCTTGTCTTGCAAATGGATGATGAGTCAAAAATTCGTCAGGATTGGTTGGAGACCTTTCGCTACGAGGGCCCCCGACAGCGCGTCTGCTATGAACTGAAGGAATTTGCAGCTGTCTGCCCTTTTTCTGGCCTACCGGACACGGGCATTGTGTGGGTGGAATACATCCCTAAAACAAAACTCGTTGAGCTGAAATCGCTGAAATACTACTTCATCAGCTTTCGCAACGTTGGGATCTTTCAGGAAGCAGTGACTGCTAAAATCTTTGAGGATCTTTGGAAGTTGCTAGATCCGGAGTGGCTGCAGATCAGAACGACCTACGCCACTCGCGGAGGAATTGACACGACCTGTACGGTCGATTCAAAGGATCAAGATTGAGCCTGAAAGGGATCAGAGCTTGGCGCTGAGTTCCTTGATTTCGTGGTTGAGGATTTGGTCGTTTTCGCTGTAGTCCATTGGTGCTTCCACCAGATGCACTCCCCCTGCCTGATAGCATTTCTCCAATAGTGGGGCCAAGCCCTCGGCACTGGCCACTCTGTGACCATGAGCCCCATAACTCTCAGCGTACTTCACGAAATCCGGATTGCCGAAGTCCAGGCCCCAATTTGGGAAGCCCATGTTCGACTGCTTCCACTTGATCATCCCGTAAGCATTATCCCTCAGAATTAGAACAATCAGGTTAAGCTTCAAGCGAACTGCTGTTTCCATCTCAGCAGAGTTCATGAGGAATCCTCCATCCCCACAAATGGCCATCACTCTTCTTCCAGGAAAGACAATCTGTGCTGCCAACGCTGATGGCAAACCCGCTCCCATCGTCGCCAAAGCGTTATCAAGCAACACCGTATTGGGCAGGTGTGCCCTGTAGTTGCGAGCAAACCAGATCTTGTAGACTCCGTTATCCAAGGCGATAATTCCATCATCTGGCATCACCTTACGGATATCGGCAACCAATCGCTGCGGGTAAATCGGGAAACGTGGATCATCAGCACCTTCCAACAAATGAGCCTCCACTTTTTCTCGAATTTGTAGGAAGTAGCTGAAGTCCCAGTGCTCCTGTGCGGTCAAGGCTTGCTTGATCTGCCAGACGCTATTGGCAATATCTCCCACTACCTCGACTTGAGGGAAGTAAACGGGATCTACTTCCGCCGTCCGGAAGTTGACATGAATGACCGTTCGGCCATCATCAACGTGCATGAAGAAAGGTGGCTTCTCAACCACATCATGTCCCACATTGAGAATCAGGTCAGAATGCGCAATCGCTCGATGCAGGAAGTCTCCATCGGAGAGCGCGGCATTCCCCAAAAAGAGTGGATCTCGTTCATCCAGAACCCCTTTGCCCATCTGTGTGCTGAAGAAGGGAATTTGAAACTCATCGACAAAATCCCGGAGCATTCTGGCAGTTTGCTTACGGTTTGCCCCAGCACCGATCAATAGAAGTGGGTGTTTAGCCTTCTGCAACGCTTCCACGGCTTGGTGAATTGATTTCTGCTCAGCAATCGGTCTGCGTACGTGTCTTTTGGGTAAAAGATCTGCATCTGTCTCATCTCGGGCGATGTCTTCTGGGAGCTCAAGGTGCGTCGCTCCAGGGCGTTCTTCTTCTGCTAGACGGAAAGCCTCGTGAACCCGTGAAGGGATATTATCTCCTCCGACAATCTGCTGAGTGTACTTTGTCAGAGGCTTCATCATCTCTACTACGTCGACAATCTGAAACTTTCCCTGTTTACTGGTCTTGATTGGCTTTTGGCCCGTGATCATCAGCATGGGCAGCGCACCCAATTGGCCATAGGCGGCAGCAGTTACAAAATTGGTTGCACCAGGACCAAGCGTGGCCAGGCATACGCCAGCTCTTCCAGTCAAGCGGCCGTAGGTGGCTGCCATGAACCCAGCAGCCTGTTCATGCCGCGTAAGGATCAAACGAATTTTGGAGTTCCTCAAGGAGTCTAGAAAATCTAGGTTTTCCTCTCCAGGAATCCCGAAAATATATTCTACACCCTCTGCTTCAAGAGCCTTGACGAATAAATCAGATGCTTTCATAGTGACTATCCTGTAACATTCAACGTTGAATCAGCCAGCTTTAGCATGGCAATTGCGCTAAATTAAGGTATGGGCAAAGAAAGTAAAGTTTTTACCAGAGTTTACCAACCTTGACCTAAGAAAAGATCTTTCATGAGTAAAGCAGAGAATGAAGGGAAACATGGCGTTTATGTTTATGCCAATTTAATCGACGCAAATGGGGACGGAAAGATTGATATGATCTCTTTCGTAGACCCAAATGGTAGAGCGGTCGCTTTGGCGGTTGATAATGACCACACTGGACTGGCCAACAACATCCATGTTTTTCAAGACGTCACTGGAGATGGGAAACTGGATGGGGAGGATGTTCGATTGATTCGCAAGCTAACCCGCGAACTCTACCGGCGTACAGACTTGGTTGAAGGCCAGTTAGAATTGTTTGTGGAAGAAGCTGCCTACGGCTAGCCTTACAACAACTGATCTTTGTCTTGTTCGTTGTTCAGTGCTGTTGGCTGAGTGCTCAGGTTGGTATTGAACAGTTCCAGCATCGCTGATTTGAAACGTTCGAATTCTTTAGCTGCTTGATTTCCGGGCTTCTCTGGAAATTCCAATGTGTAGATCGGAATCTTCCACTCATCCCCAAATCTGCCAAGGCTCCCTGGAAAAGTTCGATAGTCGCGGAATGAAGTTCCACTCTGCTTTGCAAAACTCTGTGCCTGAAACCAGGCCCGTTTTCTTACAGCCAGCAATTCTTTATCTCCCTCCCGCTTGTCCATGTAATCCAGATCTATGAAATCCAATGGAGAATGCAGGGAAACAATTTTATCTGGTTTGTATTCGAGTATTAAGCTGACAAGAAATTGATTTTCTTTCTCTGAGCCCGCTGATTTGCCAGGGTTGTAGCGCGGATTTTTTTTGTACGACCACTTCCATTGTCTATGGGCCAGCGCAGCCCAATCTTTCGTAGGAAGATTACGATTCAAGTCCACTCCGTTTGCATTTGTTCGCGTTCTGGGTTGGGAAAAAAAACCATCTGGGTTGAGCAGTGGTATCAAGACAAGTCGATGTTGAATCAATTTTTGGTTTGAACGCAGCAGCTCCACATAGCGGAAGCAATGATAGGTCGTATCTTCGTCAGAATGAACAGAACACAGCAACAAAGTTGTATGTGAGGAGCTTTCGTCCCCAAAAACTTTGTAGATTAGAGGTTGCCCTTTTTCTGAATGCCATGTGGCCTGCCAATCATCAGCGTTACATCGTAGATCTTTCCAACCCAGTTTTTTGAATTCCGTATCCACTTTTGAACAGAACTGACTAAGAGAAACATTATTCATTGAGGTGGTTTGCAAAGCTGGCCTGGCATAATCCAATGAAATCCAGCCGAGCTTTCCTAACTCATATTCGATCTTACCCCACCCCTCTTTTTTCTGCCTGACTTCAAACTGTTGGCCCTCAAAGACTTTTCCGAGTTTTTTACCCCAAACTCCATCACGCACATTCAGTCGATCCGCCGTAATAACAATTTGTTCTGATGCGAGGACTCCATTCAGGACACTTGAAACAAAAAAAATAATCAAAAAGTTCAGAAATTTTTGCACAACAGCTTATCCGTTTTGCAGGTTTTTCGTGCAAGGGTCCAAAGAGAGGTGGGGCAGCACCTCGCCTAACAAATGAAAAGAGCCAGTAATAACCCAAGGCATCATCTTCGTCTCTGAGGCCCATCGCAAGGCATTCTGGCTACTATTCAGCAATTTGGAAGAGTTTCTAGGCAGTTCAAGATATTGAAGAATTTCAACAGGATCTGCAGCTCTCGTCGAATTGTATTGGACCAATCCAACCTGTTGAGCATGTTGAGCAAGTTTCTGAAGAGAATCACGAGTTTCAGCAGTCATCTTGTCTTTTGCCATCCCAATCAGAAGTCCGTAGCAGGAAATTTGCCACTCTGAGAGCGTTGTGATTAATGAATTAATGGCGTCAACGTTATGTGCCCCATCCAAAATCAATTCTGAAAAAACATGTCCTGAACTTTCATTTTGCAGTTTGATATTAAAATGGCGGCTTTTGCGACCAAGCAGAGGTAATTCTGAAGCTAATTCTAATCGTTTTTGTCTCTGTTTTCGCGACTTGGCAGGTAGCAAAATTTCTAGAGCGGTTAGTGCTAGTTCTCTGGAAACATCTGAGATTTTTGCATCTATGTGTGCCGCTAGTCGTTTTTCAACTTGGTTAGTCAGTTGACAATTCTTTTCATCAATCCAGTGGGTGGGGATCTCTTGTAAATAGCTTTGCTGCTCTAGCCATTCCTTCACAACCTGCGTTTGCGGGGACACCAAAAGTGGCACATTTTTACGCGCAATGCCGAGTTTCTCAGATGCGATCTCAAGGATGCTATTGCCAAGAATATTTTGGTGATCCAAACCAATTCTGGTAAGAATTGCGAGTTTCTTTGGAGTTACATTGGTCGAGTCCGCACGACCTCCCAATCCTGTTTCTAAAACTACCCAATCACATTGAGCTCTTGCAAATACTTCAAGGGCAATAGCCGTGACCAGATCGAAGAAAGAAATCTGAGGAGACTGAGGATTTCTGGAGATTTCTAAAGTCCGCTCTGCAACTTCCACAAACTGTTGCATGCCAACACACTGCCCATTGATTTGGATTCGCTCTCTGAGATCTACCAAGTGGGGGGAGGTGTAGCAACCCGTCTTGAAACCATCTTGTTTCAGGAGAGCGGCAAGAATGAATGCGGTAGAGCCCTTGCCGTTAGTGCCTGCGATGTGGACAATATTGGGGGAATTTTCAGGATTGCCGAGTAGGTTCAGCAGGAAGCGAACGCCCTCTAGCTTTGTAAGATCTCTAGGCCGGGCAGAGCGTTCGTAGTTGGCTTCGTCCTCCAATTGCTGGAGGATTTTATTGTAGCGGGTGAGCAACCTTGATCACTCGATTTGTTTTCGACTAGTTTGAGGTTCTTCTTCCTTTAGAAATCTGAAAAATGGCTGATCAGAACTGAGTAACAAAGTTGTGTCCTCACGCAGAGAATGACGGTAAGCATCATGAGATCGTTGAAACTCAAAAAATTCAGAGTCTAATTGATAAGCACTAGCGTAGATCTCAGTTGCAGACGCATCGGCTGTGCCCTTCAGTTCCTCGGCAATCTTATTTGCTTCAGCAAGAATCTTTATTCTATCTCGATCGGCTGCCGAGCGAATTTCCAAAGAACGCTCTTCGCCTTCTGAGCGATACAATTTTGCCGTTCTTCTTCGCTCAGCCTCCATCCGGCCATAAACCGCCAGACTATTGGCTTCCGGTAGGTCTGCTCGTTTTATTCTCACATCTGCGACCTCGATCCCAAAACTTTCAGCAGCCTCGCGAGAATTAACAGTGATTGTCTCTCGGATATCCCTTCGATTACCAGACACAATTTCCACAAGGGTATGTTTACCTAATATCTCTCTGGTTTGAGAGTAGATGATATCGTCTAATCTTGATTGAGCACCAGCTAGACTGCGAACAGTTTCGTAAAATTTTAATGGATCTGAAACTTTCCATTTTGAGTACGCATCCACGATCATTTCTTTTTTATCTTCGGTGAACACTGATCCTGGATCGGAATCGTTTGTTAACAGTCGGTTATCCACGTAAAAAACCTTTGTTATAAAAGGCATTTTGAACTTCAACCCGGGCTCCATGTGCACAGATACCGGGTCTCCTAAACGAATTTCCACCGCATATTGCGTACGATCTACAATAAAGGTTGATAAATAAACAATACCAACAACGACGGCACCGGCAATGAGGAGTAAATTAGTTGAAAATGATCTCATATCGAATCTCTTTGCTGTTTGATAGTAGGTTGAAAATTAAATTTCTTGATAACTATTTTCCAGATCTGCTATCAGGCAGTCAAGCAAAAGCCGGAATTCTTTTTCTGTTTCTAGGTTTTTGCTAGATCCCCTACTACTTTTACTTCCAAACTTTCTCCGCAATACTTGCAGAAATCAGCATCCATATCATGTCCATCCTGACCACAAGAGTGGCAGGACCTTGTCAACTTTTGGTCTTGCCTACGCTGCATGGCCGATAATTGTACCGTAACGATCCCTGTGGGCACAGCCAACATGCTATAGCTCAAAATCATCACGATTGCGGCGACGAATTGTCCAAATCCTGTCTGGGGAGCTATATCACCGTAGCCCACAGTTGAGAGAGTCACAATCGCCCAGTAGATACTGCGTGGAATACTCGTAAAGCCAGCTTCCTCTCCCTCTACAACATACATCAGGGCACCGAGAAAAGTCACAGCAATCAGGATGGAAAATAGAAAAGCCATGATCCGAGCCTGGCTAGCTTGCAGCGCCTTCAACAACATTGTCCATTCGCGCAGGTAGTCCAGAAACTCGAAAATACGCAAAATTCGAATGATTCTGAACACTCGAATGACCAGCAGATATTGGAAACCCGGGAACAAAATACTGATTAAGCCTGGGAGGACAGCGAGAAGATCCGTGAGGCCAAAAAAACTGAGTGCATAGCGCCAAGGGCGTAGCGTAGCAACGAGACGAAGGACATATTCAATCGCAAAGACTATCGTGAAAAACCACTCGAAATAGTGTAAAGTTTCACCATACTCGCTACGGACAGTTGCAACACTGTCCAACATGACTGTGGTCACGCTTAGCGCGATCAGGATCATCAGAATGATATCAAAGATCTTTCCAGCCCTAGTCTCAGCTTCAAAAATCAAGTTATGGAGGCTTGCACGCCAGGGTGTGATAGGAACCGTTGAGACTTTTTTTCTGCTTCTCATCCTAAGCAGCCGTCAACTTACACATTGGAGTGAAGAGTCTTTGGTAAAGTGGGTCTTGAGATAAACTCGGATCACCGTCAGGGCTGCAGGCGTGACCCCACTTATGCGGCTTGCGTGCCCCAGAGTGGCCGGTTGATGCTTGATCAAAAGTTCTTGGACTTCTCTGGAGAGGCCAGGAATATTGTTCATGTCCAATTCATCTGGAATCTGAATACGATCCATCTCACGCATTTGTCGAAGTTCCTGCTCTTGGCGCTTCAAGTATCCTTCGTACTTGATCTGGATTTCAACCTGTTCACGAACATCCTCAGGGAATTCCTCCCAGTCAACCTTACTCATGCTGAATGCTTGCTCTGAGAGCACTTGAATACCCTGGCCTGGTCGACGTATTAGTTCCGCTAAACTACTCGCTTGTTTTAACTGAGCCTGATTCATCTGTTTCAGTGCCTCTTGGGTTTCCTTAACCGGAGTAATTTTTATCTGTTCTAAAGATTTCTTGAGAGCAAAGATTTTACGTAGTTTATTGAGGAATTGCTTATAGCACTCATCATCTAATAATCCTAGTTGATACCCTTTCTCACAGAGCCGAAGATCTGCATTATCCTCTCTTAAGTGGAGCCGATGCTCTGCTCTTGAGGTAAACATCCTGTAGGGCTCCGTGACACCTTTAGTGATTAAATCATCAATCAAAACTCCCATGTAGGCTTCATCTCTTTGCGGTACGAAAGGCTCCCTACTCTGGACTTTCAGTGCGGCATTCACCCCAGCCAAAAGGCCTTGTGCTGCTGCTTCTTCATAACCAGTAGTTCCATTGATTTGACCAGCTAGAAAAAGGGCTGGTACTTTCTTCAGTTCGAGGGTTGATCTAAGTTCTGAGGGCTGCACAAAATCATATTCAATCGCATAGCCTGCCTGTAGCATCTCCACGTTTTCAAGCCCAGGGATTGTACGATAAAATGCCTGCTGTACCTCTTCAGGTAGGCTTGTGGAGAGACCATTTGGATAAATCTCAAAATTATCAGACCCAATTCCAGTAGGTTCAAGAAAGACTTGATGTCTGTCTTTCTTAGCAAACTTGACAATCTTATCTTCAATTGACGGACAATATCTTGGTCCAATTCCCTTAATCGCTCCCCCGTAGAGGGCAGAGAGATGAAGATTCTTGCTAATAATTTTATGGGTTGCTTCGTTGGTATAAACAATGTGGCAAGGCACTTGGGGTAAGGGTGTTTCTGTTCCCCAAAAAGAGAACTTTCGGATTGGATCATCTCCCAGCTGCTCAGGAATACCATCCCAGTTGATGGTCCTTTTGTCCAAACGAGCTGGTGTACCTGTCTTCAGGCGACCCAATTCAAGGTGACAATCTGCTAACGCTAAAGAGAGTTGCACCGAAGGTGGTTCATTGATTCTACCCGCCTTGATCCTGTTTTCGCCTCGATGGATCAGACCATTCAGGAAAGTTCCTGTGGTGATGACAATAGAACCTGCCAGAAAATCTCCCACATTTGTACGAACCCCCTGAAG
>OZSS01000714.1_pt1 | contig 16021 bp, 13 predicted proteins | sample 1779911 | NCBI WGS metagenome assembly OZSS01 (sample SAMEA2603589, study PRJEB24840) | metagenome | biome: Water; feature: Photic zone; material: Seawater sample | place: Mediterranean Sea | collected 2013-11-12 | depth 10 m | reverse complement strand
GCCCAAGCCTGCACAATTCTGCCTTGGCCGAGTTGTCTTCCCGAAAGCCGGATTTTAATCATTGGCACTACGATAAAGTACAAGTACCTTCTGCAAAATTAGAAGAAGCTCTCCCTCAATTTTGGCAATACGGATACCAAGGACTGAATCTAACCATACCCCATAAGGTCGAGGTTTTACCTTTTCTCTCATCGATGGATTCAGATGCTGAAATAATGGGTGCGGTTAATACTCTAGTCAGAAAAGAACAAGGCTGGCATGGTTGTAATACCGACGGGTATGGACTTGAGGAAGGACTTCGGGAGGATTTAGGAGTTGAGATTAAAGGATCTGAAATCCTTTTGCTAGGAGCGGGTGGAGCTGCAAGAGCTGCCGCTGCCCGCTGCCTTCAAAGTGGATGCTCACGGTTGTGGTTGGGTAACCGTTCTACGGAAAGATTAACTGAAGTGGTAGAAATTTTAAGTACAAGCTTTGAAAGCGACAGAATATGTCCTTTCCCACTGAAGGATATACCGAAGCAAATTTTTACGGTTGAAAACCTAATTGTAATCAATGCCACATCATTGGGCCTTCGAGAAAGGGATCCTTGCCCCATTGATCTAATTAATTTTCACCCGAATTCAAAAATATATGATATGATTTATAACCCCCCAGTTACCAAGTTGCTTCATGCTGCTAAGCAATGTGATCTGACCCAGGCAAATGGCTTATCCATGCTGGTTCATCAGGCAGCTCAAGCCTTGGAACTCTGGACCCAGGAAGAAATTTGTGTGGCTGCAATGTATCAGGGTGTTGCGGAAAATCATTGATTAAAAGATGGAAGCATTTCTAGCGAATCCAAACTTGATGGCTTTGATCGGCTTTTTCCTGGGTGCAATTGTCGGAAGTTTTATTAATGTTTGTGCGTACCGCATTCCTCAAAATAAGTCGGTTATCTTTCCCCGTTCCTTCTGTCCCTTGTGTGAAGAACCTATTCCATGGGTCCGAAATATACCTCTTTTTAGTTGGTTGTTTCAACAAGGATTAGCCCATTGTTGCTCGTACAAAATACCAAGTCGTTATTTTTGGGTAGAGCTTTTTACCGCTCTTGGATTTGCATATCTGTTTTATACCGGTTCCTCTTTTTCTAACTTGGTCTTTACTTTAACGGGTTGTCTATTTGTTTTTCTCTTGATTTCAGTAATCGTAATTGACATGGAAACCATGACAATTCCGGATCGTTTTTCTATCGGAGGTGCTTTGCTTGGGCTCGTCTTGTCTTTTGCGTTTCCCTCCATGCACGCCTTGGAGAATCTAGGATTGCTTGCTCATCTTAGTTCATTCTTTGAATCTTTGATGGGATTATTGTTGGGCTCTTCCTTACTTTATTGGATCGGAGCTATCGCATCCCGCGTATTTGACCGTGAGGCTCTGGGCGAGGGAGATGTTAAGTTACTCGGATGTATTGGTGCATTTTGTGGTTGGAAGGGTGCGGTTTTTACCATCTTTGGAGGTGCTATGATTGGATGTATTTTTATGATTCCGATGCTTTTGCTTTCCAGGCTTGGTTCCAGAAAAGAGGATTTAGAAAGGGGAGATCGGAAAATGGAGTGGGGGATGGAGGTACCCTTTGGTCCCTTCTTGGCGATTGCAGCAATTCTTTTTTGGGTAGGGGCAAGATTTTGGGTTGAAGAGTGGTTTTCAGAGAAGCTTAACCCCTTTCTTGAATTCATTGGGGCTTAGCCAGCTTTTTGCGTTGAATAATGCTAAGCTTATGGGCATTTATCATACTTTTCTCCCAAACATTTACCCAGCTTAATTATGAAAAAACTGCTTGTTGCAAATCGTAGCGAAATCGCAGTGCGAATTTTTCGCTCTGCTTCCGAATTAAACCTTCGGACCGTTGCAATTTATGCTGAAGAAGACCGCTTTGGAGTCCATCGATTCAAAGCGGACGAAGCATATCTTGTTGGTAAAGGAAAAGGACCCGTTGCCGCTTACTTGGATATTGAATCCATTATCTCTCTGGCTAAGGAGAAAAAAGTGGATATGATCCATCCTGGTTATGGTTTTTTATCCGAGAATGCCCATTTTGCCAGAGCATGTGAAGATGCTGGCATTATCTTTGTGGGGCCATCCCCTGAACTTTTAGAGCGAATGGGGGACAAGGTTGCTGCTAAGAAAGCAGCGGATGAAGCGGGAGTTCCAACGCTTCCAGCAACTCCTAACCCGGTATCCAAAACTGCCGAAGCCCTAAAATGGGGCCGTAAGATTGGCTTCCCGTTAATCATTAAGGCAGCTTTTGGTGGAGGAGGTCGAGGGATGCGGGTTGTTCATAAAGAAGAAGACCTCAAATCGATGTTGGAAGAGGCTCAGGGAGAAGCCGAAAGAGCATTTGGCAATTCTGCGGTTTTTCTGGAGAGGTATGTGGGCAAGGCAAAGCATCTTGAAGTGCAGATTCTTGGAGATCGAAAAGGAAATATCGTTCATCTTCATGAAAGAGATTGTTCTGTCCAACGAAGGTATCAAAAAGTGGTAGAGGTTGCACCCTCCATAGGCCTGGATTCAAAAGTTGTGAATGAACTTTGCCAAGCCGGAGTCAATTTGGCGAACAAGGTAGGTTATAACAATGCTGGAACCGTTGAGTTTCTTCTCGATCAAGATACCCAGGAGTGGTTTTTCATAGAAATGAATCCACGAATTCAAGTGGAGCATACCGTCACGGAGCAAATAACGGGAATTGATATCGTCCGGTCTCAGATCCTGGTTGCGATGGAACATGACTTGCATGGAAAAAGAATTGGTATTCCTCAACAAGAAAATATCCCTCGGAATGGTTGTGCCGTGCAATGTCGGGTGACCACGGAGGATCCTGAAAAAGACTTCACTCCTGATTATGGTAAAATTCTCAGCTATCGCTCTGCTGCTGGTTTTGGGGTGCGGCTTGACGGAGCAATGGGAGACACCGGTTCTATTATCACCCCATTCTATGATTCCTTGTTAGTAAAACTTACCACCTCTGGTCCGGATTTACCCCAAGCCTTGGATCGAATGCATCGATCGCTTCGCGAAATGAGGATACGGGGGGTGAAAACAAACATTCCCTTTTTAGAGAATGTGATCGCTCACAAAGACTTCGTTCAAGGTAAAGCAACAACTCGAATGATCGATGTTACTCCAAGTTTATTCAAGTTCAAGGCCCGTAAAGACAGAGCCACCCGCCTGCTCCGTTATCTGGGTGAAGTCATCGTAAACGAGAACCCGCAAGTTAAGGGAAGGGATCGGATCAGCAACCCACTTCCCCTGATCGTTCCTGAATATAATGCCAGAGAAGATCCACCTCGGGGTACCCGTGATCTCTTACTTTCCATGGGAGCTTCTAAGTTCACCAGTTGGGTACGTGAACAAAAGCCTCTGATGATTACGGACACGACATTGAGAGATGCACACCAATCTCTTTTTGCTGCCAGGATGCGATCTTATGACATGCTGACCGTTGCCGAATTCATCTCCCGCCGCTTGTCGGGTCTCTTTAGTCTGGAAATGTGGGGTGGGGCAACCTTTGATACCTGCATGCGTTTTCTTGGCGAATGTCCCTTTGAACGCTTGCGAATGCTTCGGGAAAAAATCCCTAACATTCTCTTTCAGATGCTCCTTCGCGGGTCCAATGCAGTTGGCTATGCCAATTATCCAGATAATGTAGTTCGAGAATTTGTTATTCACTCTTCCGAGGCTGGCATGGATGTTTTTCGTATCTTTGACTCTCTTAATTACCTGCCAAATCTAAAAGTTGCCATGGAAACGGTAGCTGAGAAAACCCACTCCCTATGCGAGGCTGCAGTCTGCTTTACTGGTGATTTTACTGATTCAAACGAAGAAAAATATGTGCTGAAATACTATGTAGAGCTAGCGAAGGAGCTTGAGAAGATGGGAGCACATATCCTAGCAATTAAAGACATGGCTGGGCTTTGCCACCCCGCAGCGGCCCAAAAATTAGTCAAAACCTTACGCAATGAAATTTCGATTCCGGTACACTTTCATACTCATGATTCAAGTGGAATTGCCTCGGCCTCCGTATTAAAAGCTTCAGAAGCTGGTGTGGATGTGGTTGATCTGGCGGTTTCCTCGATGTCTGGCTGTACCAGCCAACCTAATCTCAATTCTGTGGCTCATGCACTTAGGAATATGCCAAGGTCGACCGGCTTGGATGTGGATGCTTTGAATGAACTTTCCCTGTACTGGGAAACTATCCGCCAGTACTATTCCCCCTTTGATACTTCTCCACCCTTCGGTGGTGCCGAGGTTTACCAACATCAGATGCCAGGCGGGCAGTATACCAATTTGAGGGAGCAGGCAACCGCTCTAGGTCTAGGAAAACGTTGGCCGGATGTGGTCAAGACTTATCAGGAAGTGAACGAACTTCTAGGTGATATCGTCAAGGTTACTCCCAGTAGTAAATGTGTGGGCGATCTTGCTATTTTTCTGATTACAAAAGGGGTCAAGCCATCTGATCTTACCAATTTGCCTCCCGAAACTGGTTTCCCTGAGTCGGTAATCGATTTAATGTCCGGTAACTTGGGTCAGCCTACTGGAGGATGGCCCAAGGATATCCAAAAAGTTATCCTCGGTGGAAGGAAGCCATTGAGGGGTCGACCCGGTGCGTCTGCTCCTAAGATTGATCTCGCTAAGGAGTCTGTCAAAATCAAGAAGAAATATGGTAACAAGACAACGGATGACGATTTGTTCTCCTCTTTGATGTACCCCAAGGTTTATGATGACTTCAGGGACTTTAGAAATAAGTATGGGGATGTCTCCGTTTTACCTACAACTGCCTATTTTCACGGTTTGAAACCGGGAGAAGAAATTTCGATCGATATTGAAGAGGGAAAAACTTTATTCATCAAACTGCTCCATGTGGGAGAACCAGATGAAAAAGGGGTGCGCCCCTTAACTTTTGAGTTGAACGGAAAAGCTCGTACTACTCTGGTTAAGGACCAAAGTATAAAGGGGGATGCCAAAGCGAGAGAAAAAGCGGATCCCGCAAATGACATGCATATTGCCGCTCCCATTCCTGCTATGATCAGCAGCATTGCCACCAGTGTCGGTAAAAATGTAGCCAAGGGTGACAAGGTCGCGGTTCTGGAAGCTATGAAGATGCAAACGACCCTTTATGCCTCATCCAAAGGGGTTGTGGATGAGATCCTGGTGGGAGTGGGGGATTCAGTAGAATCCAAGGATTTAGTAGTTCGATTAAGATGACGCTAAAGCGGAGTACATTAAGACCGACTCTTTAAGGGTGAGAACTTTTTTTGTAAGCTCCTTGTTTTTTGGCAAAGCTCTTTTGTGTGGTCTGAGTATGTACATCCTTGTAGCCACTAGTTTTGCCGAAATTATGGTTGTGCCCGAATTGAATTTGGAGAAAGCGATTTGTCAATCTTTGGGAGTTTCCAGAGATAATCTCACTCAAAAATTAGTGGAGGAAGAATTGACCAGCTTAGACGCAAGTTCCATGGAAATACGAGACCTTACGGGTCTTGAATTTGCCAAAAACCTAGAAATTTTGGTTCTTAACAACAATCTCATTGAAGATATTTCGCCTATTTCCAACCTAGCTTCTATTACCAAGCTGGACCTTTCCGGAAATCGAATTCGGAACCTGAGCGGATTAGTTCCTCTCTCAGGAAGTAAGATGAGAAAAGAAGTTGCTGACTTTCAACTCTCTTTGGAAGACCGCAAAATTTCCCGGAGTCAGAAAAATGAGGTGATTCTGAAAATGTCTAAAGTCGTGGAGCGATTAAAGCTTGGACCATGGGCTTTGCGGGAATTAAATATTTCGGGGAATCGCTTACTCGGTCTGTCTGGCATTGAACACCTTACCGATTTAGTTTTCTTAAATGTTTCCAAGAATGCCTTGATTGACTTGGAGGGTTTGAGCAAAATGAAGACACTGGTCACCCTATACGCACAAGAAAATCAATTGGGTCGTGTGGAATCTTATGTCGATGAAAACAAAAATAAGTCCTACGACTTAGGAGAACCGATCGAAGACCAAAGCGGAAACGGGAAAAGAGATACCGACCCTCTAATCGAACTTAAAAGTCTTCCGAAACTTACGAACTTATACCTTTATAACAATTTGCTGACTTCCCTTGATTCCATCGAAGATCTACCAAGATTAAAAACCTTTTTTGTTTCTGGGAATAAAATAAGAGATATTTCAAAGCTTCAATTTTTTCCATCTTTAGTTCGGTTGTCTCTTTCGAATAATCAAATTACTGACTTAAGTGGACTAAGGGAAAGTAACCGGTTGCAGCAATTGTTTTTAGTTGAGAATCGTATTTCTGATCTCCGACCTTTGCAGGGTCTCATCAGCCTCAAGGAGTTGCATTTACAACGAAATCTAATTGTTAATCCAAAACCAATTGAATCCCTTTCGGGCTTAGAAGTTTTATCCGTTTCTTACAACTTGATTTCCCAAGGCAGTTTTTTTCGAGAACTTGATAAATTAAAAAGGCTTTCCTTATCCTACAATTGTTTTCGACCCGAGGATTCTGAACTAGTCAACGATATACAACGACTGAAGTCTAATGGCACATTTGTAACTTTGGGTAAGCAAAGAAAAAGAATAATTGAAGCTGAATTACTGAGTGGGTTCCTCTCCGGTTATCCACAAGCTAATCAGGAACTCGGAGACTACCTATCTTTGAACGGGTACAACTTATTTATGGATTTTGTAGAAGACTCCAAGGTTAGTGATGAAGTCAAGTCAGCCTCCATTTTATATTGGCTAAATACCTTGAAGCGTGGGAAGAAGCTGGAGGATTCTGATTTTCTTGCAAACTGAGTAAATAATGCTGGCAGTTTGTTTACAGCCAATCATTTATTTTCCAAGTACAACAAAGTGGCTAAGATAACTGAAATGATAAAGCATATGAAATACACCAATTTTAAGAGTACTTTTTGCAAGCCATGAGATCGCACAAACCCATCTACAAATTTGTAGTACTCTCTTTTTAACCTCTTTTTTAGAGGTTTTTTTCTTTTGGCTTGTTGCATGGATACCGAAGCATCTTTTTAGAATCATTATCTTGTCGGTGCAAGCTTCTTGAATAATTGCTTCTCCCTTTACATCCGAACAAACTTGAAATATGAAATTTATTTCTTTTTAAATGTCCATTAAGCAAAGGTCGATTCGCAGAGAACGCACTATCATTGGTAAGTCTCTTCATACTGGAGAAGAAGTATCACTTACGATTAAACCTGCCGAAGCGAACACGGGTTACATTTTTCGCCGGGTAGATCTCTACGGTCAACCGGAAATCCTGCCTCTTTCTTCCAATGTAACTGATCTGGTGCGGAGTACGACCATTTCCAATGGGAATGCAAAGGTTCACACGATTGAGCATGTCCTTAGTGCCTTAGCTGGTTCAGGTGTGGATAATGTGGTTATTGATTTGGATGCCAGTGAGCCACCAATCATGGATGGCTCAGCCCGCCCCTTTGCCAACCTAATTTTAGAAGCTGAGCCGGTGGAACAAGATGCGGAGCGGGAATTCTTTCGTTTACCTTATCCCGTTTCGGTCACCGATGGAAATCGGTCGATGATTGCATTGCCTTACAATGGATTAAGAATTACCTGCACCTCGACTGACGAAAGGGCGAGTCATGTTCAGCATCTCTCTATCGAGTTAGATCCCGAAACTTATCTTGCTGAGCTTGCTCCGGCCCGGACATTCACTCTTTATGAAGACATTGAGGAGTTATTGAAGCTTGGGAAAATCCGGGGTGGAAGCTTGGATAGTGCGATCGTGATCAAGGGAGATAAGATTCTTTCCAAAGAACCTCTCCGTTTTGAAGATGAATTCGTAAGACATAAAATTTTAGATATTGTTGGTGACTTATCCTTACTCGGGAAGCCTCTTCACGCTCATATTATCGCGGTTCGCCCTGGTCATTCCTTGAATGCAGAATTGACCACCAAGCTCAGTGAATTGATGAAAAAAGGGGAACAAGTAGATGAAAAGTCTACGGCTCCAGCCAAAGGTAAATCCTTTGTGCTTCCGGACGAAACTGAGTTGGATGTCCGGCGGGTTTTGGATGTTTTACCTCACCGTTTTCCCTTTGTTATGATCGATAAAGTCGCTTCCATTGAGGGAGGGGAGAAATTAGTTGGCATTAAGAATGTAAGTATCAACGAACCGTTTTTTACCGGGCACTTCCCGGGTCATCCGGTGATGCCCGGGGTGCTACAACTAGAAGCTATGGCTCAAGCGGCCGGTATTTTGTTACTTCGAAGAGGATCAGCAGAAGGAAAGGTAGCTTTTTTCATGAGTGCGGATAAGGTAAAATTTCGAAAACCTGTGGTTCCTGGAGACCAACTTATTATAACTGCAAAACTTGAAAAAGTTCGGGGTAACAAGCTGGCAACTGCCTGTGTTGAATGTAAGGTTGGCGAGCAGACCGTTTCCTCAGCAAGCCTGATGTTTTCAATCATGGATGGAAAAGAAGTTCGTTAATTATGGCGGTGAATATCCATTCAAGTGCGATCGTTGACCCCACTGCTGAGTTGGGTGAAAATGTGGTGGTTGAAGCTTTTGCAATGGTGGGCAAAAAGGTTCGCATTGGAGACAATAGCCGTATTTTTCATCATGCTACAGTGGAAGGTAGGGTAACTCTGGGAATTTCCAATATGGTTTATCCATATGCCTTGATTGGTGGCCTAACTCATGACTTGAAATACAAGGGTGGCGAGCCTGGTTTGGAGATTGGAGACAATAATATTTTTAGGGAGTATGTCACCGCACATGTTGCTACCGAAGAAAATGATTTGACCCGTATCGGGTCCGATAATGTCTTTCTAGCTTACAGCCATGTAGCCCACGATTGCCAAGTTGGAAATCATCTGGTTATGAGCAGTCACTCGGCCTTGGGTGGCCATGTGGTCGTTGGAGATTTTGTTAATGTTGGATGGAATGCTGGCGTACATCAATTTTGTAGGCTCGGTAAACATTGTATGGTATCAGCTTGTTCCAAGTTGGTTCAAGATGTTCCACCTTATATGTTAGCAGATGGTTTCCCTGCTGAAGTCCGCTCGATTAATAAGATTGGAATGGAAAGAAATGGTTTTTCCAGTGAAGATATCGAAGCAGCCCGCGGGGTTTTTAAAACAATCTATAAGAGTGATTTTAATCGCAGTCAGGCGATGCTTTCCCTTTCGGATGATTCGCCTTGGGCGGATGAGCCCGTTACGCAGGAAATTGTTGGTTTTATTCGAAAAAGCGAGCGTGGTGTGGCATAAGCCAGGATTTCTAGGAATTCGCGTTTTCTTTCGGCAAATTTCTTAAGTAGCTCCAAGAGTAGATTCCAGTGGAATGTCCATCGCTGAATAGTAAACGAAGGGCATAATTACCAACGGTAAATAACTTTAAGAGTTTCACCTCCTTATACTCATCCTTGCCAGAGCTACCCCCTTGAATTCTCCCAAAGATATCCATCTCACCTGTTTGCTCGGCACTGGGGGAGTGTTTGCGAAGAAACGAACCACTCCAAAAGTCTTCTGTTCCATCGAACCACTTCAATGCGAGGGAGTCTCCGATAATTTCAAATCGAACCGGAATATCCACTTTGAATTAGATAAAAGAATCTAAGCTATGTCCTGCGGAAGGAGGCTCGGATGGATCACTTCCACTTTGATAATAGGGATCCAATACTTCATTTTGAAAGGGGCGGCTGAAATCTTCACCTCGTTCCGCAGCCTTATTGAATTCCTTTACTTCCCGGTCAATGATTTCTTGCTGTAGATCCTTTTTTTGTAATTCCTCGTCTAGGCTTCGCTCATCCCAGAATTTATCATTATGAAATTGGCTTGGTCCAGCTTCTTCGGGTAGCTGGGTCGGCTTGACCACTTCCCAATCGGGTTTTCGAGTACAATCAATTCCGGCGTCGTCCAAGTTGTCAACGCTGGGCAAGGGATTACCGGCTTGGGGGCATTTCATTTGATTCTCGAGGGAATCTTCACTGGATAAGTTGCCTCCTAACTCAATCGGTTCAGGCGACTTGGTTACTTTGATGGAACTCTCATGCCCGGAATCCGGAACTTCAATCTTAGATTGATCGTCTCGGTTGAGCTGCAATTCCTTAAAGGTTGCATCGTTTAAGCTCGAAATACTTGGATTGGAAGAACTCTCCACTTCAATAAATTGTATGATCATCCATGGGATTGCAAATTCAAATGATCTTTTCTAAGTCCTTTGTAAAGAAGTCTCAGCAAGTTTTTTTATTGCTCAACTCATCCAAATTTTGTTAAATTTCAATCATGGCCAGAGAAACCATAATTTTAGAATGTACCGAAGCACGCAAAGAAGGAAAACCACCTTCACGCTACATGGCGTCCAGAAATAAAAAGTTACAGACGGATGCTGTTGAAAAGAAAAAGTATAATCGTTTTTTACGCCGTCACACGCTGCATCGCGAGATTAAAGGCTAATTCAGTCTTATCAATCGCTTGCGGGTAGTAGCGAGCTTATCTCCCCTGCAATTTCAGTGAAGGCAGCGGAGGCTGCAGAATCAGGGTGTCCAAAGATAATTGGTATTCCGTGATCTCCACCAAGTCGAATCTCTTCATCCAATGGAACTTCTCCCAAGAAAACGGTTTCCAAGTTCTTTGCAGTCAATGGTCCACCTCCTTGTCCAAATAAAAATCTTTTCTCTCCCGTTTCTTGATCTTGTAGAAAGCTCATGTTTTCGATGACACCAAGTATGGGAACATTGACCTTGGGAAACATCATTGCTCCTCTTCTTGCAACTTCAACTGCAGCTTTTTGGGGGGTGGTTACAATCACCACTCCATCCAACGGCAAAATTTGAGCCAGCGATAGCTGGGCATCTCCAGTTCCGGGAGGTAAGTCCACTAATAGGTAGTCCAGTTCACCCCAATCCACATTCGCGGCAAATTGTTGAATGGTTTTCATAACCATGGGTCCGCGCCAAACCACGGGGGTTTCTTCATCTACAAGCAAGCCCATCGACATCACCTTAATGCCGTGGTTTTCAACGGGAGAAAGAAGGTTTTCTTCCAAGGCAGTTGGTTGTTCCGAAATTCCAAGTTGAAGAGGAATCGATGGACCGTAAAGATCACAATCCATTACTCCTATGGTCAAAGGCTCCCCTTGATCGTTGTTTATTTTGGAAAGTGCACTCGCTAAGTTTGCGGTGATGGTTGATTTCCCCACGCCTCCTTTACCACTGGCAATGGCAATGATTCTTTTAATTCCAGCTAAAGTATTTTTCCCATTATCGGCTTCCTGAGAACTTTGCCCCTCGTTATCTTTTCTGAAGATCACCCTTACTTGATGCGAAGTAACCGAAGGCTCTGCTTCCAATACCGTTTCGATCTCGTGCTTTAGGGTGTTAGAAAGAGTGGAATCTGTACCTCCGATTTCAACTTTTACCTTGGCATGGCCCTGGATCAAGCTTGCTTCGCTGATCAAACCGAAAGAAACAATATCCCGGGTGTAGCCGGGGTATTTTACTTTTTGAAGTATGGGAAGGATGTCTTCTGCTGTCATGTTTAAAGCGATCATCAAGGAACCTCTAACCAGGATGGCAATCAAAATTTAATTGGAGCATAGCAAATAAAATTTTTAATAAACCAGAATTCGTAGGTTTGCGCTTGCGAGATCGGACAAGTTTTAGATGGTAGTGTTATGAATGTGGAAATGAATGGATGGAAATGGATTTTGGGAATAGTCGTGCTTGTCATTTCACCGGTTTGTGCTCAAACGGGTTCAACGATCGTGCTAGGTCCAATTGAAGGAGAATTGGCAAAAAAACAAATCGCACTAGATCTCGATGGTACCCAGAAGAGTCTTCTTTCCTTAGCTTCTCGTGCGATCAATGCTCACGGTGCATTCAGGCTTAGCACCCCCAAGTCTAGCCGCTTTGGGATTTCGCTTCTGGCCCAGGGGAGTAAAGAGGTTCTACTCTCGATCTCTTCAGGGAATCCCCGCAAAGTAATCAAGAAATTTTCCCAAAATGGAACCAGTGGAAAAGATGCGGTTTTCAAGGCTCTGGATAAAATGGTTTTGGAAATTACGGGCGAGGCGAGCTTTTTCAACGGGCGCATAGCATATCTATCATCCCTTTCCGGTAAAAAAGAAATCTTTTTATCCGACGCCCTAATGAGTTCGGCTAGTCCTCAAACTTCATTTGGGAAAATCACTTTTAATCCAAGTTGGGATAATTCGGGGCAGGGGATTTTCTTCACCAGTAATCGAAAGATTTTTAATAATATCTACCACCTCAATTTAACGACCCGAAAAATCCAAACGATTGCGAGCTACCGGGGTAGTAATTTAAGAGCTTTACAAAACCCCCGTACTTCCCAAGTGGCATTTATTCTTTCGGCTTCAGGAAATCCTGAAGTTTGGTTGTCTGAAAGCATGTTGAGTAAGCCAAGAAAAGTAACCAACAATCGAAGCAATGAATCTGGTCCTTGCTGGTCGCCTGACGGCAGAAGATTGATTGTCACCTCAGACAGTCGAGGTCGTCCACAGCTCTATGAGCTTTCGCTTTCCACCGGTAGGCTTACCCGGATTCCAACTAATGTTAGTTCTCATTGTACCGAAGCAAGCTGGAACCCGAAGGATCCTACCCGGATCGCATTTACCGCTGCGGTGGGTGGTGGATTTCAAGTTTGCGAATACAGCTTTGCTGAAAGAAAGACCAAAATTCTCTCCAAAGGTACCCGGGATGGGATGCAACCAAATTGGGCAAGTGATGGCCGGCATTTGTATTACACGGAAAGAAGTTCAAGCGGTGCTACCCGAATTGTTTTGTTGGATACCGAGTTTGAGGAAGCAAAACCGATCCCGCTTCATGACTCTTCTTTTGGAAATTGTTCCCAGTTAAATTTTTATTACTAAGAAGAAAACCTGTTGAATACCATTCATTCTTAATGCCTTTAATGTGTTTTTTGGTATCGAATTTACTCGCTTGCAAATTAAATTAGGGCTAGTTCCAAAGAGTGTTTCTCATAGTTAAAATTATTGTATGCTTCGGTTTGCTTTCGCCTTTATTAGTGGCCGGGAAAATAAAGGTTGAACTGCATAATGGTGGTATGATCGAAGCCACTTTGCTGAAGAAAACCGAGGAAAAGCTTATTTTGGACTTGGGTTTTGAAGTTCTTTCGGTTCCCCAAAAAGAAATTGCTAGAGTCTTTGAAGCGAAAGAGAAAATGGCTCCCGAATTTACCGTAGGAGATTCTCTGTTTACCACTTCCATGAACCGTCGGGCAACCCCCCTGCGTGATTTGGTGGATGATTTAGGAAAAGCCGTGGTGATGATTCGCACCCCGGTTGGACTAGGATCAGGATTTTTGATTCATCCGGATGGTTATGTCGTGACCAATGACCATGTGGTTGCGGGTGAGCGTAAAATTTCCATTACTCAATTTAGCCAATCGGGTGAGGAATTACTTAAGAAAAATTTTGATAATGTTCGGATCGTTGCCACGGGTGGCAATCTTGATCTGGCACTTCTTAAGATTGAAGGCCAGGAAACAACCGGCTTTCCGATTGTTCCCTTGGGCCAGTCGATTGAATTGAACCAAGGAGATCGGGTCTTTGCAATTGGCAGTCCACTGGGATTGGAAAGAAGTGTTTCAGAAGGAATTGTAAGCCTTAGGAACCGGATTATTTCCGACCGTATTCATATTCAGACAACCGCCGAAATTAGTCCCGGAAACTCGGGTGGTCCATTGTTCAATTATCGAGGAGAAGTGGTTGGGGTAAACAATATGAAAGTGGTTTCGCAAGGGGCCGAGGGCTTGGGCTTTGCCATTCCCGTACAAACCCTAAAAACTTTTCTCCAGAATCGAGACGCCTATGCTTTTGATCCCAGAAATCCGAATGCCGGTTTTCGTTATCTTTCACCTCCCTCCACCCAAAAACCAACTCCTACTAAATGAAAAGCCTGAACCCCATTCGTATTTTCACTGCATCCACCATTTTTATTTTCTCATCCCTATCTGCATCGGAGAAAAAAAGTATGTCGGACTATCTTCCCGAAGATACTTTGTTTGTATGGGAAGTGGACCATTGGAATGAACTCCAGGAAGAATTTTCGCAGAGCCCATGGGGGGAGGTTGCTGACTTTCCTGCTTGGGCCAAAATCCAGAAATGGATCGGTGAAAATTGGGCGGAAGGATTGAAAGGTTTTTCGAAGAAGGAAAGGGGGGAGATGGAAGAATACTATGAACAGGTGTATATACCGCTCATGGAATCCTTGAATGGAGGTTTGGCCGTGGCAATTGGTCAAATCGAAAGAAGCTTTGAAAATGAAGTTGTAAATTGGAAAAATGAAGATGGAGGAAATGCAAGATGGCAGGCTAGAAGATTGCCTCAAGTCTCTTTGCTCGCTCAAAGTAAGTTGTCAGAGCAAGAGTTTAAGGAAATGATGAAATCGGTAAAAGAATGGATAAAAAACAAAGAGGCCGGAAAAACTAGGATCGAGAAATCAACGATTGAAGGAGCAGAAATTCACTGGATTGGGCATGCTAAAAGCCAGGAACTAAATACGATTCCAGAAAAAGATACCATGCTTGCCATCTCTTTTCACGAGGGGATGCTCCTCGCTTTGAGTGGGGGAGAGGAACATGTCGAGGAAACAATCCTTCGCATCCAAGGGAAATCAAAAGCTCCCACTTTATCGGAATCCCTTCAATACCAGGATGCTTTTGACGAGATTGAAAAAGGCCAGGCACGAGCCTTTATAGATTTTAAAAAGCTCATTTCCTTTCTTGAGCAAATTCAAAACATGCCCAATTTCAAATTTCCTGAAAACCCACTTGGTATTACCTTTGATGGCTTAATCAACGGCCTGGGTCTTAAAGGACTGGATCATTTTGCCATGCAGATTGATTTTGAAGATCATCAATTCTCAGTAGCCCAGGGGCTCTTTATGAATGAAAGAGAAGGCTTGCTTGCTTTTCTTAAGCCTGTGGGTTCCAATGTTGAACTTTATGATTTTTGCCCAGCCAATGCGTTCGGAGTCTCAACCTTTAGGCTGGATTTTGCCGAGATGTGGCCAACGGTTGAAAAAACTTTGGCCAGGGTAAGTCCTGGATTAGGATTGTACTGAATTCCCAAATTCAAGCATTTGAGGACCAGGCAAAACTGTCTCTTCGAAAAGATTTATTTGGGTCACTGGGAGATGAGGGAGCATCTTTCTCCTACCTGAATCTTTCCGCTTCCGGGGAGGTTGACCTTAATAACCCAAGTTCTGCTCTCTATGCGATTTCATTGAAGGATCCTGAACTCTTTGACCGGACTCTTCGGTCACTGCTTAATGCGGTAAGTCCAGGAAGTGACTTATTTCAGGAACGGGAGCAACAAGGTGTTCTAGTTCGCTCGATGCGCGGCTTAGGTGGGGGTACCTCCCTAAGTTATGCCATAAAGGATCGGTGGTTGCTTCTATCCATGGGAGAAGAGAGATACCTGAATCAATTAATTAACCGTATGAAAGGAGCAAAATCCTCCCTCTGGAAGCAAGCTCATATTCAAAAAGCTTTGAAGGAAATGCCCACGGATGTGCGTCAACTTGACTATGCTAATTTCCGTAAAATCATGCCCCTTTTCTCCTCGCTCCCATTTTCGGTTTTGAGCGATGCAGATGATTTTGGCGATTTCCCATTTTTCATGCTCTTAGTATCTCAGGATCATGAAGATGGGCTTATTTCTAAGGGCAAACTTTTTCGTATTCCCAAATGACTCGCTTTGCCCTCATTTTAAGGATCGGCTGGAAGGGGCTTGTCTGCATTTTTTTAGTTATTCATTCTCTTGCGGGCGAAAAAGCTAGACCGGTTAGGCTCTCTACACCCGAAGTTCACCTGGCTGGTTGGAACGCTCGCTGTTTAAATCATGCTGATCTCAATGGGGACGGCTTACAGGATTTGATTTATTTCAACCTGAATCGCTCGAGGATTGAGATTCTTTATCGTTGTAAGGATGGAGAAAGACCACCTCGAATCCGTCCGGTTGAACAG
>OZSS01000713.1_pt1 | contig 16030 bp, 18 predicted proteins | sample 1779911 | NCBI WGS metagenome assembly OZSS01 (sample SAMEA2603589, study PRJEB24840) | metagenome | biome: Water; feature: Photic zone; material: Seawater sample | place: Mediterranean Sea | collected 2013-11-12 | depth 10 m | reverse complement strand
CCCCAAAGGCGGCAAAGACTATCCAGACTTAACAGGTCAAACTCTTGATTTCAAAGTAATGAAATTCGACAAGAAAAGATCAAATATTGTTCTTTCTAGAAAGGCAGTGTTGCAAGAACAGAATTCTGAAGAGAGAGAAAGATTGCTAGGGATCATCAAAGAAGGTGAAAAAATTGAGGGCACCATCAAGAACCTGACTGACTATGGTGCTTTTGTGGATCTAGGTGGTTTAGACGGCTTACTTCATATTACCGATTTATCTTGGAAAAGAGTTATGCATCCGAAAGAAGTACTAAAAGTTGGTGAAAAAATGGAATTTATGGTTCTATCCTTTGATGATGAAAAAATGAGAGTTTCTTTGGGTCTAAAACAACTTTCTGATGATCCTTGGAAAGATATTGAAAGCAAATATCATGTTGGCCAAGTTGTAAATGGAGAAGTTGCTCTAACTACAGATTATGGATGTTTCGTTAAACTTGATGAGGATATCGAAGGACTAGTACACATCACCGATCTCGATTGGAAAAACAAAAATATTAATCCAGCTTCAATTCTAGAGAAAGGCGATAAAATTGATGTAAAAGTCATGGAAATTGATCTTGAGGAAAGGAAAGTTTCGTTGAGTAGAAAACATACGACAGAGAACCCATGGAAAGAGTTTGAAGATAAGCATAACAATGGTGATATTCTTGAGAAACTTAAAATTAAATCAGTAACCGATTTTGGTGTGTTCGTTGAACTAGATGGTGGTATTGATGGCCTAATTCACCACTCAGAGATCGAAGTTGGCTCTCAAACAATACAAGATTTATATAAAGCTGGTGAAGAAGTTACAGTTTCTATTAGTGGCATGGATTCTGAAAGAGAGAGAATCTCACTTACCCTTGTTTCCTAGTAAATATCAAATCTTTTAAATACAATTCAAGTTATGTCGAACAAAAGACTAATTATTGCACTCGATTTTAAAAACATCGATGAAGTGTCTAATTTCATCTCTAAGCTTGATCCCCAAAAATGTATTGCCAAAGTAGGTTTACAGCTATTCATATCAGAAGGACCTAAGGTTTTAGAATTTTTATCTCATAAGGGTTTTGAGATTTTTTTAGATTTGAAATTGCATGATATACCAAATACTGTCAAAAAATCGGTTGAAGAAATATCTCAATATAATGTCAAACTAACAACAATACATCTTCAAGGTGGTCGAGATATGATTTTAGCTGCAAATGAAGCTAAGGGAGATACAAAGATTCTTGGTGTTAGTTTGCTCACAAGTCTTGATGATAGTGATACCAGAGAACTTTATAACAATGATTTCAAAAACCAATTTCATAATTTAATCAATCTTGCGATGGAGGCGAAAATTGATGGAATTGTATGTAGCTCACAAGAGCTTGAACTCATTAAAGACACTTCATTGATAAAGGTTGTGCCAGGGATAAGAAATCAACACACATTCGATGATCAAAAAAGAGTAATGACATCGGTTGAAGCATACTCTAAAGGTGCTGATTACATTGTAGTTGGTAGACCGATTACACAGGCAAAAGACATTGTAGAAGCAATAAAGGATTACTCGTGAAATTCCAAGATTTATTAAATAATATTTCTGCAGAACAAACTCACGGAGCATGTGAACGAAAGTTTTCAACAGGCTTTTTGTCAATTGACCAATCCACAGCATTAATCAACGAAGCAACTTTTAGTTATTTTGAAAATTATGCTGAGAAACATGACTTCTTGCAAAAATTTCAGGATCTCAAGTCTGGAATCAGGCTAAATAATACTGAAAACAGAGCAGTCACACACTTTAAATATAGAGAACCAGAATCAGATTTATATTCAAAAAATTTAGATGAAATAGAAGTTTTAACGAAATTAATTAAAACCAATTTTAAAAAAATAATAATTTTTGGTATTGGGGGTTCATACCTAGGACCAAAACTTATGCATGATGTTTTTTCGAACGATGAAATCGAAATTAATTTTGTTACAGGCAGTGACCCAGCTGAGTTTGAAAAGTTTAAAGATTTAGATTTATCTAATTACGGCTTAATTATCGCCTCAAAATCTTTTTCAACTCTTGAAACTTTAAGAAGTTATGAAGTAATTACCAAAAATAAATATCTCAATAATACGTTTGCCATAACAGCATCGAAACAATTAGCAATTGATTTTGGTATTAATGTAAACAACATCTTGGATTTTGACATTGGTGCTGGTGGGAGATTTTCAATTTGGACTGGAATAAATATTGGGTTCTTTTTATCTCAAGGTCGAGCCGCTTTTGAAAGATTTTTATCTGGTGCAAATAGCATTGATAATTTAAGCTTTGAGAAGGCTGGGTTAAATCCAGCACTTTCATTGGCTATACAAGATATCGTTTTCAATAATTTATTAAATTTTGATACGACACTAATCCTCAATTACGACTATAAATTGAGAAATTTCTATGCCTATGCCCAACAGCTTGAAATGGAGTCCCTTGGAAAATCAGTGGATAGAGATACAAATGAACTGTTGGGTTTTAAAACTGGGTCAATTATTTGGGGTGGGTATGGCCCAAGATCTCAACACTCCTTTTTTCAACATTTATTTCAAGGAAATAGAGAAACCAATAGCTACTTTATTGCTTCAAAAAATGATGATTTAAATTTCAAACAATTTAAAGGACAAACTAAATCTCTTAGAGACGGCACCCTAAATGAATCTGACTCACATAAGAAAGTTTTACCTAAGAGATATACAACAGTACTTTTAAAAAATATATCACCAGAATCTTTAGGTGAGTTAATTGCAATTTGGGAAAATAAAACCATATTCATGAGCATGTTTTGGAACATTAATCCATTCGATCAATGGGGAGTTGAATTAGGTAAATTAAATACGAAGAAAGAAATTGAATAAAGATCTAAAAGCCTTAACCGCTAAATTTCCCGAAGAGCCTGGCATATATAAGTTTTTCAATAATAATGAAGTCTTATATATCGGTAAGGCAAAAAATCTTAAAAAAAGAGCTAGAAGTTATTTTTCTGGTACTCAAACCTATAAAACCAAAAGACTGGTGTCTTTGGCAAATAAATTAGATTTTGTTACAACAAACAATGAAGTAGACGCACTACTCTTGGAACAAAATCTCATTAAATCAGAGAAGCCTAGATTTAACATATTATTAAGGGACGATAAAAGTTATCCCTTCATATACCTCGACGAAAATCATGACTTCCCAAAAATTCAAACTAAAAGAGTTCTGAAAGGTCACGAAGGTCTTTATGGCCCATACATAAGTGCCTATGCAACCAGGATTGCAGTCAATCAAATTCAAAAAGTTTTTAAGATACGAACATGTAGTGATAATTATTTTAAAAATAGATCAAGGCCATGCATGGAGTATCAAATTGGTAGGTGCACTGCACCCTGTGTCGGTGAAATTAGCAAAACTGATTATAGAAAAGACATTGAAGACACCAAGACAATTCTTAAGGGCAATTTCAAACATCTTGAAAAGAAGATGAAGGAAGATATGCTGCAAGCAGCTGAACTAGAAAAATTTGAACAAGCAGCAGCAATAAGAGACAGGCTTGAGCAATTAAATAAAATCAATCAAAAACAAATTATTTTTTCAAAAGGTAGTAACACAAGGGTAGTTGGTATTAGAACGAATGAAAAACTTATTTCAGTTGCAGTAATTCAAGTTGAATCAGATAGGTTTGTTAATTTACAGAAATTTATTTTTAAAAATCATCTTCAAAAAAACGATTACGACGCTTTATTAGAATTCATTCCTAGTTTGATTCAAAAATATCCATCTGTTAGTAAGATCATTACAGAATTTAAAGTTAACAAAAATGACATATTTGGAAATGTAAAATTTCTTAAACCACTGAAAGGGAAAAAAACTGAGTGGATTGGGCTTGCTAACAAGAATGCTAATGAAGGTTTGTTAAATCAAGCTACGAAATACCAAAAATATGCCCAATCTTTAGATTTTCTGCGCAGAAATCTTAATACAATCGAGGAACCAACTATTGTAGGTTTTGATGTAAGTGGTGTGAGTGGAGATGTAAAAACAGTCTCATGTGTAAATTTCTCAGAAAACTCTTTTGATAAAAGTAAATATCGATTTTTTCGAGTACCAGTAGCAATTTCTGAGTCAGATTTAGACTCACTGGTATTTGGAATTAATAAGTATCTTAAATCAATACCAGAAGTAGATTTAATTTTAATTGACGGTGGTAAAACCCATTTGAGTTATATATCAGACAGATTGGATATAGATATTCAATGTGTGTCAGTATCCAAGGGCGTTAAGAGAAAATATGGCCTCGAAACACTGCACACGCATGCCGGTGACTACGAATTTCGTAATTCTGAAGATATCTCTAAATTGTTTTTGGATGTCAGGGATGAAGCACATAGATTTGCACTAAAGAACTTTAGAAGTAAAAAACGTAAGGATATGAAAAAACATTTCCTTTTCGACATAAATGGAGTGGGACCAAAAATAGTTGAACGAATCTATGCTAAATATAACTCGATAGAACCTATAGCAAAGCTCAGCTTACAACAAATTTCAAGAGACTTAAGCATAAAAATTGAATTGGCAAAGGAGATACAAAGTCTTACAAAAGAGTTTTATAATTAGTTTATGAGTTCAAGGTTTCACTTAGCAATTCCTGTCACATCAATCGAAGAGTCAAAAGATTTCTATTGCGAGTTTTTAGGTTGTGAGGAAGGCAACTTTGAGGAAGGTAAATGGCAAGACATAAATTTTTGGGGCAATGAGCTTACTTTGCATAATGCTGGCGAGGATGAATTAACCCATAGCCATAGACATCATGTAGATATGGGTGATGTATGTGTGCCCCATTTTGGCATTCATCTTTCAAATAACGATTTTCAAGAACTTAAGCAGAGAATTGAAAATAGCGATGAATACAGTTTCTTAGATGCGCCTTATTTAAGATTTAAAGGAGACTATCGTGAACAAGAAACATTTTTTATTCGTGATCCAAGTGGTAATGCCTTAGAAATAAAAACTATGAAAGTACCAGAATCTTTATGGGATACAAACCCTTGATTAAATCTTTAAATCGTATAAGATTTGCATTCTATGATATTACTTAAGACTTTTCAGCAGTGCTAATTCTATGCACATTAAATCATTACAACCCACAATAATTTGAGACCACAAAGACATAGAAGAAGACCGCCTCAGGCACCTGTTAACAAATACGTTAAAGCTCAAACTTTAACAGTGATTGATGATAATGGAGAAAAAATTGGAGTTTATAGTAAAGATGACGCCCTTAAAATTGCACAGGAGAAGGGCCTAGACTTACTACAAATTACCTTTGACAAAGAACCTTGTGTGGCAAAAATTTTAGATTATGGTAAACATAAATTCAATCAAAAGAAGAAACAATCTTCGGCAAAAAAAACACAGAAAAAAATAGAACAAAAAGAAATTAAAATGCGTCCTAACATCGACACAGGCGATATTAATACCAAGCTGAAAAAGATTATGGGCTTTATTGAGAAAAAAGCTAACGTCAAAATCTCTGTCACTTTCCGTGGAAGAGAGCTTGGAAACACGAGTTTCGGAAAAACTTTACTTGACAGCATCATCAAAGAAACGGAAGATATTGCATCTGTGTTAGTGGAACCTAAGTTTGAGAATAGAACTTATAGCGCGCTTATAACACCTAAGAAGGTAAAATGAGTAAATTAAAGAATCACTCTGGTGCAAAAAAAAGATTTAAAGTAACTGGTTCAGGCCTGAAGATGAGGTCCGCCGGCAGAAACCATATTTTGTCGAAGCATAAGACAAAAAAGAAAAGACACGCTAGAGGGACAACACATCTTGAAGGTGCAAACCTCAAGTTAGTGAATAAACTATTGGAAGCATAATATGCCAAGAACAACAAAAGGAAACTTAGCCGCAAAAAAACATAAAGCTGTTCTAGCTAGAACAAAAGGCCATTATGGTGCTCGTTCTCGGTTATTTAAAACGGCCAAACAATCATTAATTAAATCCCTGCAATATGCCTATAGGGATAGAAAAAATAGAAAAAGAGATTTCAGAAGATTATGGATTACTAGGATTAATGCAGAAGTTAGAAATCTTGGTCATACCTATTCTAAGTTCATCGCCGGTATGAACAAAAAAGGCATAGACCTTGACAGAAAGATGCTGTCAGAGTTAGCTATACAGGATAAAGCAGCTTTTGAGAAAGTTGTGAAAACTGCTATAGATTAATGTCGAAACCAAAAGAGATATTTTTACCTAGTCTAGATCGAGAGATCGGGGCAGTTCACCCCATTAATCAAGTAAAGTTTGAATTAGTAAAATTGCTTACATCTTTTGGCTTTGAAGTTGCTGAGGGTCCTGAAATTGAGAGTGAAGAATACAACTTCGATATGCTGAATATCCCTGCAATTCACCCTGCTAGAGAAATGCACGACACCTTCTATTTGGATGGTATGAAAAATGTTCTTCGAACGCATACTTCACCAGTTCAAGTAAGATGCATGCTAGAGAAGCAAGGTCCAATGGCGTTTATATCACCAGGCAAAGTTTATAGAAAAGATGATGATGCCACTCATCTTCCTATGTTTCATCAGATAGAAGGCATATTTATTGATGAAGATGTAAGTTTTGCCCATTTAAAGGACCTTATCTTTAAAATATGCCACTCATTATTCGGTGAAGAGGCAAAATTAAGATTTAGACCATCTTACTTTCCATTTACTGAACCATCTGCAGAGGTAGATGTCTTGTTTGGTAATAAATGGCTAGAAATACTCGGTTGTGGAGTCGTTAATCCAAAAGTTTTAGAAAACTGCAAGGTTGATTCTAAAAAATATTCAGGCTTAGCTTTTGGTCTAGGCATCGAAAGGATTGCTATGCTCAAGTATGGTGTGTCTGATATAAGAGATTTTTATAAATCTAACTTAGATTTCTTGAGGCAATTTAAATGAAAATAGTTTATTCACACTTGCTCAATTTTTTGGAAAAAAAACCATCTCTTGAAGAGCTTTCCGATAAATTATTTCAATTGGGCCATGAGCATCAGATAGAGGGTGAAGTCTTGGACTTAGAAATTACACCCAATAGAGGTGATTGTTTGTCGCTTAAAGGTATTGCCAGAGATTTGAACCATTTCTACAAAGCTACTTTGGAAAAAGAGGTCTATGATGCTGGAATACCAGAATCAAGTTTAGTATTTGAGAATAAAGCAGAAGATATATGTCCAAATATCAGTTTTGTTGAAATTGAAATTGAGGGAAAAATTAAAGATTATGCGCCTTACCTGGAGAATTACTTTCAAGGCCTAAAGCTGAATAAGAACAATTTGTTTACCGATATTTCAAACTATCTTGCCTATGAAACTGGCCAGCCAACTCATTGCTATGACGCCAAAAAGATCGATGGTCCTTTGGTACTCGAGAAAAGAAATGAACAAGAAAAATTTAAAACGCTTCTGGGTTCTGAAATAGAACTTAATGGTGAAAATTTAGTTTTTACTATTAACGGTGTTGCCGTTGATTTGGCTGGTACCATGGGTGACGAAAGCACTTCATGCAGTGAAGACACAACAAAAGTTTTAGTTGAATGTGCCTATTTCAAACCTGAGGAGATTCTTGGTAAAGCTCGTCAATATAATCTGAACTCAGAGGCATCCTACAAATTTGAGAGAGGGGTTGATTTTCTTGCGCAAGAACAAGTTTTGAGAAGGTTTATTGCTATAGTAGCTGATCATGCAAAGATTAAATCACTTGCATTAAAAACAGAGCAAAGAAAAGTGGACAGAACTGAAGTAGAGTTCGATTCTGAAAAATTGAATAAGATAATTGGCACAGAGCTCACTGAAACAGAACAAAAAAACTATCTAAACTCTCTCTACTTCAAGACAGATGATAAAGTTGAGGTTCCATCACATAGATCAGATGTAGATCAACTAAATGATCTTGCAGAAGAGATTTCCAGAATGATTGGCTATGACAATATTGCCCCGAAAGCATTAGCCTTGCCTGTTAAAGCGAAGAAAATAGAAGCAAACTTTGAGGAACTATGTCGAGATTACCTTGTAAATAATGGTTTTTTTGAAGTGGTAAATTTTCCTTTCAACGATAATCAAGATGATTCTGCTATTTCAGTGGATAACCCGCTAGATAAGCAAAGATCAAAGATGAGGGTTTGCATAACGAAATCAATTAAAGAAAATGTGGTCTTCAATCAAAACAGACAAAAAGATTCAATAAAGTTATTTGAATTTTCCGATATTTACACTAAAGATGGTAATGAGAATAAGTTAGCTGTTATTGTTAGTGGTAAAACCAATAAAAATTTCAAAGAATTTAATGCCCAGCTAGATTATTCTTATTTGAAAGGGTTAATTAAAACAATTTTTTCTGAGATATTAGGCAAGGAACTAAATTTTGAACTGGATCAGTCCCAAAACTATGACCTATACGAAAAAGTCTATTGTAATGAAGAGCGTATTGGACGAATTGGTAAGCTGTCTAAAGAATTCGTTGGCTCTAAAACGAAAACACCTGTATTTAGTTTTGAAATAACTACCAATAATTTGAAATTACCTACCAAGAAGCAAAGTAGAATTTCAGACTATCCTGCATCTTACCGTGATCTATCATTCAGCCTTGATAACCATGAAAATCTTGAGAAGCTATCCACACTTATTAAAAAGTACAAAGAATCATCAGAATTGATGGTAGATTGTTTTGTCTTTGATTTATTTGAAAATAAAAAACAAAACCTTTTAAAGGTTGGATATAGATTTAAATTCCAAGCTCTTGAAAATAATATAACTGATGAAGAAACTGAAGCTGTCATGAATCCATTAATTAAAGAATCTTTACAAATTGAAGGTATCAATATTGAGGGCTTGTAATGTCTTATATCTTCACGTCTGAATCAGTTTCAGAAGGGCATCCTGACAAAATTTGTGATCAAATTTCTGATGCAATCTTAGATGAATGTCTTAATTCAGATCCAAATTCTCGAGTAGCTTGCGAGACTCTTATAAAAAATAATACAGTTGTTGTTGCTGGAGAGATTACGTCAAATGCTAATGTTGATTATGAAGCTGTAGCGAGAAAAGTTGTTCAAGATATAGGATATATCGAAGATGATCTTGGATTTACCAGCGCTAGCTTTGAATTTCAAAATCTCATATCTGAGCAGAGCAAAGATATAGATTCTGGTATCTCAGGAGATGCGGTTCTAGGATCAGGAGATCAGGGTTTGATGTTTGGCTATGCCTGCAAAGAGACCCCAGAACTTATGCCACTACCAATTGCTTTAGCCCATAAATTAATGCTCAAACACTCAGAAATAAGAAAATCTATGGGCCTTGGATTAAGACCAGACGCAAAATCACAAGTTTCTGTAGAGTACGATTCAAACTACCAACCAAAACGTATCGATTCTCTTGTTCTTTCAACTCAACATAGTGAAGATTTAAGTCTTGAAGATTTAAGAGAAATCGTAAAATCAGAAATTATTGATTCATGTTTACCTGAAAAGCTTCTAGACAATGAAACAAAATACCTAATCAATCCTGCTGGCCGTTTTGTCATTGGAGGTCCAGTTGGTGACTGTGGCTTAACTGGAAGAAAGATCATTGTTGATACTTATGGAGGTATGGCTAGACACGGTGGTGGCGGCTTTTCAGGCAAAGATCCAACAAAGGTAGATCGTTCGGCTGCATATGGCCTTAGACAAGTAGCAAAATCACTAGTAAAAAATGATTTATGTGATTATTGTGAGGTGCAAGCATCTTATGCAATAGGAATTTCACAGCCTATATCAATATTCGTTAATACATTTGAATCTGAAAAAATAGGCTTAGATAAAATCGACAAAATTGTTCATGAAAACTTTGATCTATCGCCATCTGGCCTTATTGGGAGTTTAGACCTTATAACTCCAATCTACTTAAAAACTGCTTCTTATGGACACTTCGGCAGAGAGAATATAGGTTTCAAGTGGGAAGAAGTAAAAAATCTATGAAAATTATCGTTGTAAGCGGTGGTTTTGACCCTCTGCATTCAGGCCATCTTGCATATATTAATAAAGCTCGATTACTTGGCGATTACTTAGTAGTAGCTTTAAATTCTGATAATTGGCTAACAGAAAAAAAAGGACAACCTTTCATGTCTTTTGTTGAAAGAAAAGAAATCTTAGAAAATCTTAAAGCAGTTAATGAGGTGATAGCTTTTGATGACAGCGATGGAAGTTGTTGTGAAGCACTAGAACAAATCAAACTTTCTTATCCTGAAAATCAAATAATCTTTTGTAACGGAGGCGATAGAGATAAAACCAATATACCAGAAATGATTGTTGAAAATATAGAATTTGAATTTGGAATTGGTGGTGATAATAAAAAGAATTCTAGCAGTTGGATCCTTAAAAATTGGCTTGGAGAGGCAGAAGATAGGATTTGGGGAAAATTTTTTAATCTTTACAAGAATGAGAAAATGAAACTAAAAGAATTAATAATCCATGCTGGAAAAGGTATGAGTTTACAAAGACATTTTAATAGAGATGAGATTTGGTTTATTTCTAAAGGCAAATGTGATGTTAAGTATCAGAGGGCCAAACAAAAAGACCAGCAAATTGAAAAACTAGATCTGCATGATTTATTCAAAGTTGGTAAAGAAGATTGGCATCAAATATATAATCCTTACTCTGAAGAATGTAGAATAATTGAGATTCAATATGGTGATGAGACCTCTGAAGATGATATTGAAAGATTAGAGTTTTATAAAGGTAATAATGAAGAATGATTATAAAGTAAAAGATATTTCATTAGCTGAGTTTGGAAGACAAGAAATTTTACTCGCGCAAGATGAAATGCCAGCTCTTATGCAATTGAGAGAAAATTATCGAGATGAACAGCCCCTTGAAGGCGCAAGGATAATGGGTTGTATACATATGACAATTCAAACAGCTGTTCTTATAGAAACATTAGTTGATTTAGGTGCAGAAGTGAGATGGTCATCATGCAATATTTTTTCCACCCAAGACCATGCTGCTGCAGCTATTGCTGCAAAAGGAATTCCAGTATTTGCTTGGAAAGGTGAAACAGCAGAAGAATATGAATGGTGTCTTGATCAAACAATAAATAAAGAAGGAAAACCGTGGGATGCTAATATGATTTTAGATGATGGAGGAGACTTAACTGTCAAAGTTCATAAGGAGTATCCAAATATGTTAGAAAAGATTCATGGTATTTCAGAGGAAACAACCACGGGTGTAAAAAGGCTCAAAGAAATGCTTAAAGCTGGAGAGCTTAAGGTGCCAGCAATCAATGTTAATGATTCTTTAACTAAATCCAAAAATGACAATAAGTACGGCTGTAGGCATAGTCTTGATGACGCTATAAAAAGAGGTACAGACATGCTTTTGGCAGGAAAAAAAGCACTTATTATAGGTTATGGCGACGTTGGCAAAGGTTCTGCAGATTCTCTTGCACAACAAAAAATGATTGTGGATATAACAGAAGTTGATCCAATTTGTGCAATGCAAGCATGCTTTGATGGTTTTTCTGTAGTTTCAGCTTATGATGGTGGTGAAGTTACAAGTGACGGAACAAAACTCAACCAAGATTTGCTTAAAAAATATGATCTAGTTGTCACAACAACTGGTAATGTTAATGTGCTTGATAAATTTATGCTTGATGCTCTAAAGTCAGGCTGTGTGATCTGCAATATTGGTCATTTTGATAATGAAATAGATATTAATCATCTGAAAACTTTTGAATGGTACGAAGTAAAACCTGGAGTTCATAAAGTTAAAAGATTTGAAGATGACTATTTATTATTACTGGGAGAAGGCAGGCTTGTAAATCTAGCACTTGCTACTGGTCATCCAAGTAGAGTTATGGATGGATCATTTTGTAATCAAGTTTTAGCACAAATAGCATTATTTAAAGACCGTTATGCTTCAAAAAGATCAGAAGAAAGAGAGCTCTATGTGAAAGCTCTTCCAAAGAAACTAGATGAGGAAGTTGCCGCCTTGATGGTTCAAGGTTTTGGAGGTGTTATAACAAAATTAACTAAAAGCCAACAAAAATATATCTCCATAAATCAAGATGGCCCATTCAAGGATGATTCTTATAACTATTAGTTTAAAATAGTAAATCAGGCTGAGTGGCAGAGTGGTTATGCAGCGGACTGCAACTCCGTTAACATCGGTTCGATTCCGTTCTCAGCCTCCATAAATTTGTAACAGATAAAAAATATTTTATAATTTCGTTTTTTAAAGAAGATATCAATATGAAAATTTTAATAATGGGGTTACCCGGAAGTGGTAAAACATACCTAGCAAAGAAATTACAACCTCTGATTAATGCTGCATGGTACAACGCAGATATGGTTAGAGATATGGCTGGAGATTGGGATTTTTCTGAAGAGGGGCGAAAAAGACAAAGTGAAAGAATGCAAACTTTTGCTGATTTTGAAAAATCACATGGTAGAAATGTTATATGTGACTTTGTCTGTCCAACAGAAACTACTAGATCAATCTTTAATCCAGATATAACTATATGGTTAGACACTATAGAAAAAAGCAGGTTTGCTGACACAAATGATATATTTGAAAAGCCGTCATCAGTAAACTTTCACATTAAAGAATGGAAAGATAGCACACACGAATACATAGCAAATGAGCTTAAGAATGTTTGATTGGAAGAAACCTACAGTACAAATGCTTGGAAGATGGCAGCCCTGGCATGATGGACATTATGCCCTTTTTAAACGTTGTGTTAAAAAAACAGGACAAGTAATTATTCAAGTAAGAGATGTGCATGGTTCTACCGGTGGTGATGGGCAAGATGATAATCCTTTTGACTGGGATGCAGTATGCAAGAATATTGAAGATGAGCTCTCAAAGAAAGGATACAAAAGAGGTGTTGAATATCAAATCATGCTAGTTCCAAATATTGTTAACATTACCTATGGACGTGGTGTTGGTTATAAATTTGAAGAAGAAGTCTTTGATGAAAATACACATAAAATTAGTGCCACCAACATAAGAAAAAAATTGAGGGATGAAGGTAAGCTTTGACAAGTGATAATAATTTTAGAAAAAGACATTTATACAAAACTATTACATGGCGAGTAATTGCCACAACTGATACTTTTCTTATATCTTTGTTTATTACAGGGAAAGCCGATTGGGCAACTGGCATTGCGTCGTTAGAAGTGATAACAAAAATGTTCTTATATTATGTCCATGAAAGAGCCTGGTTCAAATACTTAAGAATAGGTAGATGAGAATGATAACTGATAACGAAATTAAAAACCTTCACTCTCTTATTTTAGACTTGGGAAAAGAAACCGAAAAAATAAAAAAAAGCAATATTAAATATGTGCGAAAGAAAGATGGTTCTCCATTTTCAATGGCAGATAAATTTGTTAATGAAGAGATAAATGATTTTATACTCAAAACAAATTTCAAAAATATAATTTCTGAAGAAAATAAAGAAATTGACTTCCAAACAAGAAAACAATGGGATTTTTTCTGGCTAGTTGATCCAATAGATGGAACCAAGGATTTTATTAAGAAAGGCAAGGATTACACAATAAACGTTGCATTATGTGAAGGTAATTCTCCTATATTTTCATTAATATATGCGCCTTCAAGGCAATCTTTATATTCTGCAATTAAAGGAAATGGTGCCTATCTAAATGGATGTGAAATAAAGGTTAATGATTCAAAAAAAAATAAATTAAATGTCGTTGCTAGCAAATCTCACTTAAATGAAGAGACAACAGCATTTATAAATAAAATGAAAAAAAAACATAACGTAAATTTTGTGCAATACGCAAGCTCTTTGAAAATATGCAAAATTGCTGAAGGTGAAGCAGATATTTATCCAAGGTTTGGACCAACAATGGAGTGGGATACTTGTGCTGCAGACTTACTGCTTCATGAAGCAGGAGGTTCTTTAACAAACTTAGAAAAAAATAAACTCATCTATAATAAGAACAACTTAACTAATAGTTATTTTATATGCTCTTCAGATACACAACTTTTTTAACCTAGTAATTTACATATTAACTACAATTTTTATGGTGCCCAGGGCCGGACTTGAACCGGCACGAAGTTTCCTTCGAGGGATTTTAAGTCCCTTGTGTCTACCAATTTCACCACCTGGGCTTTATGATCGAACTTTGTAGTTTATATTTTGACTACTTTCTCTTTCTTGTAAACTTTTATAGCTGCCTCTAATCTTGTTATTTTTTTTTATAACAGCTTTTAATACGCTTAAATTAATATTTTGTTCTTCAGCATAATTAACTAAAGCATTTGAATCTTTTGGGAAACATGCGCCTCCAAATCCTAATCTTCCATCATGCCCAGGAACACGCATATGGGATTCACCAATTCTGCTATCCACTGAGAGCGTTCTTATAAACTTCTCCCAAGTATCATTAGATTTCTGCTGTTTGAATAATTCATTAAGCTCATTAAAGAAAGTAACTTTGGTAGCTAAAAAAGTATTAATCGCATATTTTGCTAAAGAAGCTGTTTTAAGGTCCAAAAAAATATGCTCTTTTGATTTACAAATTGTATTGTTTTTATATATATTTGACGCTTTCTCAGATAAATTTCTATCACCTCCAAAAATGACAAGCTCTGAGTTTATAAAATCTTCTTCTGCGTGTTTTTCTCTAAGAAATTCTGGATTATATACAATCTTATTATTTATTTTATGTATTTTCTCAATCGATGAAGGTAGCACAGTACTTTTAATTATTACTACTGCGTTCTTACATTTTTTCTTTAATTCTAGAACTACGCTCTCAACTGTTTCAGAATCCTGTTTGCCGTCAGAACTCATGGGTGTTGGTACGCAAACAAATACTACGGCAGGCTTAAATTGAGCGAGATCAGAAATATTAGTTTTGTATTTTGGATCTACTATAAATTTTTCTGTATTGATAGAAAATCCAAAATCTGTTGCTTTTCCAACAAAACCATGGCCTATGATCCCGAGTCGTAGACTATTGCTTCTTTTCATACGATTTATACCAATCTAAAAATTCTGTTATACCTTCTTCTAATTTAACTTCTGGATTATAACCTAATATTTTTTTTGCATAACTTAAATCAGCACATGTGTTTAAAGATTCATTCATTTCATTACTCATATTTATGATATTTGCCTTTTTATTCATATTGTTTTCCAACACTCTAAGAAGTTCAGAATTTTTTACAGGTTTTTCATTACCTATGTTAAAAATTGTATGTTTAATTTTAGTTTTTTTATTAAAAATATATTCTTTGGTTTTGATTATGCCATTTACGACGTCATCTATGTAAGTCATATCTCGAGACATTTTCCCAGAATTAAACAATTTTATCTGTTTACTCTCTTGTATTGCTTTTGTGAACAAGTAGTAAGCCATGTCTGGTCTTCCATATGGCCCATAAACTGTAAAGAATCTTAAGCCAACAAAACGCATATCATACTTAGACGCATACATATCACTTATCTTTTCGTTTACTAGTTTTGAAATGCCGTACAATGATTTTGGATTAAGAGCAGTTGTTTTTTCTGAAAAAGGTAAGGTTTTATCCTCATAAACCGAACTACTAGATGCATATATTACATTCTCTATTTGATTGCTAACACAGTAATCACAGATATTTTTGAATCCTTTAATGTCCATTGTTCTTTTTTAAAAATACACAGATCTGCAGCGCTCCCTTTTCTTATAACCCCAGAATCAATACCTAAAATGTCTGCAGGGTTTGATGTGACTTTTGCAATTGCCGTATTTAAATCTAAAATATCTAAATCTACTAATTCCATCAATAAAGGAAGAAGAATCTCAATTGACGCAATACCAAACTGTGTATTTGCAAATGGTGCCTGTTTTGCATCTTCATTATGTGGTTGGTGATCAGAGCAAATTGCAGCAATTGTTTTTTCTTTAATAGCTTTTTGAAGTTCAACTAAATCTTCGTTTCCTCTAAATGGTGGTATCACATGAA
>OZSS01000712.1_pt1 | contig 16047 bp, 17 predicted proteins | sample 1779911 | NCBI WGS metagenome assembly OZSS01 (sample SAMEA2603589, study PRJEB24840) | metagenome | biome: Water; feature: Photic zone; material: Seawater sample | place: Mediterranean Sea | collected 2013-11-12 | depth 10 m | reverse complement strand
AAACAATTATTGCTCCTGCAGTAACCACACTTCTTTTTTATTTAATCTTTAGTTTATCTATAGATAGAAATTACTTAGTTACTGAAAAATTTAGTTTCTCGGAATTTCTTGCACCTGGGTTAATTTGTATGGCTATCATGCAAAATGCTTTTGCCAATACCTCTTCGTCTATATTAATTTCAAAGGTACAAGGAAATATTGTCGATGTTCTTATGCCTCCAATGGCTGAATATGAATTAACATTTTCTTACATGTTGGGTGGAATTACCAGAGGACTTTTAGTAGGATTTTTTGTCGGTTTATTTATATTTATAGCAGTTGATTTTAAAATTTTTAATTTTTTTGTTGTTTTATATTTTGCAATCTTTTCATCAAGTTTATTGTCAATGTTTGGAATTTTATGCGGAATTTGGGCAAAAAAGTTTGACCATATGGCCGCAGTCACTAATTTCGTTATTATTCCGTTGACTTTTTTATCAGGGACTTTTTATACAATTGATAGGCTACCTGAATTATGGCAATTCTTAGCGAATTGGAACCCTTTTTTTTATATAATAGATGGATTTAGATATGGATTTTTAGGAATAAGAGATGGCGATATAAAGGTTGGATTTTTTCTCTTAGGCTTGAGCAATATTTTTTTCTTGATATTAACAATTAGAATATTTAAAAAAGGTTATTGCCTAAAGGGTTAAGTCAATGAGTGTCTTAAATGTTTACAATCCAATAGATTTAGAAATAGACCACGGGGATGGGGTGTATGTTTACTCTGAAGATGGAACACGATATTTAGATTTTACAAGTGGTATAGGAGTTTTAAGTCTTGGTTACAGTCACCCTGCATTAGTTGCCGCTTTAAAAGATCAAGCAGAAAAAATATGGCATTGTTCAAACTTATTTAAAATCAATAAACAGAAAATTGTTGCAGAAAAAATTGCGAAACATTCATTTGCGGATTCTATTTTTTTTTGTAATTCAGGTGCAGAAGCAACAGAAACAAGTATAAAAGTTGCTAGAAAATTTCATCATGATCTTGGTTTTAAAAATAAAAATAAAATTATTACGTTCCAAGGTGCATTTCATGGAAGAACACTTGCCTCCCTTTATGCAGCAAATAATGAATCTCATATAAAGGGTTTTGGTCCAAAAGTTGATGGTTTTATAAATGTTCCATTTGCCGATCATGAAGCTTTACATAACGCTATTGATGACTCTGTAGCAGCTATAATGGTTGAAACTATTCTTGGTGAGGGAGGTATTAAGGTTATACCTAAAGAATGTTTGCTGGGTTTACGTAAAATTTGTGATGAAAGAAATATTCTTTTAATTTTAGATGAAGTGCAATGCGGTATTGGAAGAACAGGAAAATTTTTCGCTTTTGAGTGGTCAAAAATTGAGCCGGACATAGTTCCAATCGCAAAGGGGATTGGGGGTGGATTTCCTCTAGGTGCTTGCCTACTAAATAAAAAGGTATCAAAATGTATGACAGTTGGCACACATGGATCTACTTTCGGAGGAAATCCACTAGCTATGTCTGTTGCAAATGTGGTTCTTGACCATATCCTAAAGAAGGATTTTCTAGAGCATGTTCAGAAAGTGGGGGATTATTTAAAAAAGAAATTGGAAGAGGAAATTCTTAAATCATTCCCCAGTTTAATAGAAGAAGTCAGAGGAAAAGGTTTGATGTTAGGAATCAAACCGAAGATAAGCAATGAAATTATTATAGAGCAAATGCGAAAGGAGAAAATACTTACAGTAAAAGCATCAGATAATATAATTAGACTTTTACCTCCTTTAATACTCCAAAATTCTCACGTTGATGAAGCGATTGAAAAAATAAAAAAAGCACTATCAAGAATATAAATTATTAACAAAATGAAACATTTTTTAAACATAGATGAGATAAGTACAAAAGAGATATTTAAAATTGTTAAAACTAGCCATAAGCTAAAAAAGAATTATGGTAAGAAATATTTAAAAAAGAAAAAAATTCTTGGAATGATTTTTGAAAAACCATCAACGAGAACGAGGGTATCTTTTGAGGTTGGTATAAAGCAAATTGGAGGTGATGTTGTAGTTTTAGACCAAAACGATAGCCAACTAGGTAGGGGTGAATCCTTAAAAGACACTGTTAAGGTTCTATCAAGATATGTAGATATAATTATGTATAGAGGAAAGGAGGAAAAAAAATTATATGAAATCAGTAAAGTTTCTTCAGTTCCAATAATTAATGGTTTAACGGACAAAAGCCACCCATGCCAAATTTTAGCAGATGTTATGACTTTGGAAGAAAAATTCTCAGATATTAATAAATTAAATTTGTGTTGGGTTGGAGATGGGAACAATGTTTGTAATTCTTGGATTCATTTAACTAAACATTATAACTTTAATTTAGCAATTTCATGTCCTGAGGGATGCCTTCCTCATGAAAGAATTTTGAAACAGTTTTCTAATGACAAATTAAGAATAATTTCAAACCCAAATGAAGCAGTAAAAGGTGCTGATGTAATCATAACGGACACATGGGTATCTATGGGGATGAATCAAAGTTTGAATAGATTAAAAAAATTTAAAAATTTTCAACTTAATAGTAAATTAGTCAATAAAACTGAAAAAGATTCCTTTATCCTTCACTGTTTACCTGCCCATAGAGGCGAGGAAATTACTAATGAAATAATAGATGGAAAAAACTCACTAGTTTGGGATGAGGCAGAAAACAGATTATATACCCACCAGTCAATTTTAATATGGTGTTTGGATTTATAACATATCAATTATCTTTTCCAAAGCTGAGGAGAAAGTAAGATCAAGATAGGAAACAATTCAAGCCTCCCCACGAGCATACCCAAACACATAAAAAGTTTTGTTACATCAGATATACCTGCATAATTTCCACTTGGGCCAATAGTCTCATTAAGTCCAGGACCTACATTTGCTAAAGTAGCTGCTGCGCCTGATAACGCGGTTAAAATATCTTGACCATCGAATGCAATCAGTAAGGACAAAAATCCAAAGACAAAAATATATAAAAAGAAATATCCTGTTACAGAATTTAGAACTTCTTCACTAATTTCTCTTGAGTTGTAACTTGGTAAAAATACACCTCTAGGTTGAATTATTTTCTTTATTAAAGTAAAAGACGACTTGATAAGAATCTGAATTCTAAAAATTTTCAAGCCGCAACTTGATGAGCCGGAACATCCACCCGTAAGCATTAGAAACAAGAATAGAAGAGTAGTGAAAGATCCCCATATACTAAAGTCATAAGTACTAAATCCACTACCTGTTGAAATTGAAATAGTTGCAAATGCAGATATTCTTAAAGCTTGAAGAAAATCGACTTCATAGTATCTCTTAAGCCAGAAAGAGACTATAATTGAAGAAATAAAAATTAAAAGTAGAAAAAATTGTACTTGTGAACTATTCATTAAGTCAGAAAATTTACCCTTCATTGCTTGAAATAGATATATGAATGGAATAGATGCTACTACCATAAATATCATTACAACTATCTCAGTGTAAAGAGAATCAAAAAATCCTATTGACATATCCTTTGTTGAAAACCCTCCAGTTGCTAATATTGTCATCCCATGCGCAATACTGTCAAAAAAAGTCATTCCAGTAAGAAATAATGAAAATGAACAAAGAATTGTTAATAAAATATAAACAACTCCAATTCCTGCTGCAATTGTTTTGGTTCTTGGTAAAACCTTTTCCTCTTTAGAACTAAATTCTGATTGAAAAAGTTGCATTCCTCCAATCTTTAAAATTGGGAATAAAGCTATAGCTATTACAATTATACCTATCCCACCAAGCCATTGAAGCATAGCTCTCCAAATAAGTATAGATTTTGATATATTATCTAAATCATTGATAACAGTCGCACCAGTTGTTGTGAGCCCAGACATCGATTCAAAAAATGAATCTATAAAGTTTAAATTTGTGGTCCCCAAATAAAAAGGTATAGAGCTTATTAAAGTAAGTAATACCCAAGAGATTAGTGTAAGCAAGAATGCAGATAAAATATCAACATCATGATCTTTTTTTTTAAACACAAATGAGACATTTAAGCCAGTAAAAAGACAAATGATTGAAATTACAAAGAAAACAACCCAATCGGTTCCTTGTGAGTAATAATCAATTACTCCAGGAATAAAAGAATAAATTGAAAAAAAAACTAGTAAGTTCCCAATTACAAATAAAGAAGACTTCAATTTTGACATTATTATTAATTAAGAGTTTTATTTCTGTCTGGTATATCTAAAGAAAAAGGTGGAATGTTAACTTCAAACTCCTCGCCTTCAAAGTTTTGCATTAAATAACTTCCATGCATCATACCTGAAGTTGTTTTAAGAGGTGTCCCGCTAGTATATTCGAATTCTTCACCTGGCTCGAGAACGGGTTGCTCTCCTACAACACCTTTTCCCTTTACTTCTCTGTAGCTTCCATTTGAATCGAAAATTTTCCAATGTCTACTTATCAGTTTAACAGTATGTTCGCTATTATTTTTAATTATTACTCTATAAGCCCATAGGTAAGAGTTTTCGAAAGGATCTGAGTGTTCTTCAAGGTACGTAGGTTCAACATTGATCAATATTTTTTTTTTCATTTTTTTCCTCTAAAAACTCTGTTAAACGAATTATCAATATCTTTAATGAGATCACTCGTATCTTCAAGCCCCACTGATAGTCTAATCAAATTTTTTGTAATACGTAAACTTCTTTTTTCTTTTTCGTTCAATCTATGGTGTGTTGTGGTGTAGGGATGAGTAATTAATGATTTGTTATCCCCTAGATTATTGGATATTTTTATTAATTTTAAATTATCTAAGAGATCAAATGCTTTTTTTTTATGTAAACTAGATTTACAATTTATAGTAAAAGATAAAATAGTTCCTCCAGCCAACATTTGTGATTTTGCTAAGTTATAAGATTTATTTTTTTTATTAAAAGGATAGAAAATATCGGATACAAATTCTTGCTCTGTAAGATAATTAATAATTTCTTTTGCACTTTTCACTTGGTAATTCATTCTTAAGTCGAGAGTCTCGAGCCCTTTTAGTAAAACCCAAGCATTAAATGGACTTAAAGATGGACCAGTATTTCTAATAAAAGGTTGGATATATTTTTCACAAAACTTATTATTACTTAAAATTGCACCTCCAACTACTCTTCCATGACCATCAATGTGTTTAGTAGCCGAATACATGACGACATCAGCACCCATTTCAATTGGTTTTTGAAGAATGGGAGTAGCAAAAACATTATCAACAACGACTAGCGCACCAGACCTATGAGACATTTCTGAAACTTTTTTTATATCTATTATTTCAAGGCATGGGTTCGATGGGGTTTCAAAAAAAACTAGTTTTGTTTTTTTTTTTAGTGCTTTTTCCCAAAGGTTAAGATCTTGTCCATCGATTAACACAACCTCAATTCCAAAATTCGGAAGTATATTTGTTAATATGTAGTGACAACTTCCGAAGAGAGCTCTTGCGGCAACGACTCTATCTCCTTTTTTTAGGTATGACATTAGAATAGTAAATAGGGCAGACATTCCAGAGGATGTAGCCCAACACTTTTCAGCCCCTTCTATTGATGCGAGCCTTTCTTCAAAGACACTTATTGTAGGATTCCCATATCTTGAGTATATAAATCTTTTCTTTTTGTCTTGGAATGCATATTCTGCTTCTTTAGCATTTTCATATACAAAGCCTGAGGTCATAAAAATTGGTTCACTTGTTTCAGAGAATATGGATCTATTGATCCCTTGATGAACTAATCTTGTGTTTTTTTTTCTTTTCATTAGAATTAATTTTTAATTAGTAACTTATATTATTTTACGTGATGATCATAAAGAATTTTTTAATGCTATGCATTTTTTTTGCATTGAATTTTGTTAATCAGGTTGATTCGAGAGAGCTTTCAATTCAACAGTTAGAGGAAAGAAAAAAAGCTGATTTAGAAAGAGCTGAAAAAAGAAAGAAAAGAGGCAAAAAAACTTTTTCAAAAGAAATTACACTTACAACAAAAATCACATTTGTATCAATGGAAAGAAAAACACCACCAGTTTTATCAAATCTTGATCCAATTTTAACTGATGAAGGTTTTTACGGTGTTAAGCTTGCTATTGAAGATAACCTTACAACAGGAAGATTTGTGGGTCATGATTATAAAGTCAGCTTTCATCAAATAAGCTTAAATGAAAAACTTTCTGAGGAGTTTGAAAAATTAATAGATAAGGGTCATAAGATTTTTATAGTAGATTTAAAAGAAGATGAAATTTTATCACTTAAAAAATTAAAAAACTTTGATGATATTTTGATTTTTAATGTTAGGTCTAAGTCTGATAGTTTAAGAAATGAGAAGTGTGCAAAAAATATTTATCATATTCCACCAAGCTACTCAATGTTGTCAGATGCTTTAACTCAATACTTAGTAAAAAAAAAGTGGACTAAATGGTTTTTAGTAACTGGACCAGACCAAAATGATAGGAATTACTCAAATGCACTTAAAGAGTCAGCCAAAAAATTTAATATAAAGATTAAACAAGAAAAGGTTTGGGATTTTACCTCAGACTTAAGAAGGACCGCGGGGAAAGAAGTTCCAATTTTCACCAAAGGTTCAAGGTATGATGTGTTGGTGGTTGCGGATGAAAAAGGTGAGTTTGGAGAGTACCTTGCCTACAGAACTTGGGATCCTAGACCGATTGCAGGTTCTCAAGGTCTTAAACCGAACTCATGGCATAGAACCCATGAACAGTGGGGTGCTACACAAATGCAGAATAGATTTAGACGGGAAAGTGGGAGATGGATGACTGAAGTTGATTATCACGCGTGGACTGCTGTAAGAAGTATCGGTGAAGCGGTAACAAGAATTCAAAAAAATGGTGTAGAAGATATTATTGATTATCTCAGTGGTTCAAGTTTTGGTTTGGGAGCCTATAAGGGTGTAAAAGTTTCATATAGATCATGGAATGGTCAGCTGAGACAACCAATCTTATTAGCAGCTCCAAGGTCAATGGTATCAGTATCTCCACAAGATGGATACATCCATCCATTTAGCGAATTAGATACCCTTGGCAAGGATAAACCCGAATCCACTTGTAAATTTTAGAATATTTAATTAAATTATAGTTATGTTTAATATTTTATTATTATTGGTTTCAATATTTTACTCATCTGCCGTTGATGCAAGCAAAGCATATATTACCAATGAAAAAGATAACACTTTAAGCGTTATTGATATTAGTAAAAGAAAAGTTGTTAAAACTGTAGATATTGGACAAAGGCCTCGGGGAATAACAATGACCAAAGACGGTAAGTTAGTTTTAATTTGTGCCTCGGATGACGATAGAGTTGAGGTAAGAGATGCTGAAACATTAAAGTTAAAATATCATTTACCATCTGGACCAGACCCAGAGTTATTTGTTTTATCGCCTGATGATAGCGTACTTTACATAGCGAATGAAGATGACGCTATGGTCACAGTAGTTGATATGAATGAAAAAATGATTATAGATGACATACCCGTTGGTGTTGAGCCCGAGGGTATGGGGCTAGTTGGGAACGGATCAGTTTTGGTCAATACCTCAGAAACTACTAACATGGCACATTTCATTGATACCGAGACTTTAGAAATTGTTGAAAATGTTTTAGTTGATGCAAGACCTAGAGTTGCAATGTTTACTCCAGACGATAAAGAGGTTTGGGTTTCATCTGAAATAGGTGGAACAGTAAAAGTTATAGATCCAAATTCAAAAGAAGTTACATACACAATAGGTTTCGAAATACCAGGAGTTAACGAAGAGAGTATTCAACCAGTTGGTGTAAGGCATACAAAAGATGGTAAGTATACATTTGTTGCATTAGGCCCTGCGAATAGAATTGCTGTAATAGATCAGAAGTCTAAGGAAGTAATTAAATATTTATTGGTAGGTCAAAGAGTATGGCAACTAGCTTTTAGTAATGACCAAAAAACATTACTTTCAACAAATGGAGTTAGTAATGATGTTTCCTTTATTAACGTTGATAAACTTAAAGTTGAAAAGTCTGTAAAAGTTGGGCGCTTCCCTTGGGGTGTGGTCGTTAGCCCTTAAATATTCTAAACATGCAAATCCCAGCTTTGTCCATAAAAAAAGTATCTCATAATTTTGGAGATTTCAAAGCATTGGATAAAGTTAGTTTGGAAATTAAGCCAGGTGACTTTACAGTTCTTTTAGGACTAAACGGTGCTGGTAAAACTACCCTCTATTCGTTAATCACTCGTTTATATAATAACAACTCTGGATCAATCGAAATTTATGGATATAATGTGAGATCTCAATCTGTAAATGCTTTGAAGCATATTGGAGTTGTATTTCAGCAGCCAACTCTTGATTTGGATTTGAGTGTAAGCGAAAATTTAAATTATCACTCATCACTTCATGGGATTAGTAAGTTAGATGCAAGAGAAAAAATAATTAAAGAAATCACTAGAATAAAAATGGATGATCAGCTAAAGAAAAAAGTAAGATCACTTTCTGGTGGCCAAAGAAGAAGAGTTGAGATAGCCAGGGCTCTTATACATGAACCTAAATTACTTTTACTGGATGAACCAACAGTTGGTCTTGATATAGGATCAAGACAACTTATTCTTAATCATGTTAAAACTCTTTGTAAAAAAAATAAATTAGCTGTTCTTTGGGCAACTCACCTTATAGATGAAATAGATAAAGGTGAAAAAGTTGTTATTATTGACAAAGGAAAAGTTTTAGATTCTGGTGACGTTGAAAAAATAGTAAAGAAAACAAAGACAAAAAATATAAGAGAAGCATTTAATAAACTAGTAGGAATTAAGACATGAGTTTAATTATTTACCTAAGATGCTTTAATGGCATTGTCTTAAGAGAAGCTTTAAGATTTGTTCATCAGAAAGAGAGATTTTTTTCCGCTTTGGTAAGACCGTTAGTATGGCTTGGTATTTTTGCAGCAGGCTTTAGGTCAGTTTTGGGAGTTTCGATTATTCCTCCATATGAAACCTATATTCCATACGAAGTTTACATTGCACCAGGTCTTATCGCAATGATACAGTTATTTAATGGAATGCAAAGCTCACTTTCAATGGTTTATGATAGAGAAATGGGTAGTATGAAAACTATGCTAGTTAGTCCAATTCCGAGATGGTTTCTTTTAGTATCAAAGCTTTTAGCAGGCGTTTTCGTCTCAATTTTACAAGTTTATGCCTTTTTAATAATTGCCTCACTTTGGGATATAATTCCCCCAGTTTCAGGTTACATAACAATCCTACCAGCACTAATTATTTCTGGATTAATGCTTGGCTCACTTGGTATGTTTTTATCATCGGCTATTAAACAACTTGAGAATTTCGCTGGAGTAATGAATTTTGTAATTTTCCCAATGTTTTTTGCGTCATCCGCACTGTATCCTTTATGGAAAATTGAGGAGACAAGTGAATGGTTGTATTATATATGCTTTTATAATCCATTTACTTATGCAGTTGAGTCAATAAGATTTTCACTATACTCGCAAATTAATATTGAGTATTCTATAGGGATTATTATATTTACTTTAATATTTTTGTTTTTGTCCATATTAGGATATGATCCGAGTAGGGGAAATTTACAAAAGAAGGCTGGCAAATGATCTTTTTAAGAGGAATTTTATTGTTTTCAATTCTCATCGTTTCAAATAATGTATTGGGAAAAGGAGACCTAGCTATCAGAGCAAAAAAACTTGAGCTAAAATTAGGTTCTGAAAAAAGCGACTATGACATGTCTCAGAAAATTTTTGAAATGGAAACCGGTAAAGCTTATAGGCTCGAAATCTCAAGTATGGGATTCAAAGAATATGAAATAGAAGCTGAAGATTTCTTCAGAAACATCTGGGTAAGAGGAATTGAAGTTGAAGGTATAGAAATAGATACTCAAGTAATTAATGAAATTGAACTTGAAAGAGAAGGAGAAATTGAGATTAAATTTGTTCCTATCCGTCCGGGTGATTACGAGTTTGAAATAGAGGGGCTTCAGTCTAAAGGTATGAAAGGTGTATTTAAAGTTAGATAATATATGAAAGGTAATTTTATGTTTAATAAGTTTTTTAGTTTTTTTGTTTTTTCTTTTTTCTTGATTTTTGTGTCGAATGTTCATTCCGCTTCTAAAGATAAACCACCTAAGAAATGGCCATGCGATCAAGTTTATAACCCACAGCTTAATTTATCAACAATATGGCAAGGACCATCAATCGACAGCGCATTAAAAGATTGGTGGAAGCATGATGATGTAATAGAATACGTGAACACCTTATCAGACCCAACATTAAATGAAAAAGTTGGCAAACAGCTTATCAATGAATTTGCAAAGAAATATACTTACGCTGGTTTGATTAAAAAGGCAGAACAAAAAGAAAAGTTAATTTTCTTATTTGCAGGACTTTACCAGAAAGCAAAAGATAGAAGATCTAGACAATATAAGGGTATAATAAAATTTGTTGAAAGACAGGAAGACCTCAGAAAGGCTATCGGATCATCTTCGAAGTTGATAAGAAAGTTTAGAAAAGAAAAATTAGATCAAAAAAGTAATCAGTTCAAAGATGCAGCTTCTCAACTCGAATGGAATACAAAAGTGTTTGATCAAAGGACCAAACTAACAGAATATATATGTGAAGAACCTGTATTTAATACCCAAAGACTTGGCTATCAATCAAGAGAAATTCTTTCATTAATAAAGTAAATATTAAGTAGAATCATTCTAAAAAAGATGAATTTTAAATGAATGTTACTATCAGTTTACTTTAAGACTATTTTTAGTATAAACAATGTTAGCTCATAGTGAGCTAAAGTCTAATCTATAACAAGGAGTTAATTATGGCTTGGACAAAACCAATGATTTCTGAGATCTCTGTAGGTCTTGAAATCAATTCTTACGCTTGCGCTGAGAAGTAATTCTTAGCATAAGCTAAAGCCCCTTAAGTCAAATTTGCCTTAAGGGGCATTTTTTTGGGGTTAAAATATGTTGAAGGTATTAGTTCTTGGTTCAGCTGCAGGAGGAGGTTCACCTCAATGGAACTGTAATAGTGATGTGAGTATTGCTGTCAGAGATAAAGAAGTTGGAACATCACCTAGAACACAATCCTCTATTGCCGTTACTACAAATGGAAGTGACTGGTTCTTGTTTAATGCATCACCTGATTTGGGGTCCCAAATTCTAAATAACAAACAAATGCATCCAGATAAAAATTTTTCAAGGCATAGCCCTATAAGTGGTGTTGTTTTAACTAATGGCGATGTGGATCATGTTGCGGGACTTTTAACTCTAAGAGAAAGGCAGGATCTAGCAGTTTATGCTCACCCTAGAGTTCATTCCGTTCTCAAGGAAAATTCAATATTTAATGTTTTGAACCCAGATTACGTTGATAGAAGAGAACTTCCTATGAATAAAAGTTTTGAACTTTTAAAAAAAAATGGTGAGGGATCTGATTTAGTGGTGGAAGCCTTTGAAGTTCCAGGAAAAATTGCTCTATGGTTGGAGGACGAATCTAAAGGAGAAAATTTTGGAACTCAGGAAGGTGATACTATTGGATTAAAAATTTCATCTAAAAAGGATAATAAGTTTTTTTTCTATATTCCAGCGTGCGCAAAGATGACGGATGAACTTTCAGAGCGAATAAAGGGATGCGAAATGATACTTTTCGATGGAACATTATGGAAAAACGATGAAATGGCTTCAAAAAATGTTGGAGAGAAAACTGGTCAAAGAATGGGACATATGAATAACTCTGGTGAAGACGGTTCCATGGAAGCTTTAAAAGATTTAAAAATAAATAAAAAGATTTATATACATATTAATACAACAAATCCAATTTTGCTTCCTTCCTCTGATGAACGAAAAATTGTTGAGGAAAATGGATGGCAAGTAAGTTATGATGGAATGGAGATTAATTTATGAATAACGCAGCAATGAAAATACAAAATGAGTCCCAACCAATGACTCATGCAGAGTTTGAACAAAAACTAAGAAATATAGGTAAAGAGAGGTATCATGATAATTGTAAATTTCATCACCTATTGCATAATGGCATGCTTAATAAAGGTCAGGTTCAAGCGTGGGCGCTTAACAGATATTATTATCAGATCAATATATCAATTAAAGATTCAGCCTTGATGTCAAGAATTAAAGATCCAGATTTGAGAAGAGTCTGGATCAAAAGAATTTTAGATCATGATGGAAGAAAAGATGATGAGGGAGGAATTGAGAGATGGTACAAGCTTACGGACGGATTAGATTTAGAGAGAAGTTATGTAAAATCAACAGATGGTATCCTTCCTGCAACTCGTTTTGCTGTTGACTCATATGTAAACTATGTGAAAAACAATTCTTTGCTTGAAGGAATTACATCTTCACTTACCGAGCTTTTTGCTCCTAAAATTCATAAAGAAAGAATAGTTGGTATGCTTGAAAATTATGATTTTATAAATGATAATACCATGGCTTATTTTAAAAAGCGTGTTGATCAAGCAACCGATGACGCTGACTTTGTTTTAAATTATGCAATAAAAAATGCTAAAACACGAACAGAACAGGAAGCTGTATGTGAGGCTTTGAAATTTAAAACTGATGTGTTGTGGGTTCAACAAGATGCACTTTATCATGCATATATAAATGGGCATGTACCACCAGGTGCCTTCATGCCAGAGGATTTTAATGACAGATATATTGAAGATAAATGAGAGTATTGTTCCAAAGTTTCCTAAACATGTTAGATTTAGGTTTAATAAACCAAGAAAAGAGTGGGTTATTCTTGCTCCCGAGAGACTGGTCAAAATGGATCCAATTGCAGTTGAGATCCTTCAGCTTGTCGATGGAGAAAAAACTGTGAAAATTATAGCAAACGAATTAAGTAAAAAATTTAATGCCCCACTTGAAACAATCCTTGGTGACGTAATAGAAATGTTGCAAGATTTATCTGATAAAGGGTTTATAGAAGAAAATGGATGATGTGAAATTAAAAAAAGCTTCTGAGCATGGCATTCAACCTCCTCTTGCCCTATTAGCTGAACTATCTCATAGGTGTCCGTTACAATGTCCCTATTGCTCAAATCCTGTTCAACTTGAGAAAAAAACTGGAGAACTAACTACAGAAGAATGGAAATCTGTAATAGACCAAGCAGTTGAAATAGGTATGCATCAAATTCATTTGTCAGGAGGTGAACCTACAGTGAGGCATGATCTGGAAGATATAGTTGGGCATTGCACTAAGAAAGGTTTATACACAAACTTGATTACATCAGGGGTACTTCTTAATCCAGATAGATTAAAAAAGCTAGAAGAACTTGGCTTAGAACATGTTCAACTATCATTTCAGGATACTGAGAGTGAAAATGCAGATAGAATTGGTGGCTTTAAAGGTGGTCACGAGAAAAAACTAGAAGTTGCAAAGTGGGTGAGAGATGTTGATTTGCCTCTAACTTGTAATTGTGTTGTTCATCGACAGAACATTGATAATTTAGAAAATTTCATTCAGATGGCACTTGACCTTGATGCAGAACGAGTTGAAATTGCTCAAGTTCAGTATTATGGATGGGCACTAAAAAATAGAGCGGCTTTTATTCCTACTCCAGATCAGCTCGATCATGCAACTGAAATAGTTGAAAAGGCAAGAGTAGACTTAAAAGGTAAACTAGTTATAGATTATGTAATTCCAGACTATTATGCTAAACATCCTAAAAACTGCATGGGTGGATGGGGAAGAAGATTTCTCAATATGAATCCCAAAGGTGATGTGTTGCCTTGTCATGCTGCTGAAACAATACCGCATCTGAAATTCGATAATGTAAGAGAAAAAAGTCTTAAATGGATATGGGAAAACTCCGAAGCATTCAATATATACAGAGGTACAGATTGGATGCCAGATCCTTGTAAAACCTGTGATAGAAAAGAAATAGACTGGGGTGGATGTAGGTGTCAAGCAATGGCATTAACTGGAGATGCAAAAAACACAGACCCAGCATGCTCTTTGTCACCATTGCATCAAGAAATTTTTTCTATGGCTGCTGATGAAGCAAAAAGACCACCCCCTGAATTTATCTATAGAAGATATGGAGTTCGATTTAATTCCCCTACCTAACCGGAGCTCTACCCTTAATTAAAGCATCAGTTGTGGATTCTTCCGCTTTTTTTCTCTTACCAGGTCTTAAACTTAATATCGGAATATTATGTTTGGCTAAAATTTTATCAATCTCTTTCTGATTGGCTTTTATAAATCTATTCAATTTTTTTTTCCAATCTGTTTCACCATCTCTTACACCCATTGTCGTGTAATAGTCCATTCGCCCCCAACCTTGATCTGTAGTTTCCAAAGGAATATAAACGAATTTACTTTTATCGAATCCTTTTTTATGAAGATAATGACTAGCTATTGGTCCTGACATAAAAACAATATCTGTCAATCCGTCAATGAGATCATCAATCATGGTTTCTCCAATAACTGCTTTTCTAGGATCAAAGGTTAGATTGTATGGTCTTACACGACCCATTAAGTTATATCTTTGAAGAACAAACGTAGGGGGGGTTCCCGCTTGAGCACCAATACTTAGTTCTGCTAGTTGAGGGTGATTGGGTCTATCGACTTCAATTCCATTGTCTTTTAAATAAAACATTCCATAAGACCACCTCATGTATGGCACTGTGTTGAGGACTAGATCATTACTGGCTGTGATTCCAATAATAATATCGCATTTTTTTTTGTTTAAAGTATTTCTAACATAACCTATAACCTGCGGAAAAAAATCATAAACAACAGGTATACCTAATTCCTTACCAAGAAGATCAGCAATATCATTTTCATAGCCTTGTTTACTTTCATTGGAAAAAGGAAGGTTGGATGGGTCTGCACAAACTCTCAGATTTTCTGTATCTACGGCTTCGATAGCACTTTCTCTAGCTAAAGTAAAAGAGCTATATAAGAGGATTGAAAATGTGAAAATGAATTTTAGCATCAGCAATGAGGGGATAGCCGTTATGACTATCCGATTACTTTTTATTCCTCTTTAAATTTTGGTAACTTAGGAAGTCTTACACCTCTTCTGATCTTACCATCAGCGCGAGCTTTAACATATCTGAACATATCTTCAATATGAGGAGCAACATTGGTGTTTTCACCAAAAGCAGGCATAACGTTACCTTTTTGAGCACCTTGCTCAACACCTCTACCATTAATGATTACGTCGAAGAATGCATCCCATGTCATACCTTGTTGTACAGAAGTCATTAATGAAGGTGCGTATGTACTTCCCATCGCATCCGGACCATGGCATACATGACACTCAGCGTGATATGCTCTCCAACCTTTGTAAGTTGCAAAATCCATCCATCCGTATTTCATTTCAACTAAGCTATCATCACCTCTACATTTATCAAGTTCTTCATCGGATACCATGTCAACCGCTTTTCCTTGACATTCAATTTGGATTAGATTGAGAGGTGTACCATCGGCTTTTAATCTATCCCCTTTACCATAAACAACTTTATATGTTGGGTTTCCGTCATCATCATATTGCGGTTCAACTGCCTCAGGAGTCGGTATAGCTTTGGCACTAAAATTTGCTGTCAAAAATGCAGCTAAGATTAAGTAGTTAAATTTAAATTTCATAGTTTTCAAGTCCTGTTAATCATTAAAAAAATATATATTATTTATATTGTAAATTATACCTAAATCTCAACAAATTTGTTTAATTTTTTTAAAAAAAAAAGGCCCGAACTAAATGTCCGGGCCCTTTTAAAGCTTAAACTATTCTTACGCTACTACGGTAGAGCGAAGACAGTTAAAACACCACCAAGTGCAGTGTGGTTACTTAGTGCAGAGTATGCACCAACAGCACCTAAACCTGCAGTTGGATCAGTTAGACCAGCAGCTAGACCAATTCCGGCCCATCCACCTACACCTGATAGGATACCAACATATTGCTTACCTTTGTGAGTGTAAGACATGAAGTTACCGATAATACCAGAAGGTGTTTTGAACGAGAATAGTTCTTTACCAGTTTTACTTTC
>OZSS01000711.1_pt1 | contig 16068 bp, 16 predicted proteins | sample 1779911 | NCBI WGS metagenome assembly OZSS01 (sample SAMEA2603589, study PRJEB24840) | metagenome | biome: Water; feature: Photic zone; material: Seawater sample | place: Mediterranean Sea | collected 2013-11-12 | depth 10 m | reverse complement strand
AAAAGAAAACTTTTGCTACTGAAGCCGCTGAAGTAATGGAGCCAAATAATGCAAAAGTAGAGATTGTAAACGTAGGCGGAAATAGAGTTATGAAAATTGCCGCCCAACCAGGTTGGGTATGGTCGAAAGATATAAAGCCTTCTGTTGGAACCGATAGTTGTCAAGCTAAGCATCTCGGCGTAATCGTTGAAGGCTCAATAACCTGCAGGCACGATGATGGCACAGAAATTACATACAATTCGGGGAGTGCCTATTCAATTGAACCTGGTCATGACGCATGGGTAAATGGAGACACACCTGCTGTAGCCTATGAGTTTCATGGCCTCTGGGGTGAACACGGCTGATGTGATCCATCTTTCTAATTTTATATAGAAAGCAGATCTCTAGTGCTGAGGGAATAAAAAGCCTTAGTGAAGTTCGGTATGACTGACCTAAAGTTGTGTCAACATACAAAAATGAAACTCCTTTGTGTCAAAAATTTCCGTGTACATTCGGCACGGCCTATAGACATGCCGATATAGATGTAAAAACTCAACATGAGAAAAGCGGTGGAGGAAGCAAAAGATGAAAATAGTATATACCGATACTCATAGGAAGAGAAACTCTATGACTGAGCTCTATGGTGGCGAGTTGGTAAGGCCTTTTGAATGTCCAGAAAGGATGGATTACATTCTCAACCGGCTAAGGGAAACAGACTTCGGTGAAGTAGTGTCTCCCCATGAAGTTCAATCAAGAGCGCTCTCAAAGATCCATGATGCAGGCTATCTATCGTTTTTAAAATCTGCTTGGGATGACTGGGAAGCGGAGGGCTTTAAAGGTGAAGCAATCGCGACCGTTTGGCAATCGCGCTCCATGCCTTCGTCCCGCGTCCCAGATTTTATTGAGGGTAAAATGGGATATTACTGCTTGGCTGCTGAAACTTCCATTAGCAATGGGACGGCAGAAGCTGCTTGGGCGTCACTTGATGTTGCACTCAGTGGTACGGAGTATATTTTGGCTGGTGATCGTTCGGTCTTTTCTCTTTGCCGTCCTCCAGGCCATCATGCTTCACATGATCAATTTGGTGGTTATTGCTTTATTAATAATGCTGCTGTGGCAGCTCAGCACTTGCGTGACAGAGGCTTGGGAAAAGTCGCTGTGCTTGATGTAGATTTTCATCATGGCAATGGAACGCAGGCTATTTTTTATGATAGGTCAGATGTTTTGTTTCTGTCTCTTCATGGAGATCCTATGCATGCATTCCCCCATTTTCTTGGGCACGCAGACGAAATTGGAAATGGAGAGGGTGAGGGTTTCAACTTTAATTATCCAATGCCGGCTGGAACTTCCTTTGTTGAATGGAATAATTGCTTGAGGTCTGCACTGGACCAGATAGCAAAATTTGGTGCTGATGCAGTTGCTCATGGTGCAACTGGAAAAGGAAATGATCAAGTTCGATTTGAACTTGGATATTATGCCCTGCAACCTGATATTAAAGTAATTTCGCCTTGGCGTGAATGGGATCTCTCCTCAAGAACCAAGCTAATAGATTATGCGGAGAAACATCAAATCCCAGTTCCAACAGATAAAAGAGGCGAGGCTCCTTTTTCTGTTGATGCTAATCTTTTACATATCTCTGCTGAAGGCAAAGTGCTGGAAGACCCCAACATTCCAGCAGAGGAGTATGTATTCTCGCGCACGGTCGACCCATCAGATGCGCCAGATACCGCTGAAGAAATTAAAATACAATTTGCTGCTGGCGATCCAATAGCAATAAACGATACTATGATGTCTCCTGCTACATTGCTAGCTCGCTTAAATGAGCTGGGAGGCAAGCATGGAATAGGCAGATTAGACCTTGTCGAAAATAGGTTTGTTGGGATGAAATCAAGGGGCATTTATGAAACTCCTGGGGGTACTATTCTGCTTAAAGCAAGGAGAGCTATGGAATCCATTACGCTTGACCGCGGAGCAGCACATCTTAAGGATTCATTGATGCCTAAATATGCTGAGCTAATTTATAATGGATTTTGGTTTTCTCCTGAAAGAGAAATGCTTCAAGCTGCGATAGACCATAGCCAAACCTCAGTAAACGGAGAGGTCAAGCTAAAACTCTATAAGGGCAACATTATAATGTTGGGACGCAATTCACCAAACTCTCTTTATTCTGAAGATCTTGTGACTTTTGAAGAGGGTACCGCTGACTATAATCATAGTGATGCAGAGGGATTCATAAAATTAAATGCGCTTCGATTACGTGTTGCTGAGATGGTCAGGCAAAAAAACCACAAAAATTAATCATTTTAATCATTATCTTTGCATACAGAACCAACTGTTCCATCTTCATTGACCTGTTTAAAATAGACCCTATTATTAACGGTTATTGAATAACCGCTATCATGAAGTCCCCCTTCGCATGGCTCGGATACCAATTCATAAACAGTCAATTTATTTGAATGCTCGGAAAATCGTTTAACCTCATCAGACTCATTTATTAAAAACAAACTAACGAAAATTGCTACAAGCTCCATATGTGTACACTCCTAGGAAGATGAGTTTTGATAAAGTAGCTTTTATTATCCGTAACAAACATGCCCTAATAATGGCTTAATTTAGAAAAAAGCACACATTCAGAATGTGTGCTTTTAAAAACTTTAAAGAGTGCTGATTTTTACAATCTGCTCGCAACATTTTCCCAATTTACTAAATTATCTAAAAAGTTAGAGAGATATGCTGGGCGTTTATTACGAAAATCAATATAGTAAGAATGCTCCCAAACATCGCACCCCAACAATGCTTTCTGGCCAAAGCATAATGGATTAACGCCGTTTTCAGTTTTAGTTACCTTCAACGCGCCATCAGCGTCTCTCACAAGCCAGCACCAGCCAGAACCAAATTGACCAGCACCTGCCGCACTAAATGCTTCTTTAAATGCATCTACGCTTCCAAAACTCTCATTAATAGCATTTTCAAGTTCAGACGGCATACCCGTATTTGAAGGGCCCATCATTTCCCAGAATTGCATGTGATTCCAATGTTGTGACGCATTGTTAAATACTCCACTTTGTGCAACCGCACCAGCTTCATAAGTGCCTGTAATAATGGTTTCAAGCGTTTCAGATTCCCATTTGGTACCAGCAATTAATTTATTTCCATTATCAACATATGCCTTATGGTGTAAATCATGATGATATTCGAGAGTTTCTGCACTCATGCCATGTTGAGCTAACGCATCATGCGCATAGGGAAGATCGGGAAGTTCAAAAGCCATTTCAGTCTCCATAAATTAAATTAATATCCTTTATCTAGGCTAAAAACAGGTAAAAGCCAAACCATCTCATTAAATATATTTTAGTATAGAAGATTTTTTATGGCTAGCCTATGATTTGATGTGTCTTACGACACGGTTTTAAACCATTATTAATACCATTAATTCGAACAAGGCTTACTCCTAATGACATCTGACCATAATTCATTCGCGCAGCATATGTTTATAGAACCCTTTTTAGGACAAACACCAAACATCAATGAAACAGCCTTTATTGCCAAGTCAGCCGCAATAATTGGCGCTGTGAAAATTGGTGAAGATTGCTCAATCTGGCATCACACCACCATCAGGGGAGATGCTAATTACGTCACAATTGGAAAAGGCACTAACCTTCAGGATAACAGTGTAGTGCATATTGATTCAGCACGCTTTCCAACGATAATCGGGGATTATGTGACCATTGGCCATTCTGCTATTATCCATGCCTGCACTCTTGAAAATCATAGCTTTATTGGAATGGGTGCAATTATTATGGATGGCGCTGTTGTTGAGAGCTATTCAATGGTTGCTGCTGGCGCAATTGTGACGCCTGGGAAAAATGTACCGCGCGGGGAATTATGGGCAGGCTCTCCTGCCAAAAAAATGCGGGACTTAACAACAGATGAATTCAAGATGATTGAGACATCTGCGGAGCGATATATCGAAGTGGGAAGAGCCGCAAAATCAGGTAATATAGCAGACCCTCCTTCCCGTTTTTCAGTTAAACCGATTCCAGAATAATCAACAGGAATTTGGCAATCAGATCATGTTATATCTAGCTCAGGATAAAATCCCAAAACCACCTGCCATCAGGCCTGAATAAGCTAGGCGCACACCAACGATAGATAATACAATTCCAAATATTTTTCGAAGTTTTTTCCGATTAATTTTATCCGCGGTTTTAGCCCCTATAGCTGCCATGAAAAAAGAAGTGGCTGAGAGGCATACTACCCCCGGAAGCCAGACAAAACCAAGCGAATAGGTGGGCCTGCCTGGCATATCTAACCCCATTACAACAAAACTAGCCATACCTGGAATAGCAATAACCAATCCAATAAGAGCGGCTGTTCCAACAGCCCGATGCATCGTCCAGCCAAATGAAGTAAGAGCTGGAACCATAAGAGAGCCACCCCCAATTCCAACGAGTGATGATAACAGCCCGACTATACCGCCAATAACAGCCCTGAAAATAAGTTTTGGCAGACCACCTCTTATTACAATAATCTTGATAAGAAATATAAATCCAAAAATTACACATAACGCGCCAAACAGGATCTTTAAAGAAGAATTATCCAAGAAACGTGCAACTATTGCACCGCCACAGGCCCCAATAAACACGAATAAAGCAAGCTTCCTTACAACAGAAAAATCAACATTACCAAGGGTCATGTGCGTTCTGGCGGATAATATGGATGTTGGAATAATTACAGCTAAAGATGTCCCTATAGCAGAATGCATTGCGGTTATTACGTCTGGCTGCGTTTGCATGATGATATAGGAAACGGCTGGCACCATAACAATACCGCCACCGACACCTAATAGGCCTGCAACAAACCCTGCAGAAACGCCCGTAAGCAATAAAACAACCGCTATTCCAACAGTGTTACTAAGAAACAGATCGAGCATTTTGATCCTTTGCCGAGAAAACAGGCTACCTATTAAGGATATATATAACGCGCAGCTAACATTCATATAACAACTCATTCGTTGCTATAAAAATGATTAAACATGAATTTTATTTTTATCTTAGCAGGCGAATAAGAGAAGAGGTATCATTTCTTCCATATCCTTGATTTGACAGTCGCGCATAAAATTGTGCAACAAGGGCTGTGATTGGCAATTCTGCGCCATTACCTTCTGCTTCATCCATACATATTCTCAGATCTTTGCACATCCAGTCTACTGCAAATCCAAAATCAAACTCATCATCCAGCATCGTATTCCCGCGATTTTCCATCTGCCATGACTGAGCCGCGCCGCCAGCTATTACATCTAATGCGCTATTCATATCAAGACCTGCCTTCTGACCAAAATTAAGTGCCTCAGACAAACCTTGTACCAGCCCTGCTATACAGATTTGATTAACCATTTTGGTAAGTTGTCCTGAACCGGACGGGCCCATCAGTGTGATTTTTTTACCATAACAGCTCATAACCGGTTGTGCTTTGTGAAAGGCATCTTTGCTACCCCCACACATAATGGTAAGTTTTCCGTTCTCGGCGCCAGCCTGACCGCCAGATACAGGCGCATCTAAAAACTCTATTTGATTATCCATTGCCTTATTTGCTAACTCACGTGAAACAGACGCAGACGCTGTTGTGTGATCAACAAACAAACTCTGGGGCTTCATTGCGCTAAATGCCCCTTCCTTGGAAGTAGTAATCTCTGTTATGTCTGCATCATCGCCAACGCAGGCAAATACGATATCCGCACCCTTGGAAGCATCTGCCGGACTAGATGCTATTTTTGCGTTACATTCTGAGATGAATTTTTCAGCCTTAGACTGGGTTCTATTATATACCACAACTTCGTTGCCATCTTGAACCAGATGGCGCGCCATTGGAAAACCCATGACACCTAAACCCAAAAAAGCTATTTTCGCCATATTATATCTCTTTTTTTACTCTATTAAATTTTAGAATTTTGTTATTCAATCAGATCTGCAATAAGATTAAACCGTATTAAATGTTTTGCCAATCTATCGCTGTTCTTGCTGGTTTTTAGTCTCAAAACACGGTAGCGTATATTTGTTTGTAAGTTAAAATATTAGCAGAGAATTATGGCTGTACTTGTAACAGGTGAAAAACTTGAAATCCTTATAACAGAAGCTGAAATTGCTTCCAGAATTAATACACTGGCACAACAAATTAGCACAGCTTATGAGCAGACAAATCAACTTGTTGTAATCGGTCTATTAAGAGGTTCTTTTGTATTTATCGCAGATTTGGTGAGGTGCCTTGATTTGCCTGTAGAGGTGGATTTTATGACTGTATCAAGCTATGGAAATAAAATGAAATCATCAGGACAATTACGCATCATTAAAGATGTAGAAACAGACCTGAAAAACAGAGATATCCTTATAATTGAGGATATAATCGATACAGGACATACCTTATCGCAAGTAATTAGTCTGCTGGAGACAAGAAAACCACAATCCCTTCGAATTTGCACATTACTCAATAAGCCATCACGAAGAGAGGTCGATGTAGATATAGATTGGGTTGGTTTTGATATTCCAGATGAATTCGTTATTGGATATGGCATAGATTACGCGCAACAAGGCCGAAATCTACAGCATATTGCTATCGTAAAAAAACCGTGATCCAAAGCGCAAAACATATCGCCCCAAAATACGTGTATTATCTAGCTGGCATCCTTAACATTAACCACTAATCTGCCAAATGTGTTTCCAACAAGGATATCTTTTCCGGCCTGAATCGTATCCAAAAGCGATATCTCAGTGCTTATCAGCGAAAGCTTCTCAGATGGCAAATCACGGGATAAACGCTCCCATGCCCGTATACGTTTCGGTATTGCCTTACTAGCTGAATCAATTCCAATTAGTTTTATACCTCTAAGCAAGAATGGAATAACGGTTGCAGGAAGTGAAGAATCCCCCGCATTTCCAATAGCAGCAACTGCCGTTTCATGCTTCATCTGAGCTAGTATACGGGCAAGCGTTACACCGCCCACACTATCAATACAGCCCCCCCAAACAGCAGATTCAAGCACCTTATTTAACGGCTCTTGAAACGTTTGCCTGTTGATAATTGTGGTTGCTCCTAATTGTTTAAGAAAGGGAGTATTTTTCTCAACATCCCCGGTGGTAGCGCTCACTTCATATCCCAGAGAAGAGAGCACTGCAACCGCGATAGAGCCGACACCGCCGGTAGCACCAGTAACTAAAACAGGTCCATTTTCAGGGGTCATCCCATTATCCTCTAATTCGATAATACCAAGCATGGCGGTAAGCCCTGCTGTGCCAATGGCCATAGCTTGTTTTAGCGACATCTTTTCTGGGAGTGGCACCAGCCATTCTGCCTTTACTCGTGCTTTTTGGCTATATCCACCAAACCAAACCTCCCCCACACGCCAGCCTGTATTAATTACTTTATCTCCTGGACTAAAATGAGGATCATCGCTCTCCAACACAATGCCAGAAAAATCAATCCCAGGTATGTGCGGATATTCACGCACCAACCTGCCCTTTCCATTGAGACATAGACCATCCTTAAAATTCACGTCCGAGTAATGAACCTCTATTGTCACATTCCCATCAGCAGGAAGTTGCGATTCATCAACATCCGAAATATGTGCAGATATCGTCTCATCTTCTGCCTTATTAACAATAATTGCTTTAAACATGGGCTATATTCCTTTTTAAAATCCTGCTACGGTTGAGAGGCGAAAATTATAGTTTCAAGTAAATAAATCAGGCAATAGATAAATTGTTTTTCAAGAGTTTAATTTTAAGACTAGTCAACAAAATATGGAGACACCCAATGTTTCAAGAAGTCACTCCACTTGTAGCCTATGAACGATTAACAGAAAACAAAGATGCTATGTTAATTGACTGCCGAACCGAGAGAGAATGGGAAATTATTGGTGTTCCGGATTTGTCCAAAATTAATAAATCATTGGTGAAAATCGAACTTATGCGTCAAGATCAATCCGTAAATCCTGCTTTTGTCGAACAGATTACAGAGCTTGCACAACAAGATACACCCTTATATTTGATATGCAGATCTGGCGCGCGTTCTGCTGCTGCTTGCCAAATGCTTCTGAAAGCAGGGTTTATAGATGTCACAAACGTAGCCGAGGGGTTTGAGGGAAATTCACAAAATAAGAATAACCCAGAAATCATTGAAGGATGGCAGTCCCATAATCTGCCTTGGCAAACATAATCACCCCTATTAAAAACCTTAAATCGGGTTGGCTCACTAACCTACCTGCTTAAAAAAAAATTCCCTACATCTTGCTTTTTTTGCGTTCAGGTTCATGTTTTATTATTATGAACTTTGTTACTTATTTTTCCGTAGTTAAAACTTGGATGTGCCAGATATTAGTCGGACTTTGTTTTTCCGCTATATTTTTATTCGCCCTTAATACTACAAATGCTGACCAAAGAGACCCTGAGTTAGATATTTTATTCTCAAAGCTTAAATCTGCTGAAACAATCGAAGACGCAGAACAGATTTCAGGTAGGATTTGGCAAATATGGGCCACCCATAATGCTAGTTCAATATTAAGCAGACAAATGCAGATGGGCATTGATTTAATGCAATCTGGCCAGCTAGATGCTGCCAATGCAGTGTTTAGTTATGTAATCCAGCAGGATAATGAATTTGCTGAGGCGTGGAACAAACGCGCTACTGTTTTATTCTTCATGGGAGAGTTTGAAAGAGCAAAATATGACATCGCCCAGACACTTGCATTAGAGCGCAATCATTTTGGCGCGCTTGCTGGCCTTGGCATGGTGGAAGTGCACCTTGGCAATCCCAAAGCAGCCCTTGAAGCCTACCGTCGTGCTGCATCTATAAACCCGCACCTACAAGATGTTCAACAAGCAATTGCTAGATTAGAAGAAAAGCTCAAAGGGCTTCCTGCCTAATATCCTTATGCTTCAACTTAAATATGCTCTACGCGAATTGCATTTGTACTACCGGCAAGACCAAATGGAAAACCAGCAACCACAACAATTGCGTCATTCGTATTTACCACTTTTTCTTGTTTTAGCGTTTCTTTTGTAATCGATAATGCGGCCTCATAATCTGACTCAGCTTGGCGCAATGTAGTCGCTCCAAATAATACAGATAAACGCCTTTGCACTGCCAATTCTGGTGTTGATACAAATAGGCGTATCGCCGGCCTTTCTCTTGCGATTCGCACCGCTGTATTGCCTGATGCTGAATATGCTATGATGGCTTTTGCCTCAATCGTTTGTGCAAGCGCTACTGCTGCTTTTGCAACTGCGTGATATATCGATGGCTCTACATCTAATGGTGCAGGTCCATCAAACGGAAACTCCTTAATATGCATTTCGGCGGACGTTAATATGCTGGCCATTGTTTTAACAGCTTCAACAGCATAATCCCCTATCGCCGTTTCAGCTGACAACATTACCGCATCAGCGCCATCAAACACAGCACCTGCCACATCTGTTGCTTCTGCCCTGGTTGGGGTAGGGCTATGTATCATTGATTCTAACATTTGAGTTGCTACCACAACTGGTTTGCCTACTTTACGGCATTGATAAATCAATCTTTTTTGAACAGATGGCACTTCAGCTGCATCCAACTCTACGCCCAAATCACCTCTTGCAATCATAATTGCATCGGAAGCATTAATTATATCTTGGATTTCGGCAAGCGCTGCTGGTTTTTCTATCTTTGCCATTAGCTGAGCCCTGCCCGCAATTTTTGCTTTAGCAGCCAGAATATCGGATACAGATTGCACAAAGGATAGCGCTATCCAGTCAGCACCCTTATCCAACGCAAATTCCAAATCATTTAAATCTTTACTGGTTAGGACATCCGTATCTAATTTGATATCTGGTACATTAACCCCTTTTCGGCTTAACACTGGACCACCTGTTAACACCTCTGCTGTGAAAGCATTATCTGCCAAAGTTTTTACCACAAGCGCCAACTTACCATCATCCATAAGTAATCTTGCCCCTGGATTTAGCGCCTTGAATATTTCTGGATGCGGAAGCGGTAATCTCTCCGCATTGCCAATTTCATCAGACTGGTCGAATTGTATTAAGCTGCCTTCTACTAGCGATAATCCATCAACAACTCTGCCAATTCGATATTTCGGTCCTTGCATATCTGCCAAAATACCTATTGGCTGTGAGAGCTTCTGTTCAATGGCACGAACCATCTCAATACGCTTTAGATGCTCCTCATGTGTACCGTGGCTAAAATTCATTCTAACAATATTCACACCACCTTTAACGAGCTGTGTGATTTGCGCCTCGCTATCACTTGCGGAGCCTAATGTTGCCAGAATTTTAGTGGCTCGCCATGTCTTTCCAGATCGTGTGTTAGATGTCATGAAAAAATAAACTCTTCATAAATAAATTTACGGGGTTTTTTGGTACCCTAAGATAAAGAATTTTTTTAAGCAAATAATAACAAAAATTAAATGTTCTAATTGTTAGGGTTTGTTACTAATTCTTTCAGGAATTAAGCCCCGAGGGGAAAAACGAAGAAACAGCAACAAAACCAATCCCATAATCAACAATCTTAATTGTGGCGCGGTGCTAAGAAAATGTTCCTTTAAGGCTGAGCCCTCTGATAATGGTAAAGTGATAATATACACCAACATATTACCAATTGTTTCAGCTTCAATCCAAAAGAACCACACGATAAAGCCACCAAGAATAGCACCAAAGTTATTCCCGGAGCCGCCCACAACAACCATTACCCATATTAAAAACGTAAATCGAAGCGGATGATATATAGATGGATTAAACTGGCCATCTAATGTAACCAGCATAGCCCCCGCAATTCCTACAATGGCAGAACCAATAACAAAAATTTGCAGGTGACGTGAGGTAACGTTTTTGCCCATCGCACTCGCTGCTGTCTCATTATCACGGATAGCACGCATCATCCTGCCCCATGGCGAATTTAATGCTCTCTCACATAGCCATAAAAGCATGAGCAACACCCCTAAAAACAGGGACGTATAACATAATTTAACAAAAAGGCTTGATGCTTGCATAACATTCATTCCAACAGAATCTGTTATATCTTGAAACCAAATTGTTGATTGCAGGTCAATTTCATAGGGAACAGGCCGCGGTATGCCTGTTACATTCTTAACGCCCCTTGTTAACCAATCCTCGTTTTTAAACATGAAAATAACAATTTCTGAAATACCGAGCGTAGCTATAGCAAGATAGTCGGATCGCAAACCAAGAGTGATTTTTCCAATAATAAATGCGACACAACCAGCTAATATTCCGCCAACACCCCATGACAGCAAAACAGGCAGTCCTGCACCACCTAGATACCCAGAAGAAGCTGGCTCAAACGATTCAATTCTGAAGATCGCGGGATCTAGAACAAATCGGGAGAATATATAGCCTGCACAAGCGATAATGATTACATACCAGTATCGCCGTCTGCCCTTAAATCTTAGCCATACAATATAGGCTAAAATACTGCTCATTATCCAAATAATTACCCCGAGCAACACCCCAAATCCGCCTGCCTGCCAAGCGCCCATAATAGGCGCTTTTGAAACTAGCATTGCAGCCAAACCACCAAGCGCGGCAAACCCCATAATTCCAGCGTTAAACAGGCCTGCATATCCCCATTGTAAATTTACACCAAGCGCCATAATAGCTGAAATCAAACATAAATTCAGGATTGCGAGCATTAAATTCCAGCTTTGGAAAACACCCACAAGCGCTAATGCGCCTAGCATAAGCGCGAATAGTAAAACTGCGTTTCTGCTCGAACTAGGAATTGATAGTTTCATAATGTCTTCCCACGAAATAATCCAGTAGGCCGAACCAGCAATACAATGACAAGTAGAACAAACGAGACAGCAAATTTATATTCAGTAGATAATATTTGAACAAGGCCTTCTGGCGCCCATTCGTCTGGCAAAAGATAGGTAAAAAAACGTTTATAAGCAAACGTTATGAAAGCCTCTGAAAAAGCTATTACATATCCTCCAATTACAGCCCCTATAGGATTGCCAACACCGCCAACAATGGCCGCTGCAAATATCGGTAATACCAGTTGCAAATATACAAATGGTTTATAGCCTTTATCAAGCCCATATAATGTCCCTGCAACCGCTGCCAATGCGCCTACCAGCATCCAAGTAATAATAATGACACGTTCCGGCTTTATCCCCGACAAGAGAGCAAGATCCTCATTATCAGAAAATGCGCGCATTGATTTACCTGTCCTGGTTTTATTCAGAAACCAGAAAACAGCAGTAACCAGCACCAGTGTTACAATAACGGTAATGGCCTGAGTTGTGCGGATTGACACCCCCTCTGCCAATCCAGTTATTTGTTTAAACTCAGATGCCTTGATAATAAATCGTTCCCCATCCGCAAAATTCTTTTTAGACGTTCCAATGAAAAACCGAATAAAACCAGCTAGAAAGAACATTACACCAACAGATACAATCATAAAGGTAACAGGTTGAACACGCTGAGCCTGATAATATCTAAACACCGTTCTGTCTAAAATCAGCAATAACATAATGGTTATCATAATGGAGACAGGAAGTGCTAACAATGCTGTCGGTAGAGGATGGATTGAAATCCCTACCGACTGAAACAGCCAAATGGTAAAAATGGATATCATCGTGCCAAAAGACATCATCTCGCCATGTGCAAAATTTGAAAACCGAAGCACAGCATATACTAACGTAATTCCAAGTGCGCCAAGTGCAAGCTGACTTCCATAAGCAAGAGAAGGAACAATAATATAATTTGCCAAAAGCGTTATCGCATTTAAAATATCTATCATTATACTATCAGCCTCCTAAAAAAGCTTGTCGTACTTCAGGATTATTGAGTAGCGCAGCGCCAGCATCCTTAAATTTGTTTTCGCCTTGTACTAATACATATCCCATATCTGCTATTTGCAAGGCTTGCTTGGCATTCTGTTCAACCATTAAAATGGCAACTCCTGTATCAGCTATATCAATGATTCTATCGAACAATTCATCCATTACGATAGGGGAGACGCCGGCCGTTGGCTCATCTAGCATTAAGATATTGGGCTTCGTCATCATGGCTCTGGCAACGGCAACTTGTTGTCTTTGTCCTCCTGATAACTCCCCGGCTGCTTGGTGCTGTTTGGTCTTTAAAATAGGGAATAGCTCAAAAATCTCTGAAATCGTCTGGCTTAAATCATCACAGCGCACAAACCCGCCCATTTCAAGGTTTTCTAGAACTGTCATAGATGGAAATACATTATTGGTTTGAGGCACATAACCCATGCCAAGCAATACGCGTTGTTCTGGTCGGAGCTGTGTTATATCCCTGCCATCACTAAAAACAGATCCTTCTCGCAGCGGAAGCATTCCAAATAATGCCTTCATAGCGGTAGATTTGCCTGCTCCATTTGGGCCTACGATTACAGCAATTTGTCCTTTTTCAACCGATATAGAGCAGCCGTTTAAAATCATACTGGCACCATAGCCTGCATGCATACCAATTCCTTCAAAAAAGGTCATTTAACTTTACTTTCTGACGTTTTATTACCAGAATTCACGATTTATTTTTCATCCCGCGCCCCAGATAGGCTTCAATTACATCTGGATTTGCCTTAATCGCCTCAATGCTGTCTGTTGCTAATACGCTTCCTTCTGCCATCACCACGACTTCATCACATAATTTGCCGATAAATTCCATATCATGTTCGATCATGCAAAATGTATAGCCACGCTCTCGGTTAAGACGGATTATAGCATCGCCTAGGTGGCCGAGAAGCGTTCTGTTAACGCCTGCTCCAACCTCATCTAGAAATACAATTTTCGCATCAACCATCATGCATCTTCCAAGCTCAAGTAATTTTTTCTGGCCCCCAGATAAGTTGCCTGCAGGCTCATCAGCAAGTGCCTTTAGATTTAAAAACTCTAACACCTCTTCTACTTTTTGTATGAGCTGTGCTTCTTCTTGCTTTATTTTTCCTGGACGCAACCAGACATTTAGCAACGTCTCACCTGACTGATGTGGTGGAACCATCATCAGATTATCTCGAACAGGCAATGTTGAAAACTCTTGTGCTATCTGAAATGTTCGCAACACCCCCTTAGCAAACAGCGCGTGAGGGGGAAGTCCCGTAATTTCCACCTCATCGAGAAAAACCCGCCCTGAAGTTGGGGGGTGCAATCCTGCTATAATATTGAATAAGGTTGTTTTACCAGCACCGTTCGGGCCAATTAGCCCCGTTATTTTGCCAGACTCAAAGGATAGAGAAACATCATTAACAGCATGAATCCCGCCAAACCATTTATCTAAATGTTGTACTGTCAACATATCATCGATAATCTTAAATAATTAATTTTTGACATAAAAAAAGCGACCCAGTAAATTCTGAGTCGCTTTTTTTTTAATTAAAATTAGCGATATCCTACCGTCGCGAATTTTCCGTTTTGAACTTCATATTGCAGGTAAGCACCGCCAGACTCGCCAGGCTCGATAAGCTCCACAGCAGACGCACCGACATAGTCGATTTCTCCGCCATCCGCTAGAATCTTCAGCGCTTTGGCTAATTCACCAGGATAGATTTTCTCACCTGGTGCATTTGCAACATCCATCACATGGTCTTTTAAATCTGACGATGAGGAAGAGTTTGCGGCCTGCATGGCTAGCATGATAAGGGCTGCTGCATCATAATATTCGCCTGCATATACGTTATATTCATGACCTGCTTTAGCAAATAGTGTTTTAAAGGTTGCATCCCCTGGGCTGTCGGTGCCAGCAGAGGCTCCAAATGAGCCATCAATATCAGAGCCAAATGTAGCTGTAAGACTATCTGCATACATGCCATCAGGTAGGAAGAATGTCTCAAATGATCCTAAATCTAACGAGCCTTGAATGATAGCGCCGCCGCCGCCATCTGCGTAACCTGCTACAACAAGAATATCACCTCCAGCTTGCGCTAAAGCTGCAGCATCCGCGCTGTAATCGCCTTTATTCTCTTCATGTCCAGCATTTATAGTTACGGTGCCACCCCCTGCTACAAAATTAGCTTCAATAGCACTACCAAGACCCTTACCGTAATCATTATTTACGTAGGTAATCGCAGCAGATTTATATCCTTGCTCGATTAATATTTCTGCTAACACCTCTGCAGAACGTGCATCTGAAGGAGCTGTTCTAAAAAATAAACCATTATCCTCGACGGTTGACAGAACAGGTGCTGTTGCAGATCCAGAAATCATAACAATACCGTTAGGCATAGCCACCCCTTCCAACATGGCTTGTGTCGCACCTGAACACATAGCTCCTACGATCGCATTTACATTTTCTGAAGTAACCAATCGCTCCCCTGTTGCAACAGCTGCTGCTGTATCTGCGCAGGTTGAATCGCCTGTAACGGCAACAACATTGCTGCCACCAAGCAACGATTTGCTTTCAGCAACCTCTGAAATTGCCATCTGTGCTCCATTATTCATGGCTGGTGCCAGTGATTCTAATGGGCCTGTAAAGCCTAGTGAAATTCCAATTTTTATATCTTCTGCATATGCTGGAGAAGCCAGCATTAAAATAGCCGCAGAAACACCCATAATTTTTTTCATAATTGTCTCCCATTTAATATTCAGCTTAGAAAATTTAATATTTAAGAAGTAACTTTAATAAATAAGCTTGCAATAAGAAACTACCCATGAAATTGGCAAAAAGGAAAGAAAATCTTATTCTGAAGCAATATTAAACTCAATTTATTGCCGTTACCCGATGTTCAACTTAATTTTAGCTTGGAAATAGGTTTAATTGATTCCCGTGATTCGTCAGTCCAATCAATCATACCAACATCGTGGCATTTCGGACAAATCGGCTCATATTGCGCCGTTAAAGTCGAGCATGTAGAACACCGCCAGGTTTTTCCACGCGGCGCGCGTGCAGCATCCTGCAAAGCAGTTTTTGCGCCAACAGGGTCAATCTGCTTTTCTGCGAGTTCTGCCGCTAGTAAATAATCTTCATTTGTCATTTGATCCTGCGGTATTTCTGATAATAAACTGGTTGCAGGAGGCAGAATATCTTCGTCAAGCGAGGCTGCAATTACTAATCTGTTTGCATC
>OZSS01000710.1_pt1 | contig 16089 bp, 17 predicted proteins | sample 1779911 | NCBI WGS metagenome assembly OZSS01 (sample SAMEA2603589, study PRJEB24840) | metagenome | biome: Water; feature: Photic zone; material: Seawater sample | place: Mediterranean Sea | collected 2013-11-12 | depth 10 m | reverse complement strand
ATTTCGTCTGGCAGCACAAAAGAATAATGGAAATTTAGATGTTGTAATTAAAAAGTGGTTGGCTGACACTGATTGATTGTTGGTGCCGGGATTAAATACTTATGTCGATTGACGAGCTGCATGCACTTTTAGAACAAGAATTCCCTGTAGCTTTTATAGATGTGAAGAACACTGGGAATCATTACTCGATAACCGTTGTGGATGATATATTTGTTGGTAAAAAACCGGTGCAAAGACAGCAATTGGTGTATTCTGCGGTACAAAAAGAAATCACCAGCGGATCCATACACGCTGTTCAAATCAAAACATATAGCAAGCAAGAGTGGCAGCGGTATATTTCTGATATGGGGTAGAGATCTCAATCTTTAGTGAGGTGCCCATAAAAAAGTCAAAAAATTTCCCTAGGCGTAATATGGAAAAATTAATTATCCAAGGTGGTACTTCACTGAAGGGGTCTCTGGAAATATCTGGCTCCAAAAAAAACCACCATCCATTTTTTTTACGCCCTGAACCACTATCGAAGATGTTCCAGCACCGCTAATATTTGCACCCCAGGCGTTCAAGCATTTAATCAGGTCGATAATTTCAGGTTCTAAAGCACAATTCTTTATCCGCGTTGTACCCTCAGCCAAAGTGGCCGCCATGATAATGTTTTCCGTCGCTCCGACTGAAGGAAAAGGCAAAATTATCGTTGCCCCACGCAAACGACCCTTGCGAGAGGCTTTAATAAATCCATCTTCTATTATAATTTCAGCTCCCAAAGATTCCATCCCCGCTATGTGGAGGTCTATTGGGCGATTGCCGATGGCGCAGCCACCCGGGAAAGATACTGTAGCCTCCCCAAACCGACTCAACATTGGGCCCAATACCAAAATTGAAGCACGCATCTTCCCGACCAACTCAGGGGGTGTTGCTAAACTATGAACTGTCCGCGTATCTGCCTAATAGAAGATATCTTTGATAGTCGCAAACTAATGTTTCTTACAAACATCCAGCACTTAAGACTATTGATATTGCGAGGAGTTGATGTGCCAACTTATGTGCAATTTGGAGCTGCTGACCTGGGAATTACCGGTAAAGACCAGCTTTTAGAGCACGGAGGGGAGGGATACTACGAGCCTCTTGATTTAAAGATTGCCAAATGCAGGCTCATGACTGCGGCGTTGCCGAGCTCAGAGGTCAAACTTGAACGGACTGTTGTGGCGACAAAGTATGTTAACGTGGCTCGAAGATTTTATGCGGGATTGGGACGCCAAACAGAATTAATAAAGTTGTACGGCGCGATGGAATTAGCTCCATTGTTAGATTTGTCTGATGAAATAGTCGATATCGTAGATACTGGTAATACGCTTGCCGCACATGGGCTTGTCGCTGAAAAGCTAATTGCTAACATTAGTTCTCGTTTGATTGTTAATAAACTAGCAATGAAGGGTAATTTTACAGTGGTGAATAAAATTATTAATTCGATCAGAAATGTTGTGGGGTCTGAGAATGAATCAAATTGATAAAATTAGAGTGCTCGACTCAAATGAGTCTGATTTTGACGATAAATTCCGTCAGATTTCCGCTTCGGAAATGGCCGTGAACGACTCTGTTGATAGTATCGTTGACGAAATAATTCGAGCTGTAAGAGACGATGGAGACGACGCACTCTTAAATTATACTAATCGATTTGATGGAAGAAATTGCCGAAAAGTAAGTGATCTTCTTGTTTCCTGCGATAGTCTGGAAAAAGCGAAAATGGAAGTTGATCCAAATGTTTTTGAAGCCCTCAAGTTGGCGGCAAAACGGATACAAGCTTACCATCAACGGCAAGTACAGGAATCTTGGCAGTATCGGGAAGAAGATGGGAATCTGCTCGGACAAAAAATTACTGCAATTGAACGAGTTGGCGTTTATGTGCCTGGAGGAAAGGCAAGCTATCCGTCTTCGGTGCTGATGAACGTTATTCCCGCGCGAATTGCTGGAGTCGATGAAATCGTAATGGTTGTGCCGGCGCCTAATGGAGAAATCAATCCAAGTGTGTTAGCGGCCGCTGCATTAGTCGGTGTTGACGAAGTATGGACTATAGGGGGCGCACAAGCTGTCGCCGGTCTTGCATATGGTACTCAGTCTTTGAGGAGGGTTGACAAAATAGTTGGCCCTGGAAATATATATGTTGCTTCTGCTAAGCGTAAAGTATTTGGAAAAGTTGGATTGGACATGGTTGCTGGCCCTAGCGAAATAATGATTATATGTGATGGAGGGACCAATCCAGATTGGATTGCTATGGATCTCTTTTCGCAGGCAGAGCACGATGAGAATGCTCAGGCGGTATTGCTGTCTTGGGACGAAACTTTTATAAAACAGGTGCACGCAAGTGTCAAGAAGTTGCTGCCCGACATGGAGAGAAAAGAGATCATCGAAAAGTCTCTCTTCAATCGTGGAGCACTAATAAAAGTTAGAGATAGTGATGAAGCGGCGGCCCTTTGTAATCAAATGGCGCCAGAGCATCTTGAATTATCTGTTTCAGAACCCGAGAAATTACTTTTGCAAATTCGGCATGCCGGTTCTATCTTCCTCGGAAGGCACTCGGCGGAGGCGTTGGGTGATTATTGTGCCGGCCCGAATCATGTTTTACCCACTTCGGCGACAGCTAGATTTTCATCACCTCTTGGGGTATATGATTTCCAAAAGCGCAGCTCCGTAATTTCTTGTACATCAAAAGGGGCCACTTCTCTTGGACGTGTTGCGTCAACACTCGCGCGAAGTGAGTCGCTAGAGGCACATGCCCGCTCTGCAGAATATCGAATTGAAGATAAGTATTATTGAAAATTAATGGTGATGTGATGGGCGAGGGGAAAAATATATATTGGAGTAAATTTGTTAAAGATTTAGCTCCATATGAGCCCGGTGAACAACCAGGCGACGAAAATGTTGTAAAATTAAATACCAATGAAAGTCCTTTTGGACCCTCGCCTAATGTCCTTCAAGCAGTAAAAGCCGAATTGAATGATAGCATAAGGCTTTATCCTCCCCCCAACGGAGATCCTTTGAAGAGAGAGATATCAGAATATTATGGGTTGTCTGAGAAACAAGTTTTTTTGGGTAATGGATCCGATGAGGTGCTTGCCCACGCTTTCAATTGCTTTTTCCGCAAAAACAAACCGATACTGTTTCCTGAAATAACATATAGTTTTTATTCCGTCTTTTGTAAATTATATGGTATCAAAAATAAAAAAATTTCGATGTCCGAAAACTTAAAGATAAACCTCGAAAAATATGATGTTCCAAATGGAGGGATCATATTCCCTAACCCAAATGCGCCAACTGGCACGCTTTTGAGTTTAGATGATATTCGCTCTCTTTTAAAATTCAATACTGAATCTGTGGTTATCATCGATGAGGCGTATATTGATTTTGGCGGAGTAAGCGCAATTCCCCTGCTTCAGGATTATAAGAATCTTTTAATAACACATACATTATCAAAATCACGCGCCCTCGCAGGACTGAGAATTGGTTATGCGTTGGGTTCTAATGACTTAATTGATGGTATGTATCGAGTAAAAAATAGTTTTAATTCATATCCCACTAGTCGCTTACAGATTGCAGCAGCAATTGCGTCTTTTAGAGACGAAAATTATTTTCAGGATAGTGTTAAAAAAATAATAAAGGGACGAGATGATTTGACAAAAGGACTTCACGCAATAGGCTTTTATGTGGTTCCATCTTACGGAAATTTTTTATTAGTCACTCATACAGAGTATGAAGCTGCAGATATTTGCAGGCGGCTTCGTCAATTTGGCATTTTGGTAAGACATTTCGATCAAAGCCCGATTTCAAATTATCTCCGGATATCCGTTGGTTGTGAGATGCAAAATAAGGTACTTCTCGAGGCATTGAAAAAGATATTTGTTACCCACTACTCTGAGGATACTCTAAGGATTTAATTTATCGGACTTATGCTGGGCCGAGTTCCCGCAATTGCTGTTACCGAAAAAGTAGCACCCCTTCGCCAAATTGAGAGCTTAATTGGATTGCCGGGTTGAACCTTTGAAATTTGTGTCATGCTTGTTTGTGGGTCTAACACGCTGACGCCATTGATTTCGATTACAATATCGCCGGGAAAAAGATTTAGATTGTCTGAGGGGCCGTTTACTGCGATCGCTCGGATTAAAAGACCATGTCGAAGTGGAATTTTTAACTGCCTTGCTAGCCTAGCGGTCACAGGAATTGCATCTAGCCCTAGCCACCCGCGAATAACAAACCCGTGCTTAAGTATCTCATTGAGCACATGAATTGCTGTTGAGGATGGTATTGCAAAACTAATGGAACCAGTGTTGCCAATGCTTGCGGTATTAATTCCTAGTAAGTTTCCATCGAGGTCAACCAGCGCTCCGCCTGAGTTTCCAACGCTAATTCCCGCGTCCGTTTGTAAAAAATTCTCAAAGGTATTTAATCCCAGTCCAGCTCTTCCGGTAGCGCTAATAATACCTTGGGTAACCGTTTGTCCGATGCCATGAGGGTTACCTATTGCCAGCACCACGTCCCCAACTTCAGCAGATTCCGATTTTCCTATTGAAATTGGCTGTAGATTATCGAGGTCAATCTTGAGTACCGCCAAATCTGTATCCGGATCGCTTCCAACGAGTTTTACAGGTGCGGTTCTGCCATCGTAAAGCATAGTGAGTATCTTGTCCGCGTCAGCGATAACATGATGATTCGTCAAGATGATTCCATCAGCCTTCATTATCACCCCAGACCCTAAAGAAGTTTGCGGTACTCTAGCTTGGGTGACTAGACGTCCGAAAAGGGGATGTTTGGAAAGTGGATGATCAATGCGACCCAAAGTCACTTTGCGAGTATAGATGTTGACCACAGATGGTGCTGCTCGGCTCACTGCCTGCGAGTAACTGGCATAGCCAGTTGCAAACATAGTTCTATCACTGACGTTATGTGCGTGATCATCAGGATTTATTGTTATTTTGTTCTGTAAAGATGGAAAAATAATAGTTGCCACAAGAGCAACCGCTAAACCAAGCATTGCCGAGGTGGCGATTTTTTTGATCCCAGAGTCGTTCATATAAATTTTTCCCTTTTTAGTTTAAGATATTCGACTGGTTATGTCACTCGAGCATTCATAGAGTTTGCAAATGGTGCCCGCTTACTCAATTTCGCTGTTGTATTTGTTGTTATGGGCGCCCTGACTTTGGAGGGACACCATGGCAAAACCGAAGACGCGAAACTGGATCCAAAACCATGTTAAAGATCCGCACGTAAAAAAAAGTAGGAGTGAAGGATACAGATCCAGAGCAAGTTATAAGCTTCTGCAAATTGATGAAAAGGATAAACTTTTAAAACCCGGCATGATTGTTGTGGATTTAGGAGCTGCTCCGGGTGGTTGGACCCAAGTGGCCTCAAGAGCGGTGGGCAGTGCGGGCCTCGTGGTGGCAGTAGATCTCTTGCCACTTAAATCAATTGCTGGTGTGCTTGCGTTGAAGGGTAACATTGCAGAAGATAGGGTTTTAAGTCGGCTACAAAGTTTGATGGACATGAAGAAAGCTGACCTCATAGTGTCAGATATGGCGCCCAACTTGACGGGTTACATCGACATCGATGGCCCGAAAATAATTGACCTGGCGAATTTGGCGATGATCGTCTGCGAGAAAATTTTAAAAAAAGAAGGATGTTTGGTTTTAAAATTGTTCCATCACGAGGAAAGTCATGGGTTTGTGCAGAGGCTTAGAACAGTGTTTAATACTTTGAGGATTAGGAAACCAGCGTCATCACGTTCGAGCTCATCGGAGTTTTACGTTGTGGCGAAGGGATATAAAGGGTGTGCGAGGTGAAGATATGAATGATTTGGCTAAAAACTTGGTTGTTTGGCTCGTTCTTGCTGCGGTACTTCTGTCTGTTTTTAACAGTTTTTCACCACCGCCATCAGACAACAGTTTGGGATATTCTGATTTCGTTGTGGACGTGCAGAATGAGCGTGTTGCCGCAGTGGTGATTGAGGGACTGATAATTGAAGGAGAGCGTAGGGACGGAACAAAATTTCGAACTGTGCTCCCTACGATTGGCGATCAAGGGCTTATGGACGATTTACTCAATCATAACGTTAAAATTATCGCTCGGGAGCCAGAAGCGCCCAGCTTGATTTCACAACTTTTAGTTGCTGCATTTCCAATTCTTCTAATTCTTGGAATCTTCATGTTTTTTATGCGACAAATGCAGGGCGGCAGCGGCGGCAAAGGCGGGCCGATGAGCTTCGGAAAGAGCAAGGCAAAGTTGCTTTCGGGAGATCAAATTAATACCACATTTGCTGATGTTGCTGGGGTTGACGAGGCTAAGGAGGATGTGAGTGAGCTAGTGGAATTCTTAAGCGATCCGTCAAAATTTCAACGGCTTGGCGGAAGAATTCCGAAGGGTGTACTCATGGTCGGCCCTCCCGGTACCGGTAAAACTTTACTTGCCAAAGCGATCGCTGGCGAAGCGCAGGTACCATTTTTCTCCATATCGGGGTCAGACTTCGTTGAGATGTTTGTCGGCGTTGGGGCGTCACGAGTTCGAGACATGTTTGAGCAAGCTAAAAGACAGGCGCCTTGCATAATCTTCATAGACGAAATAGATGCTGTTGGCCGACATCGAGGGGGTGGCTACGGAGGAGGCAACGATGAAAGAGAACAAACTCTCAACCAACTACTGGTGGAGATGGATGGATTTGAAGGCACGGAAGGGGTCATCGTTATTGCTGCGACTAACCGCCCCGACGTTTTGGATAAGGCGTTATTACGTCCAGGAAGGTTCGATCGGCAAGTTTATGTTAGCTTACCAGACATTCGAGGTCGAGAACAAATACTCCGAGTACACTCGAGAAAGGTTCCTTTAGAAGATTCAGTGGAGTTAAACGTCTTAGCTAGGGGTACTCCCGGCTTTTCCGGAGCTGACTTGGCAAATCTGGTGAATGAGGCTGCTCTGTTCGCTGCTCGGGGTGATCGGCGGCTGGTAGCGATGGCAGAGTTTGAGAAGGCTCGAGATAAGATAATGATGGGTGCAGAGCGCCGATCCATGGTGATGTCAGATAAAGAAAAAATTAATACGGCCTACCATGAGGCGGGGCATGCAATTATCGGTCGTTTAGTGCCTGAACATGACCCAGTGCATAAAGTTACTATTATTCCTCGGGGGAGAGCCTTGGGAGTAACCCAGTACTTGCCAGAGGAGGATCGTTACAGCATGAGCAAAAGACAGATCTTCGGACAGCTCTGCAGTCTTTTTGGTGGACGTATTGCTGAGGAGCTGGTGGGCGGATTTGAGGGTGTCACTACCGGAGCCCAAAACGATATTGAGCGAGCGACTCAAATGGCTCGAAACATGGTAACGAAGTGGGGATTGACTGAGAGAATGGGCCCTGTTTTGTATGGCGAAGATGAATCGCAAGCTCCCGGCGGAGGTAACACCCATTACTCAGAGGATACTTCCAGAGAAATAGATGAAGAAGTACGGCTCATATTGGACAGTGCATACGTAAGATCTAAAGCGCTTTTAGAGGAGCATAGAGATGTGCTTGAGTCTATGAAGGACGCTTTGATCGAATATGAGACAATTGACGCTGAACAAGTGGACGACTTGATGCAACGAATTCCCGTGCGTCCACCAAAGCATTGGGACGATGATGATAAAGGTGGAATATCTGGGAACGAAGCCGAGGTCGGCAGCGATTCTTCGGACGCTATTGGCGCGGCGGTAGAGCAAGCATAGTAATTTAGCTTTGGACGCGTCGGTTCTCCCCTTAGGACATGTGCTTATTGCAAAAATGGGTGTGTGGCAAGGAAAAACGTGAGACGTAATGTGTGCAAAACACAAATAATGGGTGTTATAAACGTCACTCCCGACTCCTTTTCAGATGGTGGGAAATTTTTTAGGGGTGATCGAATAGATCTCGATAGTATACTTCGAACCGTGGATTCAATGCTGCTGGCAGGCGCGGACATAATTGATGTTGGGGGTGAGTCTACCCGTCCTGGTGCTGGGTCGGTTGGAGGAGAACAACAAGCGTTTCGCGTCTTGCCGGTATTAGAATCACTTAAGACTAACTTTGACACCATTCTATCTGTTGATACTAGTTGCCCTCAGCTTATCAGAGACGCTGCCTCCATCGGGGCCAATTTTATTAATGACGTCAGAGCTTTGCAGCAACCGGGTGCTTTGGAAGCGGCTGTTGAAGCCAAGTTACCAGTTTGCTTGACTCATATGCAGAATCAGCCTAAAAGCATGCAAGATGCACCTTTCTATATAGATGTTGTGTCTGAGGTTCTTACATTTTTGTTGGAAAGAAAGGATGCATGCTTGGCTGCAGGAATACCTCGAGATAAAATCTATATTGATCCTGGTTTCGGATTTGGAAAGACAGTAGAGCATAATGTTATGCTCTTTCGCGCAATTGATCGGTTTGTTGCCACTGGATTTCCGGTTATAGTAGGTGTGTCAAGAAAGCGGATGATTAGCGAGCTTCTTCAAAACCCATCAGAGCACAGACTAATAGGTAGTGTGGTCTTGGCTGTTTTAGCGGCTCAGCGTGGAGCGTCGATCTTACGAGTGCACGACGTAGACGAAACAGCCAAGGCGATAAAAATTCTTCAACAAATTGACTTTTAGGCCCGGCAATGAAAAAAAAATTTTTTGGAACTGACGGTATTCGTGGCCGAGTGGGCCAATATCCTGTAACAGCAGATTTTGTCCTTAAATTAGGTTGGGCAGTGGGAAGGTTATTAAATCGACCAAGCGGTTCAAAGAGACAAGTTTTGATTGGTAAAGATACTAGGGTCTCTGGATATATGTTTGAGTCTGCGTTAGAGGCCGGTTTAATCTCGGCTGGTATTGAGGTGGGGATGCTCGGTCCGATGCCTACGCCAGCTATTGCGTATTTAACTCGAGCATTGCGAGCTTCGGCTGGTATTGTGATCAGTGCGTCTCATAATCCTTACTACGATAATGGTGTCAAATTTTTCGGCGCAGATGGATATAAGTTCCCGGAAGAGATTGAGACGGAGGTAGAGCGAATTCTCGATCTAGATCAGAAGACAATGGGTTCCGATTGTCTTGGAAAGGCGTATCGTATAACCGATGCGGATGGCAGATATATTGAATTTTGTAAGGCCACATTGCCCATCGGGTGCAATCTGAATGGTCTCAAAATTGTAGTTGATTGTGCGCATGGAGCTACTTACAGCGTAGCTCCAAAGGTATTTAAAGAGCTTGGTGCCGATATAATACAGGTGGGGACTGCCCCTGATGGCTTTAATATAAATAGTGGATGTGGATCAACTGATATTGCTGCATTGCAAAATAAAGTTGTTGAAGTTAGTGCAGATTTCGGGGTAGCGCTTGACGGAGATGGTGATAGGTGTCTTATGGTAGATAATAAAGGAGTAGTGGTGGATGGTGATGAACTTCTTTACATTATAGCGTCTCACCGAGCGTCCACACCCGCTGGGTGTAGCGGAGTGGTCGGAACACAAATGACCAACGCAGGGATTGAGATTGCGCTTCGTGACAAGAGGATTCCTTTTGAACGAGTCAACGTTGGGGATAGGTATGTTGTTGAAAGACTCATTAAAAATAATTGGGATCTTGGCGGCGAGTCGTCGGGCCATATCCTATGCAGGGATATAAATACGAGTGGAGATGGTATTGTTGGGTCGTTACAAGTCATAAGAGCGCTGTCTGAAACTGGACTAACTTTATCTGAGGCAGCGAGCAATGTTTCAAAATTACCGCAGCGATTGATAAATGTCCCTTTGAAAAATGGCATCGATTTCGAGTCGAATCCGCATGTAAATCAAGTACTGAAACACGCGGAAAAGGAGTTGAATGGATATGGTCGTATTCTTCTTAGACCCTCCGGAACGGAGCCTCTAATTCGCGTGATGGTCGAAGGAGAGGGAGATCAACTGGTAGCTAAATTAGCGAATCAGATTGCCGAAGTTGTGCGTCAGCAAGCAATATGACTTCATCAAGTCAACCGAGGGTTAGGTTGTTACTTTATAATCCTGAGACTAACATTCGGAGTTCCCTGAAAAAAGGTACTTTTTTAAGTGCGCTTAGACAAAGATCGAGGAGTCAAAAATATTGTTAGTTGCAGGAAATTGGAAGATGAATGGATCAATAGCTATGGCTTCTGACTTTTTAGATAGGCTCATTAACCATTGGAATGGGTCTGATCGAGTAGATGTTGGATTGTTTCCACCCTCAGTTTACGTTTCCCAATTTGAACAGTCATTACGAGGAAGCTCTATTAAAGTCGGCGGACAAAACATCGCGACTGAAATGGAAGGGGCATTCACTGGAGAGGTGAGCAGCCAAATGTTGAGGGACTTGGGTTGCCAGATGGTGTTGATAGGGCATTCGGAGCGCCGCATTAATTTCCTAGAGGACAATGATACAATAGCTGCAAAGTATCATGTTGCATGCGCTGCTGACCTTACACCCATTCTATGCGTTGGCGAAAGTTCAGACCATCGTGATTCGGGATCAACCTTCGATGTGATATCGGAGCAGATTTATTCAGTTAAGAATCTAGTAGGTGAAAACGTTTTGTGTGCAGGGGTGATAGCTTATGAACCGGTCTGGGCAATTGGTTCGGGGGTGGCAGCATCGCCAGAACAGGCCCAAGAAGTGCACTCATGCATTAGAGATTTATTAGGTCCAAAAGGAAAGCAGACACAAATTATTTACGGCGGAAGTTTAAACAGGGATAATGCGAGAGCTTTATTTGCAGAGCGAGACATTGACGGAGGTTTGGTTGGCGGTGCTTCATTGCATGCGGAGCATTTCTTGGAAATTATTAGACAGGCAGAAGATGCATGATTAGTAGTTACATATTAGTATTTCATTTTATAGTTGCAGTGGCGCTAATTGGACTTGTGCTTTTGCAACAGGGTAAAGGGGCTGAAGCGGGAGCATCATTCGGCTCAGGTGCTTCTCAAACAGTATTTGGTAGCAGCGGTAGTTGGAACTTCTTCAGTAAATCGACAGCAGTATTGGCGACTATTTTTTTCGTGACCAGTATAAGTCTGGCTGTGATTGCAAAAAATCGCTCAATAGTTGATGAATCTTTTTTTTCTGAACCTGGAGAATTATCGGTAAGCGAGAAAGAATTGTCCGATGTCCCAGAAATACAAGATGAAGAGTTGCCGGCAGATGATCTATCCGATTTGCCTCTTGAATGACAATTTGTAAAACGCCCAAGTGGTGGAATTGGTAGACACGCTATCTTGAGGGGGTAGTGGCGAAAGCCGTGCCGGTTCAAGTCCGGCCTTGGGCACCATATCATAATCTAATGTAATCCAATAAAGTCCATATATCCCTGAATTTACAGGGTTTTCAAGCCCAACTTAGCACATTATTATCCATAATAGTGACGTTACAGCTCCCCTTTTGGAGTTACTGTTACTTATTCAAAGTAATTTTGAGTCTGGTTTTAGCAAGGCCAGGCATATTTTTTGATGATGGATCTTACTAGAACTTTCCACTGCTTAAAAACTAGAAAGACCAATACAGCATACTGATCTTTCTAAATCTCTGAAAAGGTATTATTTGCTTTGGGGTATTTTTAACCACCCATGATTGAAATAATCATCCACAAAGCTATTGGTAGTGCGATAAGGTCATATGTTTTCATGTTGTTTCTCCTTGAAGTCAGTTAAGTTGATGGAGAAACTATATGAAAAAAGATACTAATTTTTTAGATAAACGGAATAAGTTTAGTATTATGATACTGAAGGGCGAAAAGTCTGTTAGATTTATGTGAAGGAAAGTGTAATCAGTCCCCTAATAGATGCCTGTGTATCACCAATGAAGCATCCCTTAAACCTTTAACAACCTCAGAACTTGATAACCCCTCAGAGCCATAACTAAGTAATTCGTCACTGAGTCCTATTCCAGATCCAGACCATCCAGCAATTACTGCGGCAGAGGACATTGAGGCACCATTAGCCTCACAATTGGCTCTAAATGTATGTCTCAAACAATGACCACTAACCCTAGTGTTACCTGTAGCTTTTATCATTAAAGTCTGAATCCTCTTGCTGTAGTTGGTGTCTGTAGTTCTTGTGAGCCATTTCAGTGTTTTACTGAAACCTTTCTCAATAATGTCTTTATTATGGATGATAGGAATAATCCGGCCTCTAAACCTCCTGCAGCCCCTAAGACAAAACATCATCACTCACACGTGTTGTGAATCCGGGTAATTAAGTAATGTTGGCACAATTACCAATTTTATAGTTTAGGCGGGTTTAAAAACGCTCACTGGAAGGCAAAAGGATGCCCATCCGAAGATGGTTGGGTTTCACTAGATTATTATGCAAAGAATATTTTGACTGGTAACAGAAAGTCCCGTATATTTTTGGTTTTTTTATAGGTCCATAAAAAGGAAGGATGAGAGATAGCTTTAGGGCCTTACGTTTCCGTAGACTGATCAGAAATGTATATGATAAAAGATTCTTAAAATATGGGTGTCAACCTCACGGAGTATTTTGGTCCGATTCGGGTCGACAGAAAAGTCGATTTAAGATTATTGAGAACCAAATGTCAGCGTTGGTGCCGTCAGGAATCGTTAAAATCGCTGATATTGGTTGCGGCTACGGGTCTCTGGCAGGTTACATGCGAGAGACCCCCAACTGCTCAAGATTTGTCTACACAGGATATGACATTAATCCAACTCTCATAGCTGCTTGCCAACAATATTCGCACTTACCCTCTAAGTCATTTGTCATAGGTGATTGTCCCACGGAGCTCGTTGATTTCTCTGTCATGTCTGGCACTTACAACATGGCAGTCACTAAAGACCTTATACACTGGGAGCGCTACATGTTTCGGTGTCTGGCGAAGTGCTGGGATCAGTCTCGAATAGGCATGATTTTTAATGTTTTGGTTGCTGATAAATCCCATATCAGTGATGGAATGCTTTACCACTGTGAAGTCGATAAGTTGCGAAGGCGCTGTATAAAGCAATTTGGCACAACTCGTATAATTCGAGAGAGAAGTCTTCCGCGTGATGCCACATTGGTGGTTACTCGGCAGAAGTTCTCGGGATGAAGTCTAGAACCGTTGCGTTTATGCAGTACCGCAGTGCTCCTGCCGGACCGTCCGAAAAGACATGTCCAAGGTGGATATCAGAACTAACCGACCGAATCTCAGTGCGAATCATTCCATAGCTGATATCTCTTTTTTCGTAGACCGCTCCATCAACAGGTTTTGTGAATGATAACCAACCGGTTTTTGAGTCAAAACGATCATCGGTATCAAAGAGAGCGGCACCGCTCAGCTTATCAACAAAAACGCCATCTTTAACGCTTTTGAAAATCTCATATTCTTTGCAAAACCTTTTGTCTGTACCATTTTCAAAAGCGACTTGGAATACCTTTTCACCACCAAGCGCGAATTTCCCAAGAGCATAATAAAAGTCCTTTGGTTCCATATATCCTTGAAAGCCAAATACTTCAGTTCCTTCTTCGAGGAAAATTATCGTTGGCGTTGCCCACGTTGGGGTCTTTATCTCCAAATCAACCACTTGACCCGCTGTTCTGTATGAAATTGGAATCGGTCCGGCGTATTGATTTGTAATATTGTTCCTGAGTTTTTCGCAGTAAGGACAATAACCAACACTCTCTATGATAAGAATTTGCTTTCCTGCTAAAAGTGCCTCATTGGAGGTGGTCTCCGTTTCGGTAGCGTTAAAGAAAACCCCAGTTGAGTTGTCTGGGCAGTAGCCATTTGGATTTTTTTGGAGATAATCTTGGTGGTAAGACTCTGCCGAAGTGAATTGGGTTAGCGGGGTAATCTCGGTCACGATTTGCCCAAATCCGGCCTTTGATAGGAGTATTTGGTATTCTGTAAGCGTCTTGTTTGCGACTTTTATCTGTTCCAAGTCAGTGGTAAGTATCATTGACCTGTACTGAGTACCTATGTCATTCCCCTGCCGATTTACTTGAGTAGGGTCGTGGTACTCAAAAAAAGATTCTAAGATGGCTCTCAAGTTGACGACGTTGGCATTGTATGTGATACGTACTACCTCTGTGTGATTGTTGGGATTCATTCGATTTGATGGAAGTGTTATTGCCTGATAAGTCGCGTCCACCCCTTGACCATTCGCGTAGCCAGAGACCACGTCTATTACGCCTACTATTTCGGAAAACATCTTTTCTACACCCCAGAAGCACCCAGCTCCAACCACGATACTTCTTTTGTTATAAGTCGCCTGCGCTTCGTCTACAGATGCTTGAGCAGACACCGAAACCATAGTACTTGCCATTAATATAACTCCCAAGTGATTCCACATTATCAAATACTTATTCCCATATATTTTTTTACGTCATCCCATTAGACTGTGGACTGATATATTACAAACTTTTGTAGGACAGGTGAATTTCATTTTTAGGAGCTCTCTCTGCGTCATTCTTTTTTACCTGTTTCGCTTTTAAACTTTGAGAAGCAAACATGCTATTTTTCAAAAATATTTGATAACTGCTTTGAATGAGTTTACGTGGTGTTAGCGTAATTTCCACAAGTTGCAACATCTCCAGTAATTTTTAATGAAATTTAAGAGGAATTTAATGTGATTGGAAAATTTATTGCTGGTTTGAGCGGTTGGTTTATTGCTGGTCCTTTGGGTGCTGTTTTGGGGGTTTTCTTGGGGCATCAGTTCGATCGCGGATTTAGCAATTTTTTTATCCCCATAAGTGAGGGAGAACGTCATAAAATTCGGGAGATTTTTTTTTCTACACTATTCAGTCTGCTAGGACATCTAGCGAAAAGCGATGGACACATTTCCCAAGCTGAGATCGCTCTCACGGAAGATATGATGACGAACCTTGGATTGAGCGCTGAGCGGAAACAAGAGGCTATTAAATTTTTTAAAATTGGTGCAGCGACAGATTTTTCTGTTCAGTTTTGCGTTAAGTCATTCGTGCAAGTAAGTAATAGGCATGTCAATCTCAAAAATCAGCTTCTTAGTTATCTGATTTCACTCGCTTTAGCAGACGGCGAGCTCCACTCCCAGGAAGAGTCTATTCTCCGAATGGTTGCAATTGATTTAGGTTTCTCGAAAAGTAATTTCGAAGAATTGATTAGGATGATCGGTGCTCAAACCCACTTTGGCAAACTTGGCTCAAGCATGACGAGTCAAGATAAACTATCCGACGCCTATTCTGCTCTTGGAGTCGCATCAACCAGTTCTGATATGGCGATAAAAAAAGCATATAGAAAGTTAGTCAGTCAGAATCATCCAGATAAGTTGATTGGACAGGGTGTTCCCGACGATATAATAAAACTGGCTACCGAGAGAACTCAAAAAATTCAGATGGCTTATGACCTTATATCTGAATCTAGAAAAAGTAAATAAGTTGTCTGTTAATAATACTAATGTTTTATTCCCTGTTTGAAACGCGTGAGTCGGTTGACCTTGCGCCTTGGTCTTTCTATAATGCGCGTCCTGGGGCATGAAGGGCGTGGCAGACCCACCTTTTGGTCTGACATCGTAAGTTTTGATGCGGGATGGAGCAGTCTGGTAGCTCGTCGGGCTCATAACCCGAAGGTCGTTGGTTCAAATCCAGCTCCCGCTACCAATTAGCAAGAGTGTATGACATTGATCAAGTGTTGACAGCTTTCCCCTTTGGCTGGCAGTCTGTAATATGTTTTGACGCTTGAGGACGTAACCAAGGTCTTAATATGGATCTTGGAAAGTGGGAGACTGTTGTGATGGGCCAGATGGCCCATTTTTTATGTGCAGAAAGAGAGGATAATTTTGAGAATCGGAAAAATCGCATTAAAGCAGCTTTTAAGTCCGATTGTTGAAGCCTTGGGATTCCAGTTGTGGGGGATTGAAATTGAAAATAACAAAAGCATCGCATTGCTTCGCGTATATATAGATTTGGCTGATAATTTCATTTCAGTGGATGATTGTGCGGTGGTAAGTAAGCATATTGTCGCGATTCTGAATGTGGAGGAGGTATTTGTCGGAAAATATACTCTGGAGGTATCTTCTCCCGGTGTAGAAAGACCATTGTATGATTTGGCGCACTTCGAATCGTTCGTGGGGCATGATATAGC
>OZSS01000709.1_pt1 | contig 16093 bp, 13 predicted proteins | sample 1779911 | NCBI WGS metagenome assembly OZSS01 (sample SAMEA2603589, study PRJEB24840) | metagenome | biome: Water; feature: Photic zone; material: Seawater sample | place: Mediterranean Sea | collected 2013-11-12 | depth 10 m | reverse complement strand
CCTGCAGCTGAATCGACAACCAATTTCGCAAACGCTCTTCCTCCGATTGAATAGCAATTGAATCTAAAGAAGAATCCCACTGCATACGAAAAACTGCAATTGTGTCAATCTTATCAAAGTTTGAAATATAAGTTTGCGAAATTGGTTGTCGATTCAGCTGCAGGAGCGACCCTTTGTCCTCGAAAGGAATTAATCGCTGAGATAAAGCTTTCGTACTTTTTTGAATAAATTTGAGGAGTAGACAAAGTCTGTAACAGCTTCGTTATCAGTCTTAAATATGTTTTTATTCGACCCTTCCCACGCTTTATTTCCATCTTTCAAAAAGAGAATGGTTTCGCCTATTTCCATTACAGAATTCATATCATGTGAATTGATAACAGTGGTAATGTCATACTCTTTTGTGAGCTCTTGAATAAGGTTGTCGATAACAATAGCTGTTTTAGGATCAAGACCAGAGTTGGGTTCGTCACAAAAGAGATATTTGGGTCGCATCACAACTGCCCGAGCAATGGCGACACGCTTTTGCATACCACCTGAGATTTCATTGGGTAATTTATGTCTTGCATCTATCAGGTTTACGCGCTCGATGACAGCCTCGGCTTGATCGATCATTTCTGCTTCTGAAAACTTGGTTAGCATTCGCATTGGAAACAGTACATTTTCAACCACACTCATCGAATCGAAGAGTGCACTTCCTTGAAAAACCATACCGATTTCTCTTCGCAGAACCCTATGTTCATCTTCCGACATTGAAGTAAATGAAGTGTTGTCAAAATAGATTTCACCACTGTTTGGCCTAAAAAGACCTAAAAGAATTTTGAGCAAAACAGTTTTACCAGAACCACTTTGACCAATCACCAAATTTGTTTTTCCTCTCTTAAATTCAGTTGAAATCCCTTTTAATACGGCAGTGCCGTCAAACTGTTTATGTATGTTTTCTATTCGTATCATTTTATGGGAAAAACAGTTGGGTTATAAAATAGTTGACAACAATAATCACGACTGAACACCAGACAAAGGAGACTGTACTTGCACGACCAACATCAAGTGCGCCACCTTTCATATAATAACCATGATACGAGGGGATTGTAGCCAAAATCATTGCGAACAAAAAGGTTTTCACAAAAGCATAAACGACATGATAGGAATTGAATCCCAACTGAATACCCTCAACAAAGGCAGAGCTGCTTGAATAACCACCATATATGGTTGCAGCCCAACCACCAAAAATGCCTAAAAACATGGAAAAGATAATCACGATTGGCAATAAAGTCATTGCGATCAGTTTGGGAAACACCAAAAAATTGACTGAATTGATACCCATCACTTCTAGGGCATCGATTTGCTCTGTCACACGCATGGTTCCTATGCTTGATGTGATATATGACCCAACTTTCCCTGCCAAAATAATTGCCATAAAAGTGGGTGAAAATTCTAAAATAATCGATTGTCGAGTTGCGAAACCAACTAGATTTTCAGGCATAAAAGAACTGTCTATGTTCAGAGCCGTCTGCATAGAAACAACACCACCAACAAAGAATGAAAGAAAGCATACAATACCCAATGAACCCAAGATCAAATCCTGAATTTCTTTCATTACAAGTCCATACATAATCGATGGTTTCGTAGGTTTGATGAACACCATGCGAAGCATCAAAAAATAGGTACCAATGTGTTTGAGCATATTCACCTGACGAAAGTAAAAAATAATGTTTGCTTAAAAGTGTTGTGTTTCAAAAAAATTATATTTGATCTTTAATTTCAATCATGAAAACACTTCTGCCTGCTTGTTTTATTTTACTAAGCCTTTTGGCTTGCAGCCCATCAACGCAAGAAAATTCACCCAAGCTTGTGGTTGGTATTGTCGTCGATCAGATGCGATATGATTATCTCACTCGCTACTGGGATGACTTTGGGCCAAATGGATTTAAACGCTTTTACAAAGAGGGATATGTGGCTCACAATCACCACTTTAACTATTATCAAACCCTTACAGGGCCTGGGCATGCTTCCATTGCAACTGGAACAACCCCCTCGGTTCATGGGATTATTGGCAATGAATGGTATGATCGTACAATGCAACAAGAGGTGTATTGTGTTGATGACGACGATGTAAAAGGCTTGGGCTCAGCAGTCAAAGGCAGAAAATCACCTAAACACCTCATCACAACGACCTTTGCAGATCAACTTCGGTTGCACACGCAGTTTCGAAACAAGGTAATTGGGGTGTCTCTAAAAGATCGCTCTGCTGTACTCTCAACTGGGCATTCGGCCAATGCAGCATATTGGTTTGCTGGGGACCAAGAAGGTGTTTTTACAACAAGCACCTACTATATGGATTCCTTGCCAAAATGGGTGTCTGACTATAATGCCAAAAAATATCCTCATCAATACGCTTCATCTGTTTGGAACTCCTTAAATCCGATTGATACTTATACTGCTAGTGGACCTGATGATACGCCTTATGAAGGTATATTTAAGGGTGCAGAACGACCAACATTCCCTTACGACCTATCAAATCTTTCGCCTGATTATTATAAAGACAAGGGGTTAGACTTAGTTCGCAACACTCCTTTTGGGAATACGATGGTAACAGATATGGCTGTTCTTGCCCTTGCCAATGAAGACCTAGGCAAAACAGCAGAAACTGATGTGTTGATGGTGAGTTACTCCTCAACAGATCATATAGGGCATCAGTTTGGTTTGACATCTGTTGAAATACAAGACACCTATTTGCGATTGGATTTGGAATTGGAGCGATTGTTTTCTGAAATTGATCAGATGGTAGGGATGGATCAGGTTACCTTGTTTCTAACCTCAGATCATGGAGCTGTTCATGTTCCCAAGTATCTCAACGATCACAAATTTCCAGGTGGTCATGACAAAAGCATGGGAATCAAAAATCAAGTCAATCAAGCTTTATTTTCGAAAACTGGGGTCGATAATTTAGTACTCCACATTGGTAATGATCAGATGTATTTGGATCATAAAAAAATTGAAAAAAACAAACTCGTTTTAGATGAGTTGACAGCTGAAGCGATACGTGTAATCCTTCGTTTTTCTACCATTGAAAAGGCATTTAAAACAACTGATGTGCCTTTTTTGAGCCCATCAGAAAAGCTGCACAACCTCTTGCTTCGTGGCAATCATGTCAAAAGAGCGGGTGATATTTATATGATCCCAAAACCTGGGCATATTGATTATGGCCATACAGGTACAACTCATGGTACTGGCTTTTCTTATGATACGCATGCGCCACTTTTGATGATGGGTCATGGAATCAAGTCAGGGCAGACCTACGAAATGACTTCGATCACAGACATTGCACCAACGATGTGTGCCTTGTTGGGTATTGCTTTTCCAAATGGGACTACAGGAGATGTGATTTCTGAGGCGCTCGCTAAATCTGATAAGTAACAGCGTTGATATTCATTCCAGCACCAACACTGGCAAAAATCACGACATCACCCTTGTTGAGCTTGTGATCTTTGAGTTGATTTTTCCGCACCAAGTCAAATAGAGTGGGGACAGTAGCCACAGAGCTATTGCCATAGGTTTGTATGTTCATTGGCAGCACACCCGCAGGCATTTGCGCTCTGTATAGGCGATAAAAACGTTTCAAAATTGCCTCATCCATTTTCTCATTGGCTTGATGGATAAATACTTTTTTGAGGTCATCAATTTGAAATCCAGATGCATCGAAGCAATCCTTCATCGCTTGCGGCACATGGCTTAGCGCGAACTCATATACTTTGCGCCCCTCCATTTTGATGTATTGGGTATTGTTGTTTTTAGGATTACAATACGAACCCCCGGCATAGATATAGTAGGTTTCATCGATAGTGTAGGTCGCAGTGCGATGTGATAAAAGACCCCCATCTTCATCTGTATCTTCAATGATGGTTGCACCTGCACCATCTGCAAAAATCATAGAATCTCTGTCATTATGATCCACAACACGAGACAGGGTTTCTGCTCCGATAACAAGGCATCGTTTTGCAATCCCTGACTTGATGAATGCTTGTGCTTGGATGATACCTTCTAGCCATCCGGGGCAACCAAAGATGAGGTCATAGGCCACACAATTTGGGTTTTGAATACCCAGTTTGTGCTTTACTCGCGCTGCAACAGCTGGCAACATATCCGATTGGGTATGACCATGACTGACATCTCCAAAGTTATGCCCCACGATAATATAGTCGAGTTGCTCAAGATCAATGTCCGCATCATCGATTGCTCGCTCGGCGGCAAAAGTAGCAAGATCACTCGTGTTGTGATGATTTTTGGCATACTTACGCTCAGCGATACCAGTGATTGACTGAAACTTTTCGATGATTGACTCGTTGGCAATTGCAAATGGAGTGCCATCAGCCTGATAAAATTCATGCTGCAAAAAGTCCTGATTTGATGTAATGTTTTCAGGAATATAACACCCAGTACCTGTAATTTTAATGGCCATTTACAAAGCTTTTAATCAAAACTAAATACATTCTTACACTCAATAGTAGAAACATAAAAGTTACTACGATGCCCAAAAATAGCATAAGAAGATGAAAAGTATAACCTTAGTTGCAAGCAAATATTATAAATACCTAAATATCAGATATTTAAATTTATAATTAAGTTGTTTCAAATTCCTCAATAGGGGTACAAGTACATATTAAATTACGATCCCCAAAAGCTTCATTGGTTCTTCTAATGCTCGGCCAGAACTTATTTTCTCTTACAAAAGCAAGTGGGTATGCTGCTTCACTTCTACTGTAAGGAAGATCCCATTCATCTGCTGTGAGCAGTGCCATTGTGTGGGGTGCATTATGCAAAATATTATTTTTCTGATTGGCATCACTACCTTCAATTTCAAATCGAATCGAAATCATAGCATCGCAAAATCGATCGAGTTCCGATTTATCTTCACTTTCTGTTGGCTCAATCATCATTGTGCCAACCACTGGAAACGAAACGGTAGGGGAGTGGAACCCATAGTCCATCAGCCGTTTGGCAATGTCCACGACCTCAATTCCTTTTTCTTTAAAAGGACGGCAGTCGATGATAAACTCATGCGCAGCTCGACCAGACTCTCCTTTGTAGAGGATTTCATAGTGCTTCGCTAATTTTTGCTTGATATAATTGGCATTTAAAATGGCAATTTCAGTCGATCTTTTCAGCCCATTCGCACCAAGCATTCGAATGTATGAATAGGAAATCAGACATATCAAAGCAGACCCCCAAGGTGCTCCTGAAATTGTAACAGCATTCGATTGATCAGTCAGATGAGGGTGTGTTGGTAAGAAGGGCACCAAGTGCTGCGCAACGCAGATAGGGCCAACGCCAGGGCCACCCCCACCATGTGGAATGGCAAAGGTCTTGTGTAAATTGAGGTGGCATACATCGGCACCAATCAGCGCAGGATTTGTGAGGCCAACTTGTGCATTCATGTTTGCACCATCCATATACACCTGCCCCCCACAGTCATGAATCACCTTCGTAATTCGCTGTATAGAAGACTCAAACACCCCATGAGTGGAAGGGTATGTGATCATCAGTGCTGCTAGATTTTCAGCATGGAGCTTTGCCTTTTCACACAACTCGTCCTCATTGATATTGCCATGTTTGTCTGTTCCAACAACAACGACACGCATACCAGCCATCACAGCTGAGGCAGGATTGGTACCATGTGCAGAGGATGGTATTAAGCAAATATTGCGATGGCTATCGCCACGTGATTCGTGATAGGAACGTATGACCATCAAACCACTAAACTCTCCTTGAGCTCCTGAATTGGGTTGTAGTGAGGTGCCAGAAAAGCCAGTAATTTCAGATAGATAATCCTCGAGTTCTTGTAAAATATGCTGATAGCCTTGCACTTGATTTTTGGGTGCAAAAGGATGGATATTTCCCCATTCAGGTCTGCTCAGGGGTAGGAGTTGTGCAGCTGCATTGAGTTTCATCGTACAAGACCCCAAGGCAATCATACTGTGAGTGAGGGACAAATCCTTTCGCTCAAGTTTTTTGATATAACGCATCAGAGAAGACTCGGATTGGTAGTTGTGAAACACCTCTTGGGTGAGGAAATCGGTCGTTCTTTCTGTCGATGGTGGTATACCTATCTCATCAAAACGAGTCTCCGAATGGCTTGATTTCACAGCACTGAAAATCTCAATAAGTTCATCGATATCTGCTGCTGTTGTAAGCTCATTTACTGAAATACTCAGTCGATCATCACTTATGATATTCAAATTGATTCCCTTTGCGAGTGCTTTATTATCAATGGTTTTTGTTGGGGCGATTACTTCCAAAGTATCGAAAAAATGATTGTTATTGACGGTAATGCCAAGGTTCATTAACCCCCTGTAAAGTTGTAAGGTATTGTCATGGATACGACTCGCAATTTGACGCAGACCAACAGGGCCATGATGAACAGCAAACATACCTGCCATCACAGCCAGCAGGACTTGAGCTGTACAGATATTTGATGTTGCACGATCACGCTTGATGTGCTGTTCACGAGTTTGGAGTGCCATGCGAAGAGCACGAGCGCCTTGTATATCTTGTGTAACGCCAATGATACGCCCTGGAACACTGCGTTTATATTCTGTTTTGGTTGCAAAATATCCTGCATGAGGACCACCGTATCCCATGGGAATGCCAAAGCGTTGGGTGCTACCAACAACGACATCTGCACCAAAAGTACCTGGCGCTTCGAGTAGTGCCAAACTCATGATGTCTGCTGCAACAGTCGTTTTGATTTCAAGATCATTGGCTTTTTCGATTGCCGTTTGCAAGTCGATGATATGACCATGCTTTCCAGGGTATTGAAAAATGGCACCAAAAAAGTGTGATGAGGGCGTCCAACTGTCAGCATCTCCTTGTATGAGCTTGATACCCAGTGGCCCAGCACGTGTTTGCAGTACAGCTAGTGTTTGTGGCAGTATATTGTTGTCAACAAAAAATTCATTTGCTTCTCCTTTTTTTTGTGCTGCAGTTCGCAGACTGTAAAGCATACTCATCGCTTCAGCTGCTGCAGTGCTTTCGTCCAAGAGAGAGGCATTTGCAAGGGGCATTCCTGTGAGCTCACAAACCATCGTTTGAAAATTCAGAACAGCCTCTAAACGACCCTGTGCAATTTCGGCTTGATAGGGGGTATAGGCAGTGTACCACCCTGGGTTTTCCAGTATATTTCGTTGAATCACTGCTGGAAGGTGAGTTGGGTGATAACCCATGCCGATATAACTTTTATGCACCTTATTTTTTGAACCCAGTTCTGCAATGTGGTTCAAACATTCTGCCTCACTCATCGCAGTTGGAAGATTCATTTGCTTGTCAAGCCGAATCGATTCAGGGATGGTTTGCTGACAAAGTTCATCCAACGAATCTGCCTGAACAGTCGCCAGCATTTCTTTTACTTCATTACTTCTCGGTCCTATATGTCTGTAAGCAAAATGTGTCGTTTTCAAGCCAAATTTCTTTTCCTACAAATTTAAAGTTAACTACACATCTTTTCAGCTTTTGCGATTTGAATATTCACAAAGTTTTTAACCATCAGATGTCTATCTTTGTCAATAAAGCTTGTCCTCTTGATCGCAAAACTTTTTCGCTTCTATGTCTTGTCAAGTACACACGTTGGATTGGCTGTATTGTCACTACTGGCTATTGTTCATTTGCAGTATGATCTGTCATGGCAATATCCCTTATTTATCTTTGTGTTTTGTGCAACTGTAGTTACCTATAATTTTATACGTTATTTCCCCTTATCAGAAGCCAATGCAACGCTCATAAGACCCATATTCATCTTTTCATTGTTGGCTGTTATAGGCTTGTGTATATCTGCCACCAAACTCACTTTTCACACACTTCTTTTGGCATCTTTTTTGGGCGTATTGAGTTTCTCATATGTAATGCCCAACAATCGTTTTTTTACAGGGCTTCGTCAATTGCCTTATCTCAAATCATTTGTAGTGGTGGGTTGTTGGGCATCAGTCGTTGTTTTGCTACCCCTCATAAACCATCATAGTCAGCTCAGTACTTCAACTGTTGTTGGTTGGATTCAAATGGCACTGTGGACTTTTGCAACGATGATCCCTTTTGAGATTCGCGATAGCTTTGGCGATAGTGATCGCATGAAAACAATTCCTCAAATATTTGGGGTAAAAGGAGCGAAAATGATCGGTACCCTTTCTTTGATTGCTGTTGTTATACTATCGTATTTTTTAATCAATCATATTGAAGATATGACACCAACAGTACTGACGGCTGCTATTGCAACTGTATTCTTATGCAAGTCTAATGAAGAGCAAAGCCCTTATTATGCCTCTTTTTGGGTTGAATCTCTACCAATGGTTTGGCTATTATCAATACTTATTTGGAAATGGATTTAGGCGTCTATGTTTTTTCGTGACGACTCCACTTTTTTGGCAAGACCCTCTTTATAATCGATGATTTTTTCTTGTAAATCCTTATCGTTGGTTGCAAGAATTTGCGCAGCGAGAATCCCTGCATTTTCAGCTCCGTCGAGTGCAACAGTCGCCACAGGAACACCACTCGGCATTTGGAGTATCGACAACACAGAATCCCACCCATCAATCGAGTTTCTAGACTTGACAGGCACCCCAATCACTGGGAGAGGACTCGCTGCAGCAACCATCCCTGGCAAGTGGGCAGCACCACCAGCACCAGCGATAATCACTCCGATACCTTTTTGGTGTGCAGTATTGGCAAAATCCATCATATAGCTCGGCGTTCGATGTGCAGAAACAATATCGACATGGGTTTCAACCCCAAACCCCTTCAAGATATTGATTGCACCCTCCATGACAGGCATATCCGAAGCACTTCCCATGATAATTGCTACTTTCATAAAAAAGTTTTTGCAAAGATAACGAAAAGGGCTGTATGTCGTTGTTAGTCAGTGCGCACAACCACCTGCTGTTTGATGCGTTTTGCTGTTTTGCGAAGGGTTTCAAGGTCAGCACCTATCAGGGTGAGATGCCCCATTTTACGCATGGGTCTTGTTTCAGCCTTTCCATATAGATGAACATGCAGACCAGAAATCTCTAACAATTCATCCATACCGTCGTAAACCACAGGGCCATTGAACCCTTCTTCGCCAACCAAATTGATCATAATGGCATTTTGTGAAAAATCACAATCACCAAAAGGCAAAGCGAGTATGGTGCGGAGGTGTTGCTCAAATTGAGAGGTAACAGCAGCTTCAATCGTCAGGTGGCCACTGTTGTGTGGGCGAGGGGCAACCTCGTTAATCAGCAACGTATCATTATTGTCCAAAAAGAGTTCTACTGCCAACAACCCAACGTGATTGAACTCATGGGCAACTCGCTCAGCTAAAGCCTGTGATGCTGTGCGTTGGTCCTTATCTAAAGTCGAGGGGGTAAAGACATACTCAACCTGATTTGCTTGGGGATGAAACTCCATTTCAACTGGTGGATAACTCACACATTCTCCTGTTTCCTTTCGCGCAACAATCACAGCAATTTCCTTTGCTATGGCAACGCAGTCTTCTACGATACAAGGCACATCCGGCACAGATGCCCAATCGGATTGTGTTTCAATTTTTTTGACCCCAAAGCCATCATACCCAAACCGACTGGCTTTCCAAATACATGGCACTTTGATAGTGTCCCAAGCAGGTTTTTGTGCATACGCTTTATGTGCAGAGGTGGGGATGTTATGATCAGTATAAAACTGTTTTTGTTTGGCCTTGCTCTGAATGATTGCAAGTGTTTCAGGCTTTGGATAGACTTTTTTTTCTTGTTTTTGGAGGGTATGTAAGGCCTCAATATTGACATTTTCAATCTCGATGGTGACAACGTCTGCATCTTTTCCAAAATCAACCACTGTTTGATAGTCCATTAGATCACCAACACTAAAATCATCTGCTAGCAGTCGTGCAGGGGCATTGGGGCTGGGATCGAGTACCTTGGTAAAAACATCCCATTGGCGACATTTGGCGAGCATCATTTTTCCCAACTGTCCACCACCCAAAATGGCCAGTTTTACATTGCCAGAAAAAGTACCACTGCTCATGCGTGCAAAAATAGGGTTTTCAGCACAATTAGGCTTGCGTAAAAATATTAAAGGTTAGGGAAGAGAGTTACATATTTTTTATATCTTTAAACGATTCTAACCCAAATCTATTCTACAAACATGAATAACCTACGGCAATTACCCTCAACGTTTTGGACACAATTTCGCATTCGATACGCAAGTATTGAGCTATTTCCTATGTCCATATTCACAAACATTACAACCAAATACTTACAATTAAAATGATTATCATGAAACATACATACATATTCACATATATATTATTACTCAGCTGCCTGAATCTTATGGCCTTCAACCCTGAACACCAAAATCCCACAACATCATTTGACCTCGTTTTTATCGTTTTCACAAATCAAGAAAACAAATGTTTTTATCCTCTGAAGCATTGTGTTCCTTACAAATTGAGATTATGATATCTTTGCTAGTCTAAAACGACACATGAAAAACATTATACTTTTCGGAAAGCCAGGTGCTGGAAAAGGAACACAGGCTGCGCTCTTACGTGATACCTTCCAATTGGTTCATATCTCTACAGGCGATTTATTTCGCTACAACATTAGCAACAACACTTCCTTGGGAGCCTTGGCAAAGTCTTATATGGATAAGGGGGATCTTGTCCCGGACGAGGTCACGATCAAGATGCTAGAAGCAGAGGTCGATGCCAATCCGGATGTGGGAGGGTTTATTTTTGATGGCTTTCCTCGAACTGCTGCACAAGCCGAAGCGCTGGATGTGTTTTTAGAGGGTAAAAACATGAGCATTCGAGCAACCATTGCCCTTGAAGTCGATGAGGAAGTGCTTGTCAGTCGATTGTTGAGTCGAGGGAAAGATAGTGGGCGCAGCGATGATCAAGATGAAGATAAAATTCGCAATCGCTTTGCTGAGTATAACAAAAAAACAGCCCCTTTAATCGATTACTATAAAGCGCAAAACAAATTCTATAGCATCGGAGGTGTGGGTACAGTTGCAGAAATTTCTGAACAACTCACCAGTTTGCTACATTCACTGTAAAATGACGGAAGGGAACTTTGTCGATTATGTTAAAATTCACGCTTCTTCAGGTAAGGGTGGCAAGGGATCAACACACCTTCATCGCGAAAAATATATTGCCAAGGGTGGACCTGACGGAGGTGATGGGGGTCGTGGAGGACATGTGATCTTCAAAGGGGATAAAAATCTATGGACACTTTTGGATTTTAAATTCTCTCGCCACTTTAAAGCCGAGCACGGAGGCGATGGCAGTAAGAATCGAAGCACTGGCGCTGATGGAAAAGACTGCGTTATTCGTGTTCCACTTGGCACTGTGATTGTCGACAATGACAGTGGCGAAAAACTAACTGAAATCGTTGACGAAAAAGAAGTTGTTGCTATTAAAGGTGGTAAAGGTGGTAGAGGTAATTGGCATTTCAAAAGCCCAACCAACCAAACCCCTCGATATGCACAACCAGGACTGCCAGGTGAGGATCGAAATTTTACACTCGAACTAAAGGTATTGGCAGATGTGGGACTTGTGGGTTTTCCCAATGCAGGGAAGTCCACACTTTTGGCAGCGCTAACTGCCGCCAAACCTAAAATCGCAGATTATGAGTTCACAACCCTTAAACCCAATTTGGGAATCGTCAGACAGCGAGACTACAGCTCCTTTGTGATGGCTGATATCCCTGGGATTATTGAAGGTGCTTCTGAAGGTAAAGGACTTGGACACTACTTTTTACGTCATATTGAGCGCAACTCTGTTTTACTCTATCTCATCCCTGCTGATGCCGACGATCTAATCGAACAGTTTTCTATCCTTCGAGGAGAGTTGAAAACCTATAATCCAGAACTGCTTGACAAGAATTATATCATTGCCATTTCGAAGTGTGACCTTTTAGACGATGAACTGCAGAAAGAGATGGAGGCCCTTGCGAAAACAACTTTTCCTGAAGAAGATGTAATGTTTATATCCTCTGTAGCGCAGAAGGGACTTACATCACTTAAAGATCGATTATGGGACGCGCTCAACTCATAATATGTTTGTTTTGGGTTGTTTTGCTCAGTGCACAACGACCACCCAACGAACTGTTTCCACTAACCCCCTTGGGTGCTGAACAAAAAATAATCATCGACAGTCTTTCGATTTCACCAATTGAAACCTTTTCAACTACTGATCTTTTCACATTGGCTAAAGGATATCTTCAAGATCAACGATATGAAGAGGCCTTGGCGTGTTATGACGAGCTATGTGATAGAAACCCAAATCGTTTCGATTTTCAATTTGGGCGAGGTGCATCTGCTGGATTTTTACTTTCAGGAACACCCAGCATACGAGCGATGAGATACATAGGTCATCTTAAATCAGGTTTTGAGGAGGCTGTTCGTATCCAACCAAATTCACTCTTTGCGCGACGTGCCTTGTTCAACATCTATCTTGGATTACCTCGATTGTTTGGGGGTAGTGATGCTAAGGCAGACCGACAAATAAAAGCAATTCAACTGTTAAACCCTCTTGAAGCGACTGTTGCAAAAGTGTTTTTCGCCACAAACAATAAGGATCAGACAGCTTTTGACAAACAAGCGACAATTGCTTATAACGATGCAAAAAACAACCTTGAGATTAATGATAGTCGCTACGAACTGGCCATGATTGCAAGTCAGTATTTTGATGATACTGAACGTGCGATCAATTTATTGAATGAGTTTTTGTCAAACGCCAGTGCAGGAGATCAATACCCACCAGTTTTTGCACGATATCGACTGGCAGAACTCACGCCCAACAACGCCCAAGAACTTCGTTCGATTCGAATTGAGGTTGCTGAACTTGAAGCCTTTCTGTTTACCTATGACCCATTATCTGCCTATATTCGTAAAATAAAGGCCAACTAATGCGAATACACTTTATTGCCATCGGTGGTAGCGCCATGCATAATTTAGCAATTGCATTGCATCGAAATGGGCATCAAATCACTGGCAGTGACGATTCGATTTATGAACCCTCACGCTCGCGCCTAGATAAAGATGGCTTGTTGCCCCAGTCAATGGGATGGGATCCCACTCGAATTGATGCAAACCTTGATGCAATTATCTTAGGAATGCACGCAAAAGAAGATAACCCCGAGCTATTGGCAGCCAAGGCCCTGTCGATTAACATATACTCATATCCAGAATACCTGTACGAAGCAACCAAAGAAAAAACCAGAGTGGTAATCGGAGGTAGTCATGGCAAAACCAGTATTACTGCAATGATCCTTCATGTTCTTGATTATTGGGATATCACGACAGACTTCATGGTTGGTGCCCAACTGGAGGGTTTTGATATCATGACACAGCTCACAGATGATCACGATTTTGTGGTGCTTGAGGGAGATGAATATCTTTCTTCTGCGATTGATCGGCGTCCAAAATTTCTCCTTTATAAACCCAATATTGCTTTGATCAGTGGAATTGCTTGGGATCACGTTAATGTGTTCCCTACAGAAGAGGATTACATTGAGCAATTTCGGTTGTTTATCGATAGCATCACAGCAGGTGGTATTTTGATATACAATCAGGACGATGAAATACTAGAGGATTTGGTGCTCAAATCTCAAAATCAGATTCGAAAGATCCCTTATAAAACACACCCATTCACGATCAACGATGGACAGACAGCATTGGATTCAGATGAGGGCCCAATCCCCCTTCAAATTTTTGGAAATCATAACATGAGTAATCTTTCTGGCGCACTTCTTGTTTGTAGTCAAATGGGTGTTGAGCCAGTGATGTTTTATGAAGCGATTCCATCATTTACAGGTGCTGCCAAACGATTGGAGCTTTTTTCAGATCGCCCTGGAAAGCGCATCTATCGGGACTTTGCACATGCACCAAGTAAGGTGCAAGCAACGACTCAGGCTGTTCGTGAACAATTTCCAAACGATCTTTTTCTTGCTTGCCTTGAGCTACATACTTTTAGCAGCCTAGATGCAAGTTTTATTCAAACCTATGCCAACTGCCTTGTTCAGTCCGACATTGCTGTTGTATTTATCGATGATGAAGCACGAAAAACCAAAGGCAAAGACCCCCTTGATGAGCAGACAATTCGCAGTGCCTTTGCGCATCAATCACTATATGTTTTTCACGAAAAAGAAGCACTCTTCAACTGGCTACGCCAACAACCCGCTTCGATTGTGTTGATGATGAGTTCAGGTCATTTTGGAGGTCTCGATCTCCAGCGTTTGGTCGATTGACAAAGGTTTTTATATCTTTATTTTAAACATCCCCAATGAACAAACACCTTCCCATTCACGATTGGTCGCCAGATGATCGCCCCAGAGAAAAGATGCAAAGGCTTGGCCATAAAAGCTTGACAAACTCTGAACTCCTCTCGATTTTACTAGGCTCTGGCACGCCAAACGAGTCGGCAGTCAAACTTGCACAACGTATTTTGGCTCATTATGACAACAACCTTGGGCAATTGTCCAAAAGCAGTGTTGAAAATCTATGTGAATTTCATGGCGTTGGACTTGCCAAAGCCACAAGGCTCACAGCAGCTTTTTAACTTGTGCGAAGGCATAAGCAATCCCCACAGGAGCGTGTACAACTCAACAGTAGCCAGTCTGTTTTTGACTTCCTTCAACAACATCTTGGAAATTTACAGCATGAAGAGTTTTGGGTCATTTATCTCAATCAACAGCACACAATCCTCTCTCATGAGCAACTCAGTCGAGGAGGGATTACCCAAACTTCGGTTGATATTCGGCTTGCATTTAAGCGTGCCCTCGATCTGCATGCAGTCGCCATGATTCTTGCCCACAACCACCCCTCAGGCAACACAAGCCCAATTGAATCAGATCAATCACTGACCAAACAGATTGTAAAAGCTGGAAAAAACCTTGATATCAAACTACTTGACCACCTTATCATAACAGAAAACACGTATTTTAGCTTTGCCGATTTAGGACTATTATAAATGATACTTATATACACTCATCAATTAAATGCTCGTATTCGCTATGTCTTTATACATTTTTTTGAGACATATACTGACAACACCATCGAAATTACAGATGTTTTGGAGACCTTCATTGCGCACAATGGACCTAAGTTTTCGTACACAAATCAAAAGCTGAGCAACGAATTTTTTGTACATGCCAACCCATTGTTGTTTGAACAAGGTGTACGTGAGCAGGAGTTCAAAATCAGTCGTTGGCAAACAACCCCTGTCTTCTTTCCTTGCAACGAGGAGAGTGCTATACCCTATGATATTTTTGCTGCTACTTTTTATATGCTTTCTCGCTATGAGGAGCATATCCCACATCTAAAAGATGATATGAATCGCTTCTCAACAAGTGGCTCTCTTGCCAGCGCTGCAAAATTTGCAAATAAACCTGTTGTAGATATGTGGGCACAACAATTTTTAACTTGTTTTAAAGATGAGTTTCCAGAGCTGATGATCAAGCAGCCAACATCAAATCTCCAAACGATTCTTGAGGTACCAGTAGCCTATGCATACAAGTCAAAAAGTGTACTGCGAACCTTTTTTGAGACTGGAATAGATTTTTTCAACCTGCGATTTGTAGAGATTTTTGAGCGTTTTGCTGTGCGCCTATCCTTTCGCCCAGACCCCTATGATATCTATAAATCATGGATTGGCTTGCATCAAAAATTTAATGTGCCAACCAAGGTTATGTTTATGTTTGCTCGCCCAAGTGCAAATGATCGAAACATCTCCATTTTTAAGCATCGATTTATTAATAGAATTAAAGATGTAGCCGATTATGTGCCAACATCCCTGCTGGCGTCTTATCAATCGACAGATCAGCCTGATCTGCTTCAGACTGAAGTCAATCGTCTGAGTGAAATCATACATCATCCATTGAAAGATATTCGACAGCATTTGGTGCGACTTCGTTTTCCAACAACCTATGATCATTTTGCCAATTTGGGATTTGCACATGATTATTCTTTACAGTTTGTCGATTTTCTAGGGTATAGGGCAGGTACTGGGTTTCCTTTTCGGTTTTACAACATCAGCAAAGAACAGCGTTCAAACCTATTCATACACCCTGTTGTG
>OZSS01000708.1_pt1 | contig 16097 bp, 20 predicted proteins | sample 1779911 | NCBI WGS metagenome assembly OZSS01 (sample SAMEA2603589, study PRJEB24840) | metagenome | biome: Water; feature: Photic zone; material: Seawater sample | place: Mediterranean Sea | collected 2013-11-12 | depth 10 m | reverse complement strand
TGTTGGTCGAACCGGTTGCTGAGCCGATGGCTCCTGTTCTTCAACTTGGTCCTCCCTTCTCATCAGCTGTTTTACATGGAGAAAAACAAACCCGCTATCTGGACCTTGGAGAAAACCCTCCCCAGGGAGTCATTTTCCATTATGTCCTGTATGATCCGGAAAATTCCAAACTTGAGCTACAGATCCTGGATTCCAAAGGAAACCTCATCGATACATTTGAAACCAAACAGGAAGATAAAGTTTCCGGGCAAACTGAGAATGACGAGGAGGAGGATCAAAAACCGGCTCTTCCCTCCTCAAAAGGACTCAACCGCTTTGTCTGGAACATGCGTTATCCCGGGCCTGCGGAAAAAATCGACAAAACCCTTGAACAAAAGCGATATAAAGCGCTTGGGCGAGGTGAAATGGGAGAACGCGGGGGGCCAACGGCAATGCCTGGAACCTATCAGGCGGTTCTCCGAATCGAAAATACAAAACAGGAACATCACTTTGAAATCCTGAAGGACCCTAGACTGGAGACTTCTGAAGAAGATTATCAGGCCCAATTTGATCTTTGGATGAATATCCGTGACCAGCTTTCCGAAACCAACCGTTTACTGAATCAACTCAGAAGAATCCGAAGAGAAATTCATGTGATTCTTGAACGCCCCAACCTTCAAAAGAGTAAGGTTCCAGATGAACTTAGTTCATTTAAGGACAATGCGGAAAAAGTGATTCAGAAATTAGAGGTCCTGGAGAACGAATTGGTTCAAACCAAAAATGAAACACCCTCCGACCGACTACGATTTCCTGTGATGTTGAGAGACCGTATTGAAGGTTTGATCAGTGTCGTAGCCGTTGCTGAAGCCGCTCCTCCTCAACAAGCGCATGAGGTTTTTCAACATCTGAAAGGATTGCTGGCAGAGAAGACTTCCAGCATGCAGCAACTGTTGTCGGTTGATCTTATAACCCTCAAAGAATTGGCTCAAAAAGCAAACATCCAATTCTTTGAGGAATGAGGTGTCGATCAATCAGAATTTGATCAAACTGACGTTTGCGGATTTTCTTGTCCGCAGTGCTTACCAGATGGGCAAACGCCCCGTTTTGCCTCTGATGGCAGCTTCCCTGGGAGCAGATGCTCTCTTTCTAGGAATGATCGTCTCGGTCTCTACCATGACCGGTCTTGGGATGAAACCACTGTTCGGTCTGCTCTCCGACCGTTGGGGAAGGAGGTTCTGGATCATAGGTGGAACGCTGATTTTCACTGGTATGCCTTTTCTTTATGGTTTCATAGAAAACCCTACAGAATTGATGTTGTTGCGCTTGGCTCATGGATTGGCAACAGCGATTTATGGTCCAGTGACTCTGGCCTGGGTGTTGGACCAGGGCAGAAAAGGGTGTGCAGAAAGGGTAGGTTGGTTCGGAATTGCCAAAAACGGAGGTTACATTGTTGGCCCTCTAGCCGGAGCAAGCCTTCTCAGTGTTATGGAACCGGTTGAGGTCTTCACTGTGATCGGTCTGATCAGCATTTTGGCTTTGATTCCTGTTTTGATGCTGCCAACAGAACATAAAAATGCTGCTTCCGGTATTTCGTGGAAAAAACAGATTTCGGGATCATTCAAGGCAGGGCTTGGACTTCCCGAATTATGGATTGCTGGAGGACTGGAGTGTTTTCTTTACATTGGTCTTTATGCGGTCAAAGCCTTCCTGCCATTAATGGCACTTTCGGAAGGCATCCCTATCATCTGGGTAGGGGTCTTTTTTTCAGTACAGGAACTGAGTCACCTTCTGCTAAGGCCTTTGGGTGGAAGAATCGGGGACCGAAATGGTCATCTGTTTACTGCTGCATCAGGACTGGTTCTGGCTTCAGGAGCACTTTGGGCACTTCCTGTAATCCCTAATGTGTCTTCCCTGATCAGCGTTTCGATTGTGTTTGGAATGGCCCAGGCGCTGATTCTTCCATCATGTGTAGCCCTTTTTGCAAACCAAATCGACTATCGGCATACCGGAAGCGGGACTGGTTTTTTTGGTTCGATGAAAAACCTTGGAAAGATCTGCGGACCGATTCTAGGCGGGTGGCTCGTCCATCATCATCAGATTTCCTGGATGCTTTGGTCGCTTTCCGGACTTTTGACTCTTTTTTCACTCATCATGTTTTGTTCCTTGATGGGGCGCAAAGGAACTCTGCAAACTTCGAGTTGAATTTTTTTTTCATTCTTGAAAATCAGCGTTCAGCCCCTCTTTGCCTCAAAATCTCATTGCGTGATTCTCTCGAAAGAGGTGAGACTCCTTTCAGAAGAAAATCTTCGTAGGATTTCCGGTCGATCAGATTCCAGAGATAAAATGGGAGGATCACACACCCCATGACTATAAAGACGATTAAAACCGTTTTTATCAGGGGAGGCATTGGAATAAGTTATGATTTCAGAAAATGACAAGTGAGGAAAACCTGGTTCCTGAAGGTCTCAGCTCATGGTTCACGCCGCTTCAGGTTTTTTCTCATATTCCTCCGGAGCCAAAAAACCTCCTGACTGACGATTCCAAAGATCAGCATAGATCAGGGAATTTCTAACCAATTCATGATGGGTTCCGGTTTCAATCACGGCTCCCGCGTCGATCACCACCAGTCGGTCAAGTTGGGCAATGGTCGATAGCCGATGGGCAATCGCAATCACCGTTTTTCCCTCCATCAATTCAAAAAGATTTTCCTGGATGGCGGCTTCGACTTCAGAATCGAGAGCAGATGTTGCCTCATCAAGTACCAGAATCGGAGCGTCTTTGAGAAACATACGAGCAATCGCAATACGCTGTCGTTGTCCTCCGGAAAGCTTGACACCCCGCTCTCCAACATGAGCTTCGAGTCCTTTGCGTCCAAAAGAATCTTCAAGGTCCTGAATAAATTCCCAGGCATTTGCTTTCTTTGCTGCCTCGATCACATTTTCATCTGAAATTTCAGGAGAAGTGTAGGCAATGTTGTCACGAATGGAGCGGTGCAATAAAGAGGTGTCCTGGGTCACCACCCCAATTTGGGCTCTGAGGCTTTCCTGGGTGACTCCGGATATATTCTGTCCGTCGATCCGGATTTCACCTTTTTCCAGATCATAAAAACGGAGCAGCAGGTTCATCAGGGTGGTTTTCCCGGCACCTGAACGTCCAACCACACCGACTTTTTCTCCGGCAGCTATGGAAAGACTGAAATCTTCCATGATTCCACCCGGACGTCCATAATGAAATCCGACATGGTCAAAATCTACTTTCCCGCTGCTGATTTTGAGAGTCGATGCTTGTTCATGATCCACCACCTCAAGAGGTTTTGCCATCATGCTCATACCGTCATGCACGACTCCAATGTTTTCAAATAAAGACGACACTTCCCACATGATCCACTGGGACATTCCATTGATCCTGAGGCACATCGCAATCGCGATTGCAATCGAACCGGTGGAAACAATGGATGACATCCAGAGCCATATGGCGAGTGCGGAGATAGTGAAAACCAGGAAGGCATTATTGATATAAATCAAAATATTGTAAGTCGTGACCAATCGCATCTGCCGGTGCACGGTAACCAAAAAATCGTCCATGCCGTCTCTTGCATAGCCTGCTTCACGGTTTGCGTGGGAAAATAGCTTCACGGTGGAAATGTTGGTGTAACTGTCTACCACCCTGCCTGTCATCATCGATCGGGCATCTGCCTGTTCCCTGGAAACTTGTTTCAGCTTCGGAACGAAATAGGTAATTAAAGCAACATACACCACCAGCCAAAGAACCATAGGAAGCATCAATCGCAGTTCGGAAGAAGCAACCAGCACCATCATTGAGATGAAATACACCGAAACATAGACAAATACATCCAATAATTTTATAACGCTCTCACGTATTGCCAGAGAAGTCTGCATGACCTTGGTGGCCACCCTTCCTGCAAATTCATTGGCGAAAAAATTCATACTTTGCCGAAGCAGATAACGGTGCATCTGCCACCGACCAATCATGGGATAATTCCCCAAAAGGGTCTGATGAATCAAAAGTGAGTGGATTAAAACCAAGATCGGTAAGCCAACAACCAGAAACAATCCCATCCAGATTAATTGACTTCCTTCTCTTTCGATGAAACCTTCAGGATCCGAGGCAGAAAGCCAATCAACAATATTTCCCAAAAACCCGAAAAGGTAGACTTCTCCCACTGAAATCAATGCCGTTATCACTGACATGATCACCAAAAAAGGAGCAGCGGTCCGGGTATAGTACCAGCAAAAGGCAAAGAGCCCTTCAGGAGGTTGACCTGGCTCTTCAGGGGGATAGGGATTCAGTCTTGTTTCAAACCAGCGAAACATGTTTGATTTATATATTAGAAATAGCTTAGTTTTTTAGGATGATGAATGTACACAACATTAACAAATGAATACAGAGATGAAAGGAGATTGGATTTCGCATGATACCCATCGCCTAGCCCTTGGCTGTATGGGGCTAGGAGGAAGTTGGAATGATAAGTCATATGATCAAAATCATATAAAGCAAGCGCACTCAGCGATTGAAACGGCTCTGGAAGAAGGAATCCATTTTTTTGATCACGCAGACATTTACGCAAGGGGAAAAGCAGAAGCGGTTTTTGGAGAAATCTTAAAATCCAAACCCGGATTTCGTGAAAAAATCTTTATTCAAACAAAATGTGGGATTCGGCTTCCCGGAGACCCTCCAGGGATTGAACAGGGACGTTATGATTTCAGCAGGAAGCATATTCTGGATTCTGTCGATCAGTCTCTGATGAGACTGAAAACCGAATATCTGGACATGCTTCTTCTTCATCGTCCTGATCCCTTGGTGCAACCTGAAGAAGTCGCGGAAGCGTTTGAAAACTTAAATCAAAACGGGAAAGTCTGGGGGTTTGGTGTCAGCAACCACACTCCGGCGCAAATGGAACTATTATTAAAATATTTGACCGTTCCCATCAGATCCAACCAGATTGAATTCCATCTCCTTCACTCCGGAATGTTGGATGGAGGAATTGCAGGATCACCCAACCCAGTGGACCCATCTGGTCTTGAAGGAACCATCGAATATTGCAGAATTCACCATATCCAAATCCAAGCCTGGTCCCCAATTTCCAAAGGGTTTTTGTCGGGAAGAAGTTATCAGGGAAAAGATGGGGAACTGAAGGATCGAATCCTTAAATGCAGTGCGAAAATCGACGAATTTTCAAAAAAACATCAGGCTCCTGCGGAAGCAATCGTGGTGGCCTGGATTCTTCATCACCCGGCTAGAATCCTTCCTGTTCTCGGAAGTAAAAATCCGGACCGGATCAGAAGATGTGCCAGATCTTTGGAAGTAAAATTGAGCCGGGAAGAATGGTTTGAACTTTATTGTCTAGGACGCGGTTCCAACCTGCCTTGAGGATTGTTTTCATCAAGATCAACCATGATCGGAGAAGCCAAATCCTTTTCCACTAGATTCCCTCCTTCCCCTGCCCGATCGATCACCAAAAAGTCCTGCTGTTCTGCTAGCACTAAAAGCGGATGATGCCAAACTCCTGGTTTGAAATTCACCCCTTGTTTATGGGAACAGGAGAAGACCAACACATCTTCCGGCATCACGGTTGGTTTTGCTTCAGCCACCGCAACCAGATAATCAAAAGGGTCAAGCGGCATGAAAAACTGGGACCCGAGAGGATGATTTTCCATCATTCTGATGGTCAATGGAAAAGGGTAAGGAGTTCCCCTAAAAATATTCACCACCGGCCTTCCTCCGTCTCTTTCAACATTGATGCTTGCCAAATCATGAAAACGATTCGTGGTACCCTCGTTGATTGAGAACATCTTCTCTGGGCTGGCCTCCACCACGTCACCAAAATCAGCAAAGGCCTGAACGGTAAGCGGAATGGGTGAAATTCGATGCATCGATTCTCAGAACTGGGGACGTCCAAAAATCCTGAGGCGGCTGATTCCGCCGTCCGGGAAAATATTCAAGCGGACACAGTTGACCGGCCCCAAATCCTGCAGCTGGTGTTTTTGAAAATAATGTTGCTGATCCATGGAAAGTTTTTGCGGAGAGAGAAGTTCCGGCCAGTTTTCTGCCTTGGCAGCCAGTTCTTCATCGGTTTCATTACCTGCCATAGAGGCCTGAAGGGAACATCGGTCCGGGTAGTTCCCTTTGAAATGAGCCGTGTCGACTTCAACTTTTTCAATCTCAGCAGTTGCTCCCAACCGCACCAGGATCCAATCATGTCCAGGTTCTCGACGTCTCCGGGTCTCCCAACCGTCTCCCATGTTTTTACCCCTTCCTGAAGTCAAAATCACCCAGGGCATTCCATAATGGGCATCGTTATATCCTGCGATTCTCCCTCCTAATTCAATCGAAGAGACTTCCATGATTTGAGACAGGTCAATACCCGACCAATCCGGATGAGGTTCTCCATATACCCGCAACCGCGCAATTCCTCCATCAGGGAAAATATTCAGACGGACATGGGTCAATGGGCGGCGGTTTTTAATGGAGAAAAAATGTTGGCGGTCAGAGCCAAGTTCTGAGACTGGAAGCAGTTCTTCCCAATCTCCGGAAACCGGGTTTGTAACAGAACCGCAATCCATCCCTTCCACCGATGCTTGTGGGGGGTAGTTACCCGTGAAGTGACGGGTGTCGATGTCCAAATCATGAACAATCCCTCTTGTCCCAAGTTGGACCACTGCATAATCATGCCCCGGTTCGCGCCTCCTTCTGCTTTCCCAGCCATCCATCCATTTTCCATGTTCATCGTATAGATCCGGCTTAAATGTGGGTTCGGAGTCCTGGAGCATTCTTTTGGCTTCCGCAAAAAAGTCATCGCTCACTTCCTGAACCTTGGCTCCCAAGCGCCGGGATGCCAGGTTGACCAAATGTTTGCTGAAGTCGGGTTTTCCAGTCATTTCAGGAATCGTTTGAATTGAAATTATATTAATTCGTTTTTGAATTAGATTTAGGGTGTGGATCTTTTTGCAATAGATCCTTTTTCCCAGAAATATTTAACTGTCTGGAGCCACCGAGCGGAATTGAACCGCTGACCTGCAGTTTACGAAACTGCTGCTCTACCCCTGAGCTACGGTGGCCTGTGAAGGTTCTTAATGTTTTCTGTAAGCAACAGGGAGAAACTTCCAAATTAAATAATTCCTTAATCATGACTTCTGTTTTTCCAAGCCCAAAAGGAAAAGTCCGCTGCCGATGACGATGATCGAACCAATGATGGTTCCTTTTGAAGGAATTTCCTGAAGAATAATAAAAGCACTGATGGCGCCAAAGATGATGATCGAATAACGCCCTGGAGAGGTGACTGAAAGTGGTGCCAGCCTGACAGTAAGCACAGTCATCACATGGGCAACGGTAACCGCTAAAGTCGCCCCAAGAATGGGAAACAAAATGCTCCAGTCCGGTGTCTGCCAATACGGTATTGAAGCAAATCCTGCAGCAATGGTAAGTAACAGACCCGTGATCAGGACAATCTCTAGTCCTGAATAGTGGTGCGGCAGTCGCTTGGTGTATACTTCACGAAAGACAATCATGACTGTTGCAAAAAATGGGAGAGCATAGGCCAATTTCCAACCCATGTCGTCAGGCCAGACAACAATCATAACTCCCAAAAATCCTGTCATCACAGCAAGCCATTCGCGCCATCCAACACGCTCCCGGAAAAAAATTACACCGGAGGCAGTAATCATCAAAGGTGCAGTGAGCAGAATCGTGTAGACGTCGGTAATCGGTAACATCAAAATCGATGTCAGGAAGGAAAAAGTCAGTCCGACCTCGATCAACCCTCGCCCGTGAAGCGCTGAAGGTTTGAAAATGTGTTCCCAACGTAGTTTCCCCTGAAAAGCCAGGACCATTGCAATGATGAAACACATGAATGTTCCGCGAAAAAAGACCACCATGAACAGATTGTCATTCCCGGGCATTTTAAGAACCGTCCATTTCACAAGACTGTCATTCACAGAAAAACAGAATTGCCCCAACAGCATTGTCAAAAAGCCGGCCAGGTAGGAGGATTTTGTAGAATCGGATAATTCCAATTTCTAATCTTGTTGAATTATGTGAATGGCATATCCTCAGGGAAACAAACCAAATATTCCATCCATTCCGCAGTAATCTAAAAATTGAATTGAGAGCATAGGAAAACATCCCTGAAATCCAGACTTTTGAATTGAATCCTCCTTTTTCAAGTGTATAGATTTTGAATGTTTAAACCTTATTTACCAAAACACTGACAGTTACTGGTAAAATCACATTTCTATCAATTTTTCCATACTTAAGAATATCTCAAGATTTTTGAATGTGAATCGAGACCCATCTGAAAATATTTCATTTTTGATGCAATCCAAATTATGGATATACAACTATCTCCTCAATCATCGTAGGATTGTTTTTTTAGGTCTCCTTTCAGTTTTTCTGCTTTTTGGTTTTTTCCAGATCGGTCAAACCAAACAAAGAGAAATGCAAAAGGCGATTACTCAAGTAAAATTGGAAGATTTGAAAATCACTGTTGGAGGTTCGGGTAAATCACTCGGAACTGCATTTTTCGGAACTCTCACCAATGAGACAAATAAACCAATTTCGATCCTTACTCTCAAAGTTGATTTTCTTGATGAAGATGGTGAAGTATCAAAAACACATGACTTTTTCCCCGTCAACCGTTATTCAAAAAATGATTGGGAACCACTTGCTCCAGATTCAATCCGAAGTTTCGGTTTTTTCATTGATGACATTGTTCCTGAAAACTGGTCAGGACTTTATGAGGCTGAAATCACGAAATTGGTTTTTTAATCAAGTTCTCGGATGAATGAAATCTAAAGAATTAAACATTTGAAGATTTTTTCAAAGAGCTGTTAAGGTCTCAAATTGCAAAGCTAACCAAGTATGGATTTGAATATAAATAATTGCTGTAAGTCCCGAATTGTATCGAATCTTAACTCAAGATAAATGTGCCCAAGAATGAATAGATTCAAAAAGTCATACCTGTTTTATTATTTGATTTGTTTTCTTTCTATAAGCAGTTGCAGTGTTGAGCAGGTCATGTCTAAAGCCGGGGTGATGACGCATCCGCGTTGTGCAAAATATTCAACCGAAGAGGCCGTTGCTAAATGTGAGGCAGGATTGAGGGGCCGGAGCGAACCAAGATTCAGCGTTGGTTTCGGTTTCAGCAAGAGAATGTAATTTTTCGCCACAAGGATTAGAGTAATTATTTTTGTCTTTGAACAACCAACTACTCATGTTCTTTTTCTGAAAAAAAGTGGAACTGAATAGACCTTCCAAGTAATCTTTAAGGATGATTCAAGAATCTTTGTGAGTTTTTTGCAGGAATTTTAACTTCTAGTTGTTTTTTCAGGTCTAGATTATTTTTTTTGTTGATTTAAATTTAGTTTCTTTATTAAGATACTCCTATTGATTGATCCCCACTCTAAGAATAGAATAATCCTGTTTGTTTTAATAAAATCATGTCAGCCCCCACGGGAATAGTAATTCGGTCTTCCGAAAAGAATGCAGTCTGGTTCAATGAACTTAGACCCTTAATCAAACTGCACAGTATTATTAATACACCAGAACAAATCCGATGGCTTGCCTTTGAATTCCAAAAAGAATTCGGAAACTGCCTGGATGTAAATCTTTTAAAGATTGTGGAACAATGGGATGAATGGTCAGAAAAAAACGACCCGGAAGATCTTCACAAAAAGATATTTACAAAATTGATAGAAAAATTTTTCAATATTGGTGAAACGGATCAAGAAACAGGACTTGTGTAAAAGTTTTATTGCTAAGAAATCTCTTCTTCAAACCGTATCAGCACCTAAAATAACTATTTTTCCCTCTTCGATCATTTTTCTAGCGGTTTGAACGATTTTCATCTGAGCCGCTTCAACATCCTCTCGACGCCGAGGGCCAAGGTTTTTCAAATCATCTTTCATCCCATCGGCAGCCCTGCTAGACATACTGCTGAAAATCAATTCTTTAACCGCGTAACTGGCCGTTTTCAATGATAACACGAGTAGTTCCGGGTCAAGTTCCTTGAGCAGGACCTGCATCTGCCTGTTGTCGATCAAAGTCAGGTCGTCAAAAGTAAACATTCTCTCGCGTATCTGGGAAGCAAGATTCGGATTGGCTTCTTCCAAAGTTGAAAGGATTTTGGTTTCCGTGTCACGTCCCACTGCGTTGAGCAGTTCTGCAACATGCTGGAGACGCTGAGCCTTATGATCAGTCACTGGTTTTTATTTAAAAAAAGTTGTTTGCCCAACGGACCCTATCATTTTTCTCGTACCATTTTAGACCACTTGGGCGTTAAAATTCACCGGGTTTTGATTCGAATTCTCAAACACTTCTCCCTCAGGCTTGATACGGATTCCATGGCCCAGATTTTTCCAGGGCAAAGTAGAAGGGTCTGCGGGCATCGGCCCGAGAGCCTGTGCAACCAGAATCGTTTCGGCTATCGGGGTGAAATCCGCTCTGAAGTGAACCGAACTTTTGTTCACCAGGATCCGCATCGATTCCGGTTCAATTCCGGCAATTCGATACATTTCCCGGTCCAGCATCTGTGCTTTTCTGGAGCCAACCACAATGCGGACTCCATTTTTCCGGAGACAAACAGTCGGTCCCAGTTCAATCACTGCTCCTTTCATCATCGGCCCCTTGACGGTCATCACTCCATCCGAGACTTTCTCCACCAAAAAGGTATCTTCCAGAGGCGGATCATTCAAAGCCGGTTCACCTCCCAGCGCAAGTTTCAATGAAGAGCCTTCTCCTGAACGGGTAGCAGCCAGTGCAGACTGAGGATCATAGATCATCCCGATCGCCGCATCAGTGGCGTCATGCCTTAACAGGGCCCTAAGCATGCCGGTGGTGTTGGAATTCCCTCCGGCTCCAGGATTGTCCTGGCTGTCGGCAATGACAACCGGTTTGGTGGAAGATTCACAGATGCGAATCGCTTCCAGGACCGACTGGTCCGGATCCAGTAAATCTACCCACCACTCACTTTCCTTTGACTCAACCCAGGCCGCCAGTTGGTTGACTGCATCCAGGGTATCCTGAGCATCTTGCCCATACCCCCAGACCAATGCTCCACAATCTAAAAAATCCGATGCCGGGAAACCCGGAGTGAAAGAAAGAATCACATCCTTTTCAGCTTCCAGTTTTTCCAGCAGGGAATATGTCCCGATTGCCGGCTCAAGGTCGGTGCATTGGGCATTGATCGGAATCAGAAATGGTATCCGTTTAAAAGCGCAATATCGGCGTTTTTTCTCATCCAATCTCAATTTGAGTAATTTTGCGGCACGGCTTCCTGTTTCATCCATATCCACATGCGGGTAAGTCCGGTAAGCCACCAGTGCGTCCGCGTACTTGAGCATCTTATGACTGACATTCGCATGCAAATCGAGACTTCCGACAACAGGAACCTCATCTCCGACAAGTTCACGAACCCGCTTCAGGAGTTCTCCTTCACCGTCGTCTATATGTTCCACAACCATCGCTCCATGGATGTCGAGATATATTGCATCGGGAGTATCTTGCTTAAGCGCATCTGTAATCTTCCCCACAATCCGCTCAAATGCATCTTTGGTGACTTTACCCGAAGGAGAAGCTGATGCCCAGATCACAGGCAGGTACTCATGCCCCTCTCCTTCCAAATCATCCAAGAACCCTCCAAGTGGAAGGTTGATTCCCTTGAAATCGAGTAAAGCTTCGCCTTCCACCATCCCCGGCATGCCTCCCCCCTCAACAAAGCTATCCCAGTCCGCTTCCGAAGGAGCAAAGGTATTGGTTTCATGTTGAAACCCCGCAATCAAAATTTTCATGGTTTCATCCTTTTTGAGTTTATGAGTCTAAATATTTTTGGAGAAATTATGACGGCCCCTTTTTTTAAACCAACCCTCCTCATGATGCAAAAAGCCTTTCCTAGCATGTCTCAGATTTTGCTTAACTTCCCAGGATCCTGAACAAAACCTTCAGAAGCTCTTTTCCTGCAGAAGGGAGGCTGCAGCATCCGCCATCACCTGACATCCTAAGATGATGTCTTCATCATGGCTGTTTTCTGAAAAATCATGACTGACCCCGCCGATGGAGGGAATGAAAAGCATTCCGCAGGGAATCACCTCCTGAAGGATACCGGCATCATGGAAGGCTCCACTGGGCATGGTTTTCCATTGATCAGATGCATGCACTTCAGCAGCTTTTGAAAGATGCTTTTGAAAATTTGAATCCATATCACAGGGCGGAATCTGAATCCGTGACGGACGTGATGCTACGGTTGCCCCTCCCATTTCATTGATTTCTTCCATCAGTCTTTCAACAGTTTGTCCAAATGCTTCCAGAACGTCTATGGATGCATCCCGGTACTGGAGTTCCAGTTCCGCGGAACCAGGTACAATCGACGGCGCTCCCGGATGTAAAACCGCCCTGCCCATGGTCCATACTGAATGCTCTCCTGCAACTTTTGGAAATTCCTCGTTGATCCTGGATGCGAGTCTATAAAGGGCGGTGGAGGCGTCTTTCCGGATTTTCATCATCGTTGTCCCGGCATGATTCTGGACACCCTTGAAATTGAACACCGTTCCTCCAATTCCGACGATGCTCGAAACAACTCCGATTTTCTTCTCCTCCAATTCGAGCTGAGGCCCCTGTTCGATGTGCCCTTCGAGATAACCAAGATATCTGCCTTGCTCCATTTTGGAAAAAGGAACCTCTTTCAAACCGGCTGAATCCAGTGCCTTTTCGAGGGGATAACCTTCTTTATCACAGAGACCTTCAAGGGTTCCGGGAGGAAGTTGTCCGCTGAAAGAACGACTTCCCATCGAACTGAAAAACCGAGATTCTTCGTCCTGCCACGAAACAGCATCCACTGCAAGCTGACTGGTACCCGAATCTTCCGTCAAAGCCCTAACGATTTCCAATCCGTAGATCACGCCCATTGCTCCATCCAGCCAACCTCCGGTCGGCTGACTGTCTGAATGGGAGCCGATCAATAACGCAGGACCTGGATTTTTTGAGCGGCCCAAGACATTTCCGATGCCGTCGATGGATGCTTCGAGTCCCGCCTCAGTGTATTGATCTTTGAGCCAATTTCGTGCTTCCATATCTGCCTCAGAAAAGGCAGGCCGGACGACACCAGGAGGTTTTGCTCCAAATTGACGAAGTCGTTTCAAATCCCCAATAAGCCGTTCTGCATTGATCTTCGGCATTTTCTTCCTTTAAATAAATCCTATCCTTTTGAAAGTAGGCAAAGCTTAATTGGAAAATCTGAGTGAAGCAACCATGGTTTCATAAAAGCAATGATCATTGATTTGAATAAAAAAACTGTCCAGGAATTGCGGCAACGTTGCAGGGAACTTCTGGATGAAGGAATACTGGATGCCACCAGGACTGAAATTTCCAGAGCCAGGAAAGCGGAACTGATCGAATGGATCGAGTTTTACGATGATGATGAAGATGACCTTGAAAATGAATCAGGATTGGAACATCAGATCATTGCAGCAAAACCCCGGATGGCCATAGAAAGCTATCCCACTGAAGAAGATTTTATCTCAGAAGATCATTCCACCAGTGAAGAAGAAACTCCATTGGAGCCTGATCATCCTGAAGCAACTGGAGAAATCAGTAAATCGGCAAGCAAGGATGCAGTCCGGGAAGTCTTGATGCTGATCCTGGTAGGGCTTTTGACCCTTGCAATTGCGATTGGATTGGGAATCTATTTCCAGTGAAGAAAAAAATAAGAGAACTCATTATTGAACAGCAGAACATGATTTTTCAGATTTTCAATAAGATCGGCTTTTGAAGCGATGGCAAAAAAAAAACGCTACTGTGAATCTGTTTGTCTATGGGACGTTGCGACGTGAAGAAAGACAACGCATCACCCCCGATCGATTTGACATCCCTGCTTTCAGGCGGAATGCATTCTTGGAAACCGGAAAGATTCTTGACGATGCTCCCTTCCTCGGATTCGCAACCACTTCTGGGAAGTTGTTTGATGTGGGACGATACCCCGGAATGATCGAAGGAAAAGGCCAAGTTTACGGTGAAGTCTACCAAGTCGAACACGATGGATTGTCAATGATCGATCTGCTTGAGGGATTTGATCCTGAAAACCTTTCGGAGTCCCATTACCTCCGCCAAGAAGTTGAGCTGATGGTGAATGGCAATGAAAAACTGAATGGGGAGGCCTATTATTACAATCTGGAAATTGATCACCTGCCTTTGATCCCTTCCGGAGACTATTGCCAATATCTTGAAGCCCAAAGATCCTTGGAAAATTCATAGAGGATGATTATCTTCCTTTTGTCATAATTCATGTTCCTTCCTCTTGAGTGTGAATAAATTCCCAAAGATTTGCAGTATTGCTGATCGGATGTTAAGCCTTTGAAGGAACCTGTTCCTTAATTCCCCCAACCCCAATTCAAATCATTTCATGAAAAAAATTGACCTCAAAAGTATGATCATCGGTTTCCTGGGCTGTATCATTTTTTTGATGCTGACAGGACAAACTTTCACCATCGGGACCGTCGAAGAAGTTCCAAAATCTTTTGACATCCCAGCGGGAAATTATGAAATCGAATGCTGGCCTGGAGCCGTTAAAACCCATGCACGCTGTGTGGTGTTTGACACCTTAAACGCCAAGGCGATTGGACGTTTTAACTCTCATAACGTCCGTCCTATGAGTCAAAAACTGATCACAGAAAATGCTTTCTGCCCCAATGGAAGTTCATGCAACTGAAAAGTCTGGATCCAGTTATGATTTAAATTACCAGAAACTGTTCTATGAAGATCCATTGGAATTGGTGAGTATTTACGATATGATTGCTGGCGAAATGGATTTCAACACCAAACAGGATCAATGGAATGATCTTTAATCACGATTTATCCCGTTACCGCTACCAACTGGCCCAGCAGTTCAATCCTCCCGAAGGGGATCGTTATTACACTCCCCTCGACAAACCAGAACCTCAGTTTCCTTCGATCACTGGTGTCCTTGGTGCGGACCCGGAATCACGGAACAAACTCCAGGCATGGAGGATGAGGATTGGAGAACAAGAGGCTGAGGAAATCACCAAAAAATCTTCGGAACTTGGAACTCAGGTCCATGAAGCCCTTGAAAAACTTGTCCTGAACCAGGAAGTTCCCGAAGATGATTTAGGGCAAGGGCTCCCCTACTACCAGGGACTAAAAAAAACATCTCACCCATTATGTCGACAAACTATACGCAGCAGAGGTGATGCAATTCAGCGAAGAACTCCAAATTGCCGGTCAGGTTGACTTGATCTGTGAATGGGAGGGAAAACTCGTTGTCGTCGATCATAAAAACTGGAAAAAGGTCTACCCTGAAAAAATTGCCAAAGCCATCCTGCAAACGGCATTTCATGCCATATGTTTTCATGAAGCCAATGGGTGCTGGCCGGAAGTGCTGATTTGTACCGTTGGCAGGCCCGACGGAAAAGCAGAATTCTACGCATATCGGGTTACCGAACCCTTGATTGAAAAAGCACGCGGGAAAATCATGATGCTTCGTCAACATTACTATGAATGGAAAAATGAACCGGATTTGCTTCACTAAATCCGTATTTCCCATAAAAAAAGAAGTTGGAGCATTTGACTGACAGCAAAACCGTCCTGGATTTCTGGTTTGTCGAATTACAACCAAAGCAGCACTGGATTAAAGATCCAAAGCTGGATGATGAAATCAAAACACGTTTTGAAAGAACTCTCTATCAGGCAAGAGCATGTGAGCTTTTTGAATGGAGGAAAAATCCGAAGGGACGGCTTGCGGAAATCATTGTTCTCGACCAATTCTCCCGGAACATCTATCGGGGACTTCCGGAATCCTTCATCGCAGACCCACAAGCCCTGACTCTTGCCCAGGAAGCTGTTGCAGGCGGCCATGATGAGTTGGAACCCCTAGAAAAAGCATTCCTCTATATGCCTTTTATGCACAGTGAGTCTCTCCTGATTCAAGACCAGTCCGTTCGCCTGTTTGAAAATCTTGGGAATGAAAATAACCTCGATTATGCAATCAAACACAGGGAGGTGATTCAAAGGTTCGGGCGATTCCCGCACCGAAACTCGAACCTGGGCCTTCCTTCTTCAGTTGAAGAAACAGAATTTTTGAAGCAGCCTGGTTC
>OZSS01000707.1_pt1 | contig 16098 bp, 2 predicted proteins | sample 1779911 | NCBI WGS metagenome assembly OZSS01 (sample SAMEA2603589, study PRJEB24840) | metagenome | biome: Water; feature: Photic zone; material: Seawater sample | place: Mediterranean Sea | collected 2013-11-12 | depth 10 m | reverse complement strand
TGCAGGGTGCCAACGCCCTCTCCCTCAGAACCCGTAACCACGGAGATCTGAGTATTGGCACTCAGTTGCTCGCCAATGGCGGAAATGCTGTGGAACTTGTTTCCAACAGTGGAATCGGTGGCATCGGTAAACTTGGTGGTTGGAATGGAGCAGACCATGACGGCCATGGCAACGGGCCCGGTGGCGGTCAATCCAAGGTGGATAACAACGACGGAGCAGGTGCCGGTTATGGAAACCATGGCCCTGCCCCAACTTCCGCCAACCCTGCGTACGGAAATTCCTACGGTGATGTTCATTTGAACGATCTTCTAGGTGGATCTGGTGGTGGTGGTGGTGATCATCTTGGTGGTGGAGCCGGTGGCGGAGCGATCGAACTTATCGCTCATGGCACGGGTATTCTCAATCTTTCGGCCGGATCGAAAATCGCGGTCAACGGTGGAGATACCCGACCGGACAATAACCGTGGAGGCGGTGGTGGTTCAGGTGGTTCCATCCGATTGGTGGGCGGAAGCATCATCAACAATGGCACGCTTGAAGCTAAGGGAGGTGGTCTGCATCCCGGACGCCCAGCTGGCCCGCGGGTTGGCAAGGCTGACTTGGGCGGAGCGGGTGGACGAATTGCCTTTGAAAGTAACGGGACGATACAGATGGGAACTTATGACCTGAGCGGACACAAGACTCAGGAGAGGCACTCTCTCAGTTACTACCCTAGCCTCGACGGGACCTTGGGAGTCAAGGGAGATTCAGGGCTCTCGGATTTAACTTACTCCAGTGGCACCCTTACCATCGACACCACCGTTGGGTATTGGATTCATTCGGCAGGAGACCATGGAGATGGGCTCATCCAAAGTCACGACGACAACGGAATCACTTACAAAACCTGTACCTTCACCTTCAATTCTATTACCTTATCTGGCAGCCTCAACCTGGTTCTGCAAGGTGATCATTCATTGGTTCTCAAAACCCAAAGTAATGGTAACATCACCATTGGCATTGATATCGATATTGACGGAGGAGACTGGACTACGGATAACTCGACCGCACGAAAAGGGAGTGTTAACCCAATCCTCAATAATTACATTAATTGGATTGGACTCGGAAAACTGGGGGGCAAGAACAGCGTCCAGCAAGGTGCAAATGTTGGACTGGGTGCTGGCAGAGGTAATTTCCGCGTGGAAGGCGGAAGCGGTGGCGTCGGCCTTAAATGGAAAGGCGGAGGCGGTGGCTACGGCTCTGCCGGCCAATACGCATCCACCGGATTTGGACAACCCTACGGGTCAGCTACCCTCGCCCATTTGCATGGTGGCTCCAGTGGTGGAGCGGGTGAATGGACGGGATCGGGAGCGGGTGGAGGTGCCCTTTCGCTTGAAGCTCATGGCGATGGAAATCTCACTATTCTCAGCGGGGTGACTATTTCCGCGAATGGAGGAATCACCAATCTGCGCGATAACGACCGTCAGGGTGGAGGTGGATCCGGAGGTTCCCTACGTTTTGCCGGCAATAATATCACCAACAACGGCACCATTTCAGCTAAGGGTGGAACGGACATCAAGATTCCAACCGGAGGTGGAGGTCGTGTGGCCTTCAATTTCAAGAATAACCTGACCAAGGGAACCGTCGATGTGGGTTCAGGCTCCTTTGCGGGTACTGTTTCGGAAAACACCACTCCAGTCCTGATCAACCCGGGAGTGGTCAGCGTACAATACAGCAACCTTAATTATCAGGCCGCTGCCACCCGTGCGAATGACCTAAAGCTTTGGTACAAATTCGACGAGAGTTCAGGTACCACCGCCACTGACTCCTCCGGTAACGGCCGCCATGGAGCCGTTAAGAACAGAACCGACGGCGATTGGGTTCCCGGTGTTCTGGGTAACGCCCTGAAATTCGATTACTCCGGTAGCGTATGGTCCGGCCTAGACTCGGGACCCTATGTCGACATGGGAAGCAACTGGACAATCGGAGGTTCCATGAGTTTCACAGCTTGGTTGTACATTGACCAAGCGATGAACAACATGCGTATTCTTGACATGGCCGTCGGACACAACAACGAAAACATCATGATCGGACCTATCGGAACCACCAATAGAATGTTTGCATGGTGGTTGGACGATACCGCAGGAGGACGGGAAGAGCATCATCAGGATAATGTAGTTGATTATGCTCAATGGTTCCACTTCACGGCCACCATCGATGGCGGAGGAACCAATGGAGCCCGAATGAAGGTGTACAAAAATGGAGCTTTTGTCGGGCAGTCAGGTGCGGATAAAAGTCCACCGGACAACATCACCCGCGGACAGCAGTGGCTGGGACGTGGTGCCTACCAGTGGTCACCTTACTTTAAGGGCAAAATGGATGACATTCGTCTTTACCAAGGAGATTTGACCGCTGCAGAAGTAAGCTCGATCTATGCCGAAACCGCTCCTCCCGTTGCCGCCACCATCGGTTCTCTTTATGGACCCACCGCCTTCACCGCCACCGGTCTTCCCACCGGCTTGTCCATTGATTCGGAAGGTAAGATCAAGGGGCGGGCAATCGCTATTGGTGATCACAATGTAACCGTCGGTGCATCCAACCTCTCGGGTGCGGCTACTCCTCAAGTGATCACCATCCGGGTGACTCCCAATATTCCTGTCTTTCTGGATGATGGAAATGCATCCAACAACATGAGCACCGTCGGCCGAAACTCGGCTGTCGGTTCCTACAACTTGGCCGACACCGGGGGTGCCAATCCCTCGATCAAGGTCTTTTATGGTACCTCGGACGCCGGCTTCACCGAGGCATCGTGGGATTCCAATGTTTCCCTCACAGGTACCCACGCCTCGGGTTCAGTCACATTCTCCCTCAATAACCTAGGGGCGGGTACCACCTACTATGCCCGACTCAAAGGAATCAATTCTGCTGGTTCTGGTTGGTCGGATGCCTTCACTTTCACCACCACCTCCACGGTTAGTCCGCCTGCGGTGATTACTAAGCCTGCCACTTCCGTGGCCACAACTTCGGTCACAGTGAACGGTGAAGTACTCTCCTACGACGGTGCTAGTAGCGATCAGCCCAACGTCACCCTCTATTATGACACCACCGATCGTGGAGCCACCGATTCGGGCTGGGCGGCCAATGCCAGCCTAGGAGCTAAGAGCTTGGGAGCATTTACTCACAATCTTTCCAGCCTGACTGCGGGTACCCGCTATTTCTTCCGCTTTAAAGCGGTCAATTCGGTGTCCGGAACCAGTTACACCTCTTATTCGAATGTCGGAGACTTTGTCACTATCGGAACCCCGGTGGTCAACGTCACCGGAGCCTCGGAGGTCACACCCACCTCAGTAACCCTGAACGCCAGCATTACCTCCACGGGTGGTGTCACCTATCAGGGTGGAGCTCCCTTCTCCTCCACCACCGTTCCCGGCCTTCTGATGTGGATGGACGCGAATGATTATGATGGGGATGGCACCGCAAACACTACTGAAGCCAATCTAAGCTCCTGGTCTGATAAGTCAGGGAACGCACGACATCTCGATGGAGTACAATCCGATCCACGTTTCTTACCCAACACTCTGAATGGGCTTGGAGTAGTCGATTTCGATAACACTGGAAACAACAGCCAAAAAGACATTCTTTGGCAGACCGACAACGCCAAGAGCCTGTACGACCACACCACAAAATTTTCTTTGTTTGGGATTATGCGCTACACTGGAACCGATAGTGAGCAGATTATCGGTAATGCTGATAATTGGAATTGGGTTTTCGGTCCGAGTGATCAGTACTACAACCGCGTGGCTAATTTTAATGGATATATTCACAACACCGACAACAGCGTTCCACAGGATGATAATAACTGGCACCTCTACGAGGCCACTATGAGTGACCAGGATCGCGGAAATTGCTGGCTGGATGGTCAAGTGCGGGGAGTCAACAGCGATGGTGCCCACAACACCAACTACCGTCCCAAGAGAATTCAATTCAGTGGAAAAAGACGGGCAGATGGTCGAAGTAATGATCAACAAAGTCAGTGTCAAATTGCTGAGTTCATCGTGGTCAACCGTGTGGTTTCCGAAACCGAACGCATTAAGATTCAGGGTTACCTCGCCCGCAAATGGGGATTTATGAGCACCATGTTCAGCGGCTCTCATCCTTATTATTCCACAGATCCCTACCAACCTACCGTCACTCAGGGTGGTGAAGACGCGACCGTCACCTTCTACTGGGGCGACGACAACCCCGGCACTGGGGACAGCAACGCCGGCAGTTGGGACAACAACGCCCAAATCTCCGGAACCCACGGTGTGGGCGTGGTCTCCAAGGCACTCACCGGTTTGACCAAGGGAACGACCTACTATTACACCACTAAGGTGAACAACTCAGGGGGTAATGTCTGGGGTACGGTCAAGAGCTTCGTTCCCGCCAACACCGCCTTGGGTAAGAACACCGTGCCCGATCTCGCCCTCTGGTTGGATGCCACGGACGTCGACGGGGATGGGGCATCCGATTCGCTCACCGACGGATCATCGGTTTCCGCATGGACCGACAAGTCCAACGCCAGCCAAACCGTTAACCAAGGTTCCACAGGATTCCGCCCCGTTTACAAAACCTCGGTCTTCGGAACCAAGTCAGGAATCCGATTCGACGGAACGGATGACTTCCTCGTCTCGACGCCCGTACGCACTTCTGCCGGAGGCTATCATGTCTTTGCAGTCAGCCAACGAGCCACCAGCGGAACCGGTGATGCAGGCGCTTTCTTGGTCAAGGAAGCCGGATGGAACATCGTGGCCAGTTCCGGAACCGGTTCCTATACCCCTTACGTGGCCAAGCAGTCTGCGGATAGCGGAGCGACTCTGACCAACTTGAAGATCGGCCGCGACACCGCCAGCGGAACCACTGACTTTGGCGGAGACATGGGAGAAATTCTCATTTTCACCCGCAAGCTTAGCTTGTCCGAGGAGCAAAAGGTCGAAGGTTACCTTGCTCACAAGTGGGGCGGAACCGCCGCCCTACCCGCTTCGCACCCCTTTAAGGAAGTGGCTCCGGTCTTTGACAACTCGCCCAAACTGACTCCGGTCATCGGACAAGTCGGATACGACGTCGTCACCCGCAACGGACTACTCGGGGAGTGGCTGTTCGACGACAATGACACAACCAACACCATCGTCGACACTTCGGGCAACAACTACAACGGAACCAATGTCAATGGAGTCTTTTCCGCGGATACCCCGCGTGGTACCGGAACCTCCCTTGATTTTAGTGGAGGTAACAATTACGCATGGGTCTCTACTGGAGGCAGTGAAACCGTCTTCAGCTTCGATCAGACCGGAGATGCATTCACCGTCGCATTATGGACCAAGCGTCTCCCGCAGTATGACTGGAGGGGTTTAGTGGTTAAGAATGGCGAAAATAATGGTGGATGGAAATTTGCAAAAAACAACTCTGCTAATCTCTATCTGTTCACCGATGAAACCACTGGTGACGATCGTCCTGCAACCAGAGCCGAACACAACATGTCCACCATTCAATGGCGCCATGTCGCTGTGGTCCACGGATACCAGGGCAGCAAGCAGAGACTCTACCTCGATGGTGTGCTGGTAAGTGATTCTATCCGAGGCGGAAAAATCGGATCTTCAAACGGTCGGGTTCTCGCCTTCAGTGCTCGGGATAATGGCACGACTAACGGCTCGATCAATGCCAACAACCATGCAAAAGCCCATATTGACGATGTTCGCATTTATAATCGGGCTTTGGAATCATATGAGATTGCGGCCATGTCCATCCAGTCCAACAAATTGGTGGCGTACGTCGATACTCCCTACTCCTATCAGATTCCCGCGACCCAGGGACCGACCTCATGGAGCACAGCAGGCAACAACCTTTCCTCACGCGGACTTACCCTCAATACTACCACCGGTGTCATCACCGGGACTCCCAACGTCGCGGGTGATTTCAATGCAAGCATCACCGCAACCAATTCCGAAGGTAGCGACACCAAATTCTATAACTTCACCGTCAAGAAGGGATATCGAACCTTGACTTGGGATCAGACCATTGCAGGTAAGACTTATGGGGACGCCAACTTCACCCTTAGTGCCTCTTCCACTTCTGCAGGTGGCATTACTTATAAATCGAGTGACGAATCCATCCTTGAACTCAATGGCACGCAAAAGACTCAGCATACCCTTGAAAATGGCTTGGCCCGCTACTGGAACTTTGATAGCGATACAAATGGATCCAGTACAGTCACCGCCCTGATTGGGGGACTCAACGGAACCAAGGGCACCCAGGTCACCGTGGTTGGTGGAAAATTTGGAAAGGCTCTACAATTTCAGGGGTCCAGTGCTGCTCAAAGTAAAGTAACTTTTGGTGCCGCGTCCCGCAATAACTTTGATGGTGTCTTCTCGGTTTCCCTTTGGGTCAAACGCACCAGCAACTCTGGTACACAAAGGATAATCAGTAATAAATCCGCCAGCAGTGGAGCGGGGTTTGAGTTGTATGCTAGCAGCAATAATAACAAACGCCTGACTGCCAAAGGAACGAGTCAGTCAAGGTCTCGAGATGTGGTAAATGCTTGGAATGCCCAGAATTGGCACCATATCGTTCTTACATTTAACAGTGAAGCACTTGATACCACTCAGCGCTGGCGGATTTATGCAGATGGCGTGCAGAAAGACCAAAACAACATTCCAAAAATCGAGGATGGTAGTGGAGATCTCACCATCGGAGCATCTGCCACCACCGGATACAGCCGTTTCATCGGACTGATTGATGATCTGCGTTTTTATGACCATGAAATTTCCGGTGCTGAGGTGGCCACCCTTTACGGTAACGGGAATGGAGACTTCGTGACCGTTCGTACTGGCAACAAGGTGAGCATCAATAAAGCGGGCACTGTTACCCTGACCGGTTACGCTCCCGGGACCAACAATATGTTTGGGGCTTCACCGATCACCAAGTCTGTGACCGTATCCAAGGCTCCCCTTACCGTGACCGGAAATGATTTCAGTATCAATGTTGGAAACTCGATGCCCACCCTTACTTATGTGGCCACAGGTTGGAAAAACGGCGACAACGAAGCAGCAGGCTTATCTACAGGTATTTCAGTGACCACGGATGCGACGAACTCCAGTTCCGCAGGAACTTTTTATGTCCGGCCGGGCGGAGCAGTTTCCGACAAGTATCTTCCCACCTATGTAGATGGTCAGTTAATCATCACCAACAAGAATCCTCAGTCGATCACCTGGAATCCCGACTTCTCGAGTGCCGCGATTAATCAGATTATTGATCTGAACGCCAGTGCCAGTTCAAACCTTCCGGTAACCTATGCGGTCAGCGACACCAGCAAGGCGGAACTGGCAGTAACCCTCCAGAGTAACTTGGATTCCTGGTGGAAACTAGACGAAACCGGTGCCACAACCATCACCGATTCCTCGGGTAGCGGATCCAGCTCCCATACCGCGGTTTTGATTGGAACCGACGGATCGTCCAGTTGGAGTGCCGGAAAATTTGGAAACGGCCTGACGCTAGATGGCACGAATGATTATGCCTTCACCAACGGATATAAAGGCATCACCGGATCGAATCGTCGGACTTTGTCCCTTTGGTTCAAAACCTCCACTGCCAATAAACCCCTTATACAATACGGTTCTGCAGGTACCGGTACATTGTTCAAAGTATCGCTGAATGGTTCGGGCGTCGCGGTGGTCGATTTGGGGGGAGTGACCATAACCGGTGGAACCGGATTGGCCAACAACGCCTGGCACCACTTGGCCGTGACTGTTCCGCATAACGGCAATTCCGGAGGCGTAAAGCTTTATGTGGACGGAAGTGCCAGCAATGGCAGTGGTTCCACGGCGGTCAATACCAGCGCATCCAATGACCTGAAGATCGGAACCGACGGCTCCGCCTACTTCAACGGCCAGCTTGATGACATTCGTCTCTATAACGCGGAATTGAACGCCACGATGATAACCAAGGTCTATGGAACGGGCACGGGTGACTTCAACCGTCTCCAGTTGAAAGCATCCGGCCAGTTTTCGGTCACCGCCTCGCAGGCGGGTAATGGATCTTATGCCGCCGCTCCGGTGGTTACGGAAAATCTTAACATTGGAAAACTCAACCAGACGATTGCTTTTTCACCGATCACCGACAAGTCAATTGGGGACTTCGACTTCGATCCCGGTGCCTCGGCCAGCTCCAGCCTACCAGTGACCTACACCAGTTCAGCCCCCCTGATCGCATCCGTGGAAGGGACCACCCCGGGAAGTCAGAAGATCAAGGTCCGGGCCGCTGGAACGGTGACGATTTCTGCGTCCCAATCTGGCGATGCATCCTACAACTCAGCCCCCAACGCAACACAGACTTTTACCGTGGGCTACTTCAATCTCTTTGCTAACTCCCTCCCCGGTCTGAAATTATGGCTTGATGGGAACAGCGTGGACAGTGATCATTCCACCGCTGACTCGATAGCCAACGGTACTGCAATCGGTTCATGGAAGGATCGTTCGGCCAATACCAACCACGCAACCCAGGGAACCGTTTCCAACCGACCCACTTATGTGGTTAACGGCTTGAATGGTAAGGGTGTTTTAAATTACACGGCTTCCCAAAGCTCTGACATTACCGCAGACTCAAACATCCGCACCATTGTTACGGTGCTTCGCCAGGCTGCGGGACAGACCTCCACCAGCAAACCTTTTGGCGGTAATTTGTTTGCCACGACCTCCAATGGTAAGTTCGGCTTGCAGCGCCAGGGAAGCGGTATGATTGATTCCGGAAGCAATTCCAAAAGTTTTGCCGTGGTTACCCTACAAATGGCATCCGGAAATTATGCAATTTATGTCAATGGGATTGAAAAAGGAACGGGAACCGACCCCAACACCCCTGCGGCATTTGATAAGATTGGAAACGATTTTGCCGGAGATATTGCTGAAATTGTGGCTTACGATCGTGCCTTCAATGCAAGTGTCCGCGAAAAACTGGAAGGATATCTCGCTCACAAATGGGGACTGACCGGTGGATTCTCCAGTTCCTTTAATTACAAGGTGGCCAAACCCGCTTTTGGAGGATCTCAGGTGCTTACCTTCCAGCCTCTTTCCGATAAACAGGTTAATCAAACCGTAAACTTGGTGGTAAGTGCGGATTCCGGATTATCAAGCTTCACATACGACAGTAATGACTCCACCGTGGTTTCATTCTCCGGCAATGTGGCCACGGGTCTGAAAGTGGGTAAAGTACGGATCACTGCAACCCAGGCAGGGGACGGAAATTGGTTGCCCGCCAGTGCCTATCAAGACTGGATCGTTACCGCGACTCCACGTTCCGACCAGACGATCACCTTTAATGCGATACCCAATAAAAACGCCCTTTCGGCCAACTTTACTTTGAGTGCAACCGCAAGCTCGACCTTGCCCGTCACTTACCAAGTGGTTTCCGGTTCCAATGTGGCCACGGTCACCGGCAGTGGAACGGTGGATGTGCTCGGTACCGGCGTGGCTACGATCCGTGCATCGCAGGATGGTAATGCAAGTTTTAACCCTGCTCCAACCGTTGAACAAACTCTTACAGTGAGTAAAGCGGCCCAAACTATTTCTTTTGGAGCCCTTCCGAACCAAAACCTAAGTGCTGGCGTTTATACACTAAGTGCCTCAGCGAGTTCGGGCTTAGGGGTTTCATTTACTAGTAGTGATTCCTCTATCGCGAGTGTAAGCGGAAATGTCGCCACTTTAGTTGCTGGAGGAACGGTTCAAATAACCGCCAATCAAGGAGGAAATTCAATTTACGCCGCAGCCACCCCCGTCACGCAAAATCTCACTGTAATTGATGACACACTGCAGACTCAAACGATAACTTGGACTCAAAACCTATCGAGTCTGACCTTTGGATTAGCCGATATTAATATGACTGCAACGGCCAACTCGAACCTTCCGATAACTTATTCCATAACCAGCGGTGCAGGAGTGATCGATATTAATGGAACCAAGCTAAAAATCCTCGGTGCGGGCAATGCAGTTGTAACGGCCTCACAAAACGGTAATGGACAATGGGCCGCAGCCTCAACTGTTGATAAAAGTATTGTAGTATCCAAATCCAACCAAGTGATCGTACGTGCCAACAATAATATGTCTCTGCTTGATTTGACCAAAGATTCAGGTGACCCTGAATTCACTCCCCTGATCAAGTCTGTTAAACAAGGTACTACGATCGAAACAGGTTTACCCATAACCTACAGTAGTTCAAATACTAATGTTGTCCAGGTTACTGGGGCAAATTCCCGTTTAAAATTCGTGGGTGGAGGAACGGCTACAATTACGGCAAACCAAGTTGGTAGTAGTGGTTATAACGCTGCAAACTCCAAAACCTTTACCATTACCGTGACTGAATTAAGTCCCTACACCGACTCATTACCAAATCTTGTCCTATGGTTGGATGGAAAGGATGTTAATGCAGATCGAATGCCAGAATCACCTAGTAATTTCTTAGCTCAGGCAAAAGTTAGCTCATGGTCCGATCGATCAGGTAACGGTAATGCATTGACTCAGGCAAATTCGGTCAATCATCCAACTTATGAAAGCTCAGGCGGTCTTAGCTTTGATGGTAATTCAGATTTCATGAATGCAACCCTGCCATCCCTACTGGAAGGAAATCCTGCATTTACGATTTTTGTTGTCGCTGAATCCTCACAAAATGGAGGCAGGTTGCTTCAGCTTGGCAACAGCAATGGAAACGGATACGAGGTCATCGGATTTCATGAATCTGGAAGCATTCTTTACAATGACGGAAATCATAGTGCGTCACAAAACTTTACGACCTCGGCGACCATTGGAGTCTGGAAAAAATCTCTTGGTAATACAAACCCCGGGATTCGGTTCTCTCGCTTCGGATCAAACATATCTCTGATCGCCCCATCCAACCCACAATCAATCAACCTCCCTGCAAATTCATCAATAGTTTCATCTACAATTCATCTTGGTCGTGGATATAATGGAACATCCAATGATTACTTCAAAGGGATCATTCGCGAAGTCTTGGTCTTTAACAAGGAATTAGATGACTACTTCCAGAAGAGAGTGGAGGGATATTTGGCTAACAAATGGGGTTCGAAGGCAAGCCTTGCCAATCTACATCCATTTAAAGTAACACCACCTACCTTTGGCGGTTCTCAATCAATCAATCTTGCTCACACAAACTTGGGAATTGATGTAAGCGATAATGTCCCATTTATGTCTATCTTTGATGCTCCATTCAAATTGGCAGGATCATATGCTACCTCAGGGCTCCCCATAACCTACGAAACAAACAGTAGTTCAGTTCTCTCTGTTGACTCGTCAGGTATGCTTAAGCCACAAGGAGTTGGGAAAGTAAGGGTTACCCTAAAGCAAGCCGGAGATTCTCACTTCAGTGCAGCCAGTAACTTAAATTTCAATATGAAAATTCTTGGTAAGAGATCACAATCTATAACTTTCGGGGCAATACCCGATAAAAGACCCGGAGATGCCAACTTTACCATCAGTGCTACATCAAGCTCTGGTTTACCGGTGAGCTATGCAAGTTCTGATACTTCCATAGCAACTGTAACTTCTGGTGGAACTATATCCATTGTAGCTAATGGCCAAGTCACAATTACCGCTTCACAACCCGGAGACTCCACCTATGCTTCAGCTGCCAATGTCGATCAATCTTTTACCATTGGTGACCTTATGACTGTTGCTTTTGATCCAATCGGAACAATGGGCAATAACCAAAGCTTCAAGGTTAGGGCATGGGCAAATGATGCTCGAAATGGTGCCCTTCTGAATGGAACAACAGGTATTTCAATTGTCTATGCAATAGTTTCCGGCCCCGCATCAATTTCAGGAAATAATGTAACTACTAACGCGAGTGGTTCAGGTACTGTAGTCTTAAAAGCAACTGTGAGTGGCAGTACTTATGCTCCGGGTATCGCAACCATAAGCTTTAATGTTGATAGTACTGGCATCGGGCAATCGATCACTTTTAACAAGGATGTGAAGGGTGGATTACGCGATATTCAACTCTCGAGAAGACCAATTATTTTGGGAAGAATGGCGACCAGTGATTCCAATCTGCCGATTACTTTCACTCTCATAGATAATCCAAATAAAGTGGCAAAGATTGTAGGTGTAGGTAACAAAGCACAATTGCTCATTGCTCCTAAAGACGGAAATAATGGAGAAAAGTTTTCTGGGTTTGGTGGATCCTCTGACTTAACCATAAAGATTCGTGCGAGTCAGGCAGGTGGTACTTATGGTGGACAACAATATCACGCGGCTCTTTCTGTCGATCATATCGTTAAAATCAAGAAACCAGGCAAGAGTGCATTCTACGAAGAACGACGTTTAGATTCTAGGTTCGACACCAAGAAGGCAGCCTTCGATACCCGGATGGCGAGAATGGGAAAATCCGGCGACAAAGCCGCCTACTTATTCAACCGGGATGATCAGGATTCGGATGGTGACGGGCTGACCAACCTGGAAGAACGGGCCTTTGGCGGAGATTCCCTGATGGGAGACAAACGCGCCACCAAACCCCAAGCCATCCGCAAAGGTGACGGCTACGAATACATCTCGTTCAAAAGATATCAGGATGCTTATAATGATGGAGATGACAGGATTGAATATATTGTTGAAACCAGTCGGGATCTGCGTACCTGGACTACTGACTCAGACTCTACCAATGGCCCGCTACAGGTAGGCAATGCCGTCGATATTGGCGGAGGTATGGAGAAAGTGGTATACCGGTCAAGAGAAAAGAGGACTGATAACGGAGGAAAGCAACTGTACATTCGGGTCCGCGTAAAATCGAAATAAATCATCTCGAAAATAATGCCTATCGATTTTTTGTTATTTCTAAATCGATGGGCTTATTTTATTTCACTTAGTCGATAGCCAAAGCCTGCTCCTTTTATCGTAGAAAGATCTAGGACCCCTCCCCTTCTTTGGTAAATACCCGGATGAATCGATGCTTCTCGACGGGAAGCATTGGGGTAAAATTGCATACCATTACTTTCAACTCCCATGATAGTCCCGGCATGGGCACCCAGAAGAACATGCGGTATTTGAGCGAGCATCGGATTGGTTAAATCCTGAACCATCAAGTCCATACTATGAGCTCTCGCCCAGCATAAAGAAAGCAGAGCCCCCGTTTGTGTCTTACAGGTTTTGAGTGCAACTCCCGTCCAGCCAAGCTCCCTGCCAAGTCGGACATGTTTCCAGTCATGAGCACTCTCATCCATGAAGAGGGGCTTACGCTGGGCTACTGAATGAACATCAATACGGTTCTTTTCCAGGTCGTAAGGGAAAGGCTGTTCAACATACAAAATTTTTCTAAAAGTCTCCGACTCCTCCTGCTTGAGCCGGTCAAGAATTTCATTCACATAAGCAGGGTCGGTTACGGTGCAGTTAAAGTCTGTGGTGAGATGCTTGAGGTCCAACTCATGGGCAATCTCTCCGATGCTTACTAATCGTTGATAATCCCATTTGGAATCATTCCCGCGAAGTTTAATTTTCAAACAGTTCAGACCGTCACGGGAAATCCATTCCCGTAAATGAACAGGATAACCATCGTCCGGCTCACTCCCAGTTAAATCCCCTTCATCAAGTGGGTCCAATCCGCCTACCAAATGCCACACAGGAATCTTCTTCGGGGGATTGAGTTCGAGGAGACAGGAAGGATATTTAGACTTAAAATTGACATCGAGACCCTCGGCTGGTTCAAGAAAATTCGAGAGGTCTGAAGAGAGGAATTGCTTCCCATAAGCTTGGTATATCGGTACATCATTCACCACTCCATATGCATCGTGAATCGCAAGATCGAAAGCCGATGCACATACCAGAGCAGCCAACCACGGCATCGGTTCAAAATCAGGGCCTTTTGAATTGTTGAACTCTCGAAGGAGCCGTGGAAGGTCTCCCATGATCAGGTCATGACCGATTTCGATACAATGCCCAAGTTTATCAAAGTTCTTCCAACGGGCTTGAATCAGTTTACAAAACTCAACGAGGGTTTGATGCCGAATCGAGTAATCAATTTCTGATGGCCAGACCCATTGAACACTCAGGGGGGTCTCGCCCCACCCTTCCGCTTCCTTGCCCACTTTATTTTTCACCCTTACCTTAACCCGGGCACAAGTGACTGATGACAAAACTTCCGTTCCGAATTTAAGCGGCATCCGGGTATCAACGGGAATAAAATCCAGTGCAAAATCTAAAACATAAATATCGGTCGGTAAGGTCACAAAGCTAAGGGGATGTAAAAAGGGGCAATGGGTCAAACGAGAAGAGCATAATTTTTCTTTTTCAAGAGCCACTGATGTGTAAACAGGAAATTTGAAGCATTGTCATTTAGCTTATGTTTTGCCAAGGTATTGAATCCTTTATTCCACGATTTTGACTAAATAATAAAGTGCATCATCCTCTTTGGTTACAAAAATATCCGGTTCTTCCTATCATTAATCAGGCAACTCCTGATCAAGCATTGAGCATAGCTGAAGCTTTGCTCGAGGGGGGAATTGATGTGATGGAAGTAACTCTCCGCACAGCCCAAGCAAAAGAAGCTCTGCAGGTGGTGCGAAAGAAATTTCCTGAAATCACTCTCGGTGTCGGATCAATCCTGTCCACGGAACAAGTGAATTGGGCGGCTGCGGAAGGAATGAACTTTGGGGTATCACCAGTCTGGAATGAAGACCTTTGGGCATTGAGCCTTGATCTAGAAATTTCTTTCTTCCCCGGAGTGCTGACGCCCTCTGAACTATCCAGGGCTATCGATGCGGGCTGCCTTCATCCTAAAATTTTCCCCATCGAACCGACCGGAGGTGTCGCTTATCTAAAATCTTTGCTGGCACCCTTCGGCAATACGAACTTGTACTGCCTGCCAACCGGCGGAATTGGAAAAGAAAAAGTTTTGGAATACCTGAAAATCCCTCAAGTTTCTACAGTTGGTGGAAGCTGGATCACTCCACAGTCCTTGATTTCCAGCAAGGATACAAAAGGGATGACTGAGCTTGCCAAATCTTCTCTTTTGCTTGCTAATACCTCTCGATGATTCTCTCCCATTTAAAATGTATGCTAGGAGTTCTGGTATTCAGCTTTTTGGATCTTTATGGATTCGAAAAGGAGAATATTACTCTGCGCGGATCTTTTGATAACTCGCGAATCGCGATCGAAAACAAAGGGAAGGCTACGGTTGCCTTCATGGGTGGTTCCATCACCGAAATGGATGGCTACAGACCTATGCTCATGGATTTTTTGGCGAAGCGGTATCCCGAGTGTCAATTTACATTCATCAATGCTGGTATATCCTCCACTTGTTCGACCACCGGTGCTTTCCGGTTGCCGAGAGATGTTCTTTCCCAGGGACCGGTCGATCTTTTTTTTATCGAATTTGCGGTTAATGATGATCAGGACGCGGCACATTCCCAAGACGCCTGCATACGCGGAATGGAAGGCATCATTCGTCAGATAAGAAGAAAATCTCCTCAGACAGATATAGTCGCCACTTACTTCGTGAATCCAAAAATGCTCGCTGAATTGGACAATGGAAAGAAACCTCTTTCCATGTCCTCTCATGAACAGGTTCTGGAAAAGTATCAGGTTTCCAGAATTCATCTGGCTAGAGAACTGTCCGCACAAATAAAAAAGAATAAATTCACCTGGGAAAAATTTGGTGGTACCCACCCCAAAGCTCCGGGAAACCGTTTATGTGCTGATATGCACGAACAACTTCTTTCGCTTGCCTGGAGTGGACCTTCACCCTCGCTGGTTAAACCACACCCCTTTCCCACAAGCCCTTTATCTCCTTACAATTATGAACACGGTCGCTTTCTCAGTCCTCAAAAAATCAACCTTACCGAGGGCTGGAAATATTCCGAACCGGACTGGCCAAACTTGAAGGGTGGCAAAAGAAAAAGATATTTGGACGCCCCTCTCTTCCACACCGATATGGAGGATAAGCCGATCCATTTTAAATTCGAAGGCCGGGCAATCGGAGCATTCGTTCTCGCCGGTCCTGATGCAGGTATAATCAAGTTTCAAATCGATGGCAAGATCGATGGAGAAGTCAATTTACACCATAACTACAGTCGCAATTTACACTACCCTAGAA
>OZSS01000706.1_pt1 | contig 16101 bp, 12 predicted proteins | sample 1779911 | NCBI WGS metagenome assembly OZSS01 (sample SAMEA2603589, study PRJEB24840) | metagenome | biome: Water; feature: Photic zone; material: Seawater sample | place: Mediterranean Sea | collected 2013-11-12 | depth 10 m | reverse complement strand
GCCATAAATACTGCGTAAAGTACAAATTGGGTTAATTCTCCTAAAGACATCTCCTGCTGAGAAACGCTGTGAGCTCCCATCCACAAAACAAAAACAACTCCGCCAAAGGTAAGTACTATTGCTAATACAGTTAAAAATGATCTTGATAGAATACGGCGTTTGGCTGATGAAAAAGCAGTCTCTGTTACTTGATCAAACCTTTTTGCCTCAAATTCCTCTCTGACAAATGCTTGCACTGTTAAAATACCATCTAGGATTTCACCTGCCTGGGAACTTATATCAGCAATTTTATCCTGACTATCCTTAGACGTTTTACGTACCCGCTTACCAAAAAAAACAACTGGGCTGATGGTAACTATCATAAGTAAAAGCATTATTATTGCGAGCTTGAAACTCGTAATTAACATCATTACGAGGCTACCAACTAAAAGAATCAAGCTTCTTAGGGCAATCGAAATACTACTTCCCGCCAGTGTTTGAATCAGGGACGTATCCGTTGTTAGCCTTGATAAAACTTCCCCTACTTTTAAAGATTCAAAAAACTTTGGAGGGTTTTTAATCACTTTTCGAAAAATATCTTTTCTAAGATCAGCCACGATTCGCTCCCCTAACATTGACATCATGTAAAATCTTGCCGAGACTAGAATCCCCAACAACATAGCTAGGAGGAATAAAAACAAAAACTTGTCGTTTATTTCTGCACTTTGCAAGCCAGTATCAATTAAGCTGCGAAAAGCATATGGAACTACCAAGGTGACGACTGCAGCCAGAACCAGTAATGAAAATGCTAAAAGCCAATGTATGTAGTATTTTTTTAAAAACCTTAATATCAACTGTAACTCATGTAAGTGTTATCTTCGTAGACTTCAATTCTGGCATAATTAACTATTAATACCAGAATTTAACAAAAAACTAAGTAATTATATGACATCATTTGTAACTGGATTTATTATCTTCCTCGTGTCTCATTCGGCAAATATCTTTTTTCAAAACTTAAAAACGATATTAGTTAAAAGAGTAGGTCTGTTACTTTGGAAAGGTATTGTAAGTCTATTGGCCATACTAGGTTTTGTGCTTATGGTGACAAACTATCAAGATGCAAAAAGTGTTTCGATCATTTTGTGGTCCCCGAACATTTTAATATTGTACCTCAGTTACATCCTGAACTTTTTTGCGATTTGGTTTCTTGTTAGTGCGTACATCCCCCGAAACGTTATTAAACTCAAGTTAAAACATCCAATGATTCTCGGTGTTAAAACATGGGCATTTGCGCATTTACTCGTAAACGGAGATACTTTTTCCGTTTTTGTTTTTGGAATCACTTTGGCATGGGCTATCTTCTCATTCAGGAGCGCAAGAAAAATGACATCGCCGATTACTACCGGCCCGGAAAATAAATACTCAATTAACGCCAGCGCAGCGACTTTTTTCATCGGCATCATGATTTGGCTTTACATAATAAGGGCTGGACATGAGTACATTGCCGGCATAGGTTTACTAATCACAAATTGACTCTGGCAGTCAAAATACAAATAATGAACGAACTATTTTAAATGCGGCAACATAGTGTAGAATTACGAAATAAAATCGTGGTATCTCTTTTGTAAAAAATTATGGCGAATTAGCTCAGCCGGTTAGAGCGACGGAATCATAATCCGCAGGTCCGGGGTTCGAGTCCCTGATTCGCCACCATCCATTTCAATAAGATAGTAACTATAGGTTGAATGACTCTGCGAGTAGTTACTCGTTCTCTGGGCAAAATGGAACAGTCTGGTGTTTTATCTGATAAACCCTCTTAACGTTTTATCTGATAAACCCTCTTAACTTTAGGTAGCACTTCCTAACTCACAAATTTTTTATTTTTTTTTGTTCAAAACGGTTTTTGTATAAAACGATTTTTGTGGTTCTACGGCAATCAGGCAAAAATGTTGTAAGCAGGCGGAATTAGCCGGTTTAGAGCCATTAAGGCGCTTATTAGAAAGAGGTATTTTGCGGGTGTCAAAACGTCTTAAAGTTGTTGGTGGATAATTGCTTAAACATGCTGTGGCGCAACAGAGGGTTATTCCTAGGTAAATTCATTGGAATTATCAGGCGTCTTGTGTGATCATTACGTTAGCAATCAGGGCTTCCGAGCTTTGGTTTTTTTTTCAACTAAATCTATGGAGATGTAAATGAAAGTAAAGTTTTTCTCTATTTTCACAGTAGCTGCATCCATGCTTTTTGCGGGTAGCGTTTTTGCCCAGGCTATGAATGTACCTACAATCAAGGCAGAGCAAGTTATGTCTGGTCTTGAGAATCCGTGGGATATGGCTTTCACTAACGGTGGAGATATGTTTTTCACCGAGAAGTGTAAAGGTCTTTCCATAAGACATGCCGACGGTAATGTATCAGCGCTTTATGGTATGAAGGGTACTAAGGGCTACAAGAGCTCCGGTAAGGATCTTTTCTGTGAAGGTCAGGCTGGAATGTTAGGCGTTGCCTTGAGTAGGGACTTTGATAAGGATCGTACCTTGTTCTTGTACTCTACTTCTAACAAGTATCATGGTTCAGGTTGTAAGACCAACTTTGAAAAGTGTGACGGTAACATTGTCATGAAGTTTAAAGTTGCTAAAAACAACAAGAGCGTTTCTAAGAGAACCGATATCATAAAGGACATCCAGTACAAGCCATTTAAGTCAGACCAGCCATTTGGTGGCCCAGGTGCACACAACGGTGGAAGAATCCGTGTGGGTCCAGGTGGTTACCTTTGGGTAGGTACAGGCGATCGTCATAGAGGAATTTGCCCTCAGGATAATTCAATGCTTTGCGGAAACGTATTGAGAGTTGATGCTGACGGTAATGCGCATCCAGAGAACAACCCTCCAATGGGCTCTGACAAGCGTATCTATACATACGGTCACAGAAATGTGCAGGGTATTGACTTCCGTCCTAGCGATGGTAGAGCGTTCACAGCTGAGCATGGCCCATGGCACAATGACGAGATCACTGCACTTGTAAACGGTGGTAACGGTGGTTGGGATCCTGCTGAAAAAAGAGGCGGTAGAGTAGCTTGCCCAGATAAATACTGTGGTTACGAGCCTAACCAGAAGGATGGTATGATTCCTGCGCTTCGTGCAGCATACACACCAATGAGCGACACTCGTTTTGATGATCTTATGACACCAGCTTGGAACAACAACGGATACTCTCAGGGTACCGGTTCCGCTGCATTTCTTAAGGGTTCAAACTGGGGTATTTATGAAGGTCGTTTAGCTGCTGGTATTATGGGAATAGCTTTTGGTGGCACACCAGGCGGTCTCCGTATTGATATGTATGACATCGCAGCAGACGGACTTTCTATGAAGTCAGTTGTTCACATGCCTTTGGGTATGGAGAAGAGATTCCGTGGTCTTTCCATGGGTCCAGATAACGCACTCTTCGCTACTACAGACGAGGGTGAAGTATGGAAGATTTCAGCTTCAGCTAAATAATCTTCGAGTATTAGTTGTATTGAATGTACCCGCATATCGAAAGTTATGCGGGTATTTTTTTGTTAAATCAGTCCAGTACATTCATTCCAGAATTCACTAATTCGGTATTTATAGCTTCCTTAATTTAAGTAACAATATTTTTCTTATCGATATTTTGCACAGCTCAACTTTAGAAACCAAAAATAATGTTCCGCTTTCTCGTGGTTCTACCTTATTTATCTACACTTACTTCAAAACTTTGTTTTAGAAGATCTTGCATCTCATGACTGACCAAGAATCATTTAGAATTTAAATGTAAGAAGAAATATCCATCCTTTTGACAAAAGCCGTAACAATCAAATTAAAAATCGTAGCATTCTCAGCAATTTAAATTTTACTTTCGTGTACGGAGGACTTACTGATTTCATTGCTGAAAACCTAGATTGTTCGAAAACACTTTTGCGATGAGAAAAGTTTTCAAAACCCCAGATTCCATGATATGTGCCACTCCCACTATAGGAAACGCCTCCAAAGGGTAAATCGTTTTGGACGCAGTGAAGTAAACAATCGTTTATCGTAACCCCTCCCGCAACTATGTTTTGCAACCACTTCTGTCGTGGTTCTTTCTGATCCCCAAACCAATAAAAAGCTAGCGGTCTCTGATTTTTCTCTACTAGGTTACACGCCTCAGCGTCAGACTCAACAAAAAAAACTGGAAGAATTGGGCCAAAGATCTCTTCCTTTAAAAGATTCATTCGAAAATTAGGGTTCAGCACTAGAGAAGGCGATAATTTTCTTTCCGGTTTGCCCGATATTGTTGTCATTTCTGATATGTTTTTTTTATTTTGTAATTTCTCGACAGTGCCTTCAGAAATTATATAAATGTCTCCTCCCTTGTCCCTTGCATCTTCAAGCAGTTGCAAAAGGTGTTCTAACCTTTCTTTATTTATGATTGCCGAGTAATCGGAGTTTTCCATTATTTCGGGGTATAAATTTGCGAGGATTTTAAAGAAAGTTTCCACAAAATTTAACTCGTGTTTTCTATCGACTATTAAATAATCAGGAGCTATGCAAGTCTGTCCAGCATTTAACATTTTCCCCAAAATTATACGTTGCAATGACTTTGTTAAGCTTGCTGAATTAGTTATATACGCCGGAGATTTTCCTCCCAACTCAAGAGTCGTAGGTGTTAAATTTTCCGCTGTGTATTTTGCAACCTCTTTGCCAACTCTGATCGAACCGGTGAAAAACAAATGATCTACTTCCTTATCTTGGGCGATACATTTCGCAGTGCTTTGATCTCCACAAACAACCCTAGCAACTGACCTGTCAAAATCCTCATAAAAAATTTTTTCCAGCAATGCGGAAAAATGATAGGTTTTTTCACTCGGCTTTAACAAAACTCGATTGCCTGCGGCTAGCGCGTTTATTAAAGGAATAAAAGTCAATTGCAATGGATAATTCCATGGGCTGATGATCGCTACAACTCCAATCGGCTGATATAGGATTGAAGAAGACCCAAACCAAAAAATTGGATCAGTCCTCCTTTTTTTTACCTTCATCCACTTTGATAAATTTCTACAAGCATGCTTAAGTGCAGAATAAGTTGGAAGTACCTCACAAATTTCGGTTTCGAATTTTGAACGGTGACTAAAATCTTTTGTTATAGCATCAATAAAATTTTGCTCAGACTCTAGTAAGACTTTCTCGAGATTCCGTAACCAACCCTTTCGTTTTCGCACGGAGGGATAAGGATCTTCAGTATAACTTTTTTTTAAAGCTAGAATTTCGGAAGAAACTTTTTCATCTTCCATCTAAAACTACCTCCATTAAAATTTATCGAGCAAGATAACTACCCATTTTCAGTAAAAACTTTAATACCAAACTTGGACATAACTTTCTGGGCAACAAATAAGGGACCAATCAAAAAATATCGGAGATCTTCAAAAAAAGAAGGTCTTTTTCCTTCGATGAAGTGTCCTAAAAACTGCAAAATCCATCCAAAAGCAAAAAGTAATATAGAAATCTCAATGATGTAAGGTTTCAATAAAACAACTAATCCTAAATAAATCAGTAACCACACTAACATTAATAACGCTGCAGTTTCCGAGAGTTTTAGGTAATAAAAAAACACAATCCCTACCAATTTATACTCAAGAAAAATATCAAATGCAACAGTCATACCCAGAATAGAAAACGCAATTAACGGAATCGCGATAATATGAATGGCTTCGTTAATAGGATTTTGATGGTTTTTTTCGTAAGATTCTAATAGTCTCGTTAAAACAGACACTTATCACAACCCCCTCTGCGCCTAACAATCAAAAAAAACGTAACATTAATAAAAAGAAATTGGGTATTTAACTCCCAGAGCAGATACTCTAAAATATAGCAGAGAATAAGAAAGGGAAACATGAAAACTGAAGATTTAAAAAATTCCGTTAGAGCAATACCAGATTATCCAAAGCCAGGAATAAATTTTAGAGATATAACTACAGTTCTATCGGATAAAAGACTTTTTCAATTCATGATTAATCAAATGTGTATCCCGTGGGAAAATCAGTCCATTGATGCTGTATTAGGAATAGAATCTAGGGGATTTATAATGGGTTCAGCAATTGCTTACAAGTTGAATGCGGCATTCGTCCCACTTAGAAAGCCCGACAAGCTACCCTATAAAACATTTTCAGCGGCTTACGATTTGGAATACGGTTCTACTGAAATGCATATCCATACAGATGCTCTGGATAATTTTCAAAATGTAATTATAATAGACGACCTGCTGGCGACAGGAGGAACAGCATTAGCTGCGGCAAAACTTATCGAGAAATTCGATAAGAAAAATATTCTCGGGGCAGGTTTTTTTATTGACCTTCCCTCCCTCGGAGGTAGCGCGCTTTTGAAAGAAAAAAACATTACCGTAAACGCCCTCATAGAATTTTAAACGAATTGATCAGACGTTAAGTCTGTCACGCTATTTTCCAGAGAATTTTTATGCTTTTGAAGGATCTCCCTCATAGTGGTGCTTCTCGTGCACAGGCCGCATCAATAAGTTCGCAACAAAAGCAATAACCAACAACCCAGCCATGGCGTACATCGTTGTGTTGTATAGAGAAGGAGTGGGGTCGATAGTACCTTCCGGTACGATTTCCATTAGTCTGGCTATGGTAACCGTTTTGGCAGCAACTAACTGATCAAGTTGTTCTATTGGAGCACCGAATTTTTCCAGAAATTTTTGAGGCTCAATTACAGCAACTAGATCGTTTATAGCATTGTTTAAAGAGAAACTGCGTAGCTCTGTAATGCTTAAAGGGCCTAACACCCCAGCAGTAGACCATGCTGTTAGAAGTCTTCCATGGATTCCGCCCACATGCATAGTGCCAAATATGTCTGCTAGGTATGCCGGTATAGTTGCGAATCCGCCGCCATACATCGTAAAAATGATCATCGATGCTATACAAAACCCTGCGAAGTAAATGATGGTAGTTGGATTTGCACTTGCTTCTATTGCAAAAAAAGGAATAGAAGAATACAGGATGGCTCCTAACACAAAAAAACAATGATATGTGTTTTTCCTACCAATGTAATCTGATGTTGATGCCCAAATAAACCTCCCTACCATATTGAAAGCTGAAAGCATTACCACGTAGTTTAGGAAAAACAAAGCAACAAGGGTACTAGTGGTAGCCATACTAATAAGGACTTCATTAGCACCAAATATTTCGCTAACCATCGTCTTGGCAACTCCAATAACACCAATCCCAGCTGTAACATTGAAACATAACATGATCCATAGTTGCCAAAACTGTGGGGTCTTCAGGGCTTGATCGATATGCACGTGTTTCTTTGTGATCATGCTTTGACCGGAAGACTCCTTCGGCTCCCAACCCTCTGGTTTCCAATCTTTCGGAGGAACACGATAGCTAAACGCAGCTATTATCATAACAACAAAGTAGATAATTCCTAGGGTAAGAAAGGTTGCTGAGGCTCCAGTATCCCCACTTCCGACCACATATACGCCGGCCTCCCCTCCACCAGGAAGGGCAGCAGCTTGCTTCGCAGTTGCTATGACCACTTCAATCCTTTCACCTGCCTTTTCAGCAAACAGCCTACCATTTTCTGTCACAGTCTGAACAACACCCTCAGTTCCTAGATACTCTGGAGCTACTGCAAAATAGGATAGCAAACTTGTTTTTATTGGTTTTGCGATCATTGCACCACCGCCAAAACCCATTATAGCCATTCCGGTCGCCATTCCCCTCCGATCAGGGAACCAGCGAATTAATGTAGAAACCGGAGAAACATAGCCCAAACCGAGTCCAAACCCACCAAAAACTCCATAACCTAGGTAGACAAGCCATAACTGATGGGTAGCAATGCCCACAGAACCGATTATAAACCCTCCTCCCCAGAGAGTTGCTGCTACTACACCAACCATTCTTGGCCCAACTTCCTCCAACCATTTTCCGGCAAATGCAGCAGCAAGACCCAAGCAAACTATTGCTACAGAAAATATCCAAACAACATTGGAAAGATTCCAGTCATCTGCAGCTGGAGCAACCACTCCGAAATGATTCGTTAGCGGCAAATTAAAAAGAGACCACGCATATACGGAGCCAATACACAAATGAATACCAATAGAAGCAGGAGGTACCAACCAACGGTTAAATCCAGGCTTAGCGACGATAGCATCCTTATACAAAAAAGAAAATAAACGTTTTGAGCTGTCTGTACTCATGATATTGCTTGTCCTCCTGGCATTTGATTGTTAAATACTAACTGAACCAAAGTATAACACTGAGAATACATGGAAATTATGAAATTTATATTTCCTTACTACTGAATTGCTACACTCAAACATGGAAGTTCATCAATTTTTGCCTCTAAAACATCGCCCGGAAATACAGGTCCCACCCCCTGGGGAGTCCCCGTGAAAACTAAATCCCCCGGTAGAAGCATAAAGAAGGCACTCAGATCAGAAATTATCTCGCTTACAGAAAAAATCATGTCGCGAGTATTGGCCTGTTGTTTTATTTTCCCATTAACAGAAAGGCTAATGTTTAGTTCCAAGGGAAGAATAGATGAACTGATTTTTTCTGGACTGATAAACGGTCCCACCGGGGCAGACTGCTCAAAAGCCTTAGATAATTCCCATGGCTGGTTTTTATCACGAAGTTTCCTCTGAATATCCCTTCTTGTGAAGTCTATGCCAACCCCCAATCCAGAGACAAATTCTGATGCTTTTTCTTTCGGCACCATTGACCCATTCTTCCCGATTAATACAACCAACTCGACCTCATAATCTAACTCTTTTGTTTGCGGAGGGTAATCAATGCCAACAACCGATGAACCATTGCCTTGAACGAGAGCCTCTCTAGGCTTCATAAAATAAAATGGAGACTCTCTTCCAGGAAGACCCATTTCCTCAACATGTTTTTTGTAATTTGCACCTACACAAAAAACCCGCGATGGCTTGTATTCGACGACTGAAGACTCGTGCATAAACTTGAGGGGAGTTTTTACTTTATTCATAACTGTTAACCTGTTTTCTTGTTATGGTAAACCCTTAGGGAACTTTTGTACCATAGTCTGTAATCTTATCATCTTTATGAATCTGAAAGCTTTATGATATCTATATCAAATTTGTCCCGCTCTTACGGGTCCACCTTGGCTGTTGATAACGTCTCTTTTGAGGTTACAAACGGTGAGGTAGTCGGCTTGCTCGGTCATAATGGTGCTGGCAAAACGACAGTTATGAAAATGATTACAGGATTTATTGAACCTTCCTCTGGGTCCGTGGAAGTTGATGGGCTAATATTGGGGGAGAACACTGTTGATATTCAAAAAAAAATCGGATACCTGCCGGAAAATTGTCCTGTTTGGCCCGAAATGCGAGTGACAGACTACTTGATTTATCAAGCAAAACTGCATTTAGTTGAAGAAGCGAGGATAGGGTCACTAGTGTCAGAGGCAATCGAAAAAACTCGATTAACTGAAAAAGCAACTGCGAGAATTGATACATTGTCGAGAGGTTATCGGCAAAGGGTTGGTGTCGCTCAGGCTCTTTTACATAAGCCTGATATATTAATTTTGGACGAACCCACAAATGGACTTGATCCCAACCAAATTCTTCAAATGCGTGAGTTGATAAAGGAGTTAGCGAAAAGCTCTACCGTTATTGTCTCGACCCACGTTCTTCAAGAGGTCCAGGCTATCTGCGAACGGGTATTAATCATGCGGGGCGGTCAACTCGTATTGGACTCCAAAATAAAGGATTTACAGAGCGACAATAAAATCATCTTCAACTTTCAACCTTCGGAATCTGATGTAATTACCATGCTTTCCGAATCTCCATTGGTGAAAAAAGTGGAGGAGGTTCACAACAGCGAGACAACTAGCTTGAGAGTTGAGGTTCAAAAGGAGGAGATTCCTTCGCTAATTCGCTCTCTGGCTTCGGCAGGGGCAAACATAGAGTCAATAATGCCTGAAAAGAGAACGCTGGAGACGGTATTCGCAGAGGTGAGTACAGAAGGAAGGACTCAGTGACTACTACCGTAGGCAATCTACTCTCCGTAGCTAATAAGGAATTTAAAACCTTTTTCGCATCTCCCGCAGCATATTTATTTTTGGGGGCTTTCGTTGGGCTGAGCCTGTTTGTATTTTTTTGGGTCGAAACATTTTTTAGTAGAAACATCGCAGATATACGACCACTTTTTCAGTGGTTTCCAATATTACTTATATTTCTAGTTTCCGCGCTTACAATGCGTTCCTGGTCAGAAGAGAAGCGCTCTGGTACAATCGAAAGCCTTCTTACGTCACCAGTATCGAAATTCACGCTAATTGGCGGAAAGTTTGCTGCTGCGCTTTCTCTTGTTTTAATTGCGATGGTTCTGACTCTGCCATTACCGCTGACAGTTAGTGTATTAGGTCGTCTCGACATTGGACCTGTTTTTGGTGGCTATGTAGCAACTTTTTTTCTTGCAGCAAGTTATATTTCCATCGGCTTGTATACAAGCGCTAAAACGGACAACCCGATTGTAGCTCTCATAATGACTGTCTTGCTCTGTGGAATTTTTTATATTATCGGTTCCCCCTTAATCACGAGTTTGGTGGGGCATAACTACGCTACGATCCTTGAAGCTTTGGGTACTGGTTCGAGATTCGAATCTATCACAAGAGGAGTAATTGACCTCAGGGATTTAGTTTTTTACACGAGTATTGTCGTGATATTTCTTGTTGCCAATTCATACACCCTAGAGAAATCAACATGGACACGCAAAACAATGAAAAAGCACAAGCAATGGAATATGGTGACCGGGCTTGTTTGCGCAAATGCTATATTGCTCAATATTTGGTTATTTCCGGTTAGCTCATTACGAGCTGATTTGACAGAAGGCTCATTGTACTCTCTTTCCGAAACGACTGAAAATGAGCTTAAGAATTTGAGGGAACCACTATTAATCCGGGGATACTTCTCGGAAAGGTCTCACCCGTTACTGTCTCCTCTGGTTCCGAGGATCAAAGACATCCTTGCGGAATACGAGATAAGTTCTGGTGGAACGACAAAAGTTGAATTTGTCGACCCCCAAAAGGAACGTGAACTAGAAGAAGAAGCTGCAACAAAGTACGGGGTTCGACCAATGCCTTTTCAGACAGCTAGTAGGCACCAGGCAGAAGTTGTAAATTCTTATTTTGATATCGTAGTAGCATATGGCGACCAATTTGAGACATTAAGTTATGCAGATCTTATTGAGGCGAAAGCAAGTGCAAGTGATGTTGGAGTTGAAGTAAGACTCAAGAACCCTGAATATGCGATAACTCGCGCAATTAAAAAGACGGTCGGTGCATACAACATTGGGGGAACTATATTAGATTCAATTGTGGACCCCGTTACCCTTAATTTTTATGTCTCCTCTGTGGAAAACCTTCCAAAAGAGTTAAAGCCAATATACGACGATTTGGTTAGTATCGGGCAAGACTATAGCAATAGGTACAAAAACAAATTTTCATTGAGAATAATCGACCCTAATAAAGATGAAAATATCAAAGAGCAACTTGACTCTGAGTTCAACCTAAGACCACAAATGGCTGGGCTATTGGAACAGGAGCCATTCTGGTTTAATCTAATACTAGAAAACGGGAGTAAGAAGCAGCTCGTTCAGTTCTCGGACTCTCTAGAGAAAGAGGCTCTTCAAAAGTCGATAGAGGCTTCTCTCAAGCGCTTCGCTCCGGGATACCTAAGAACTGTTACTGTGGTCACGCCGTCCGGTAACGCTCAAAGTTTCAACCGACTAAGACAAATTTTGTCAGAAAATCTTAACATCGCGCAAAGTGATCTTAAAGATGAAAAAATCCCCCAGGACACTGACATGTTACTCGTCCTGGCACCCAATAAAATCAACGATTTGCAACTCAAAAAAATTGATCAATTTTTAATGAAAGGAGGCAGTGTTGTGCTTGCCACTTCTCCTTTTAACGTTCAGGTTGCAGAATCAATTACCGCTGTAAACTATACGTCTGGTGTGGATGCCTGGCTAGAACATATTGGTCTAGAAATAGAAGCCGAAATGGTTCTTGACCCAAAAAGTGCCTCCCTACCCGTACCCGTTCAAAGATACATAGGAGGAATTCCGGTGCGAACCATCGAAATGGTTCCATACCCTCATTTTCCAGATATCCGAGGCGATGACCTTAACCTTGACCATCCAATAACCGGCTCGCTAAATCAAATTACCTTAAACTGGGCTTCACCCATAATTGCTGATACAGACAAATTAAGTGAAGAGAGAGTTGTTAGGTTAATAAAAAGCTCTGCTTCCAGCTGGACGTCAGAGAACTTAAATGTAATACCTGATTACAAAAGCTATCCCGATACCGGTTTTGCAAACGTAAATAAGAGAGGGTCTGAGGACCTCGCGGTTGCGATTTCGGGACCTTTCAAATCATACTTTGCAGGTGCAGTAGATATCCAAAGCGAAAAGGGTCTATTAGAAGATTTGATTCAAGAATCGCCATCATCTGCAAAGTTAATATTAATCTCCAGCAACAGTTTTGCGGCAGATGGCTCTATCGACCTAGCTTCGCATGCAATGAGTACCCTTTACACAAAACCGCTTGAATTCATGCAAAACGCAGTTGATTGGTCTACTGAGGATGAATCACTTTTGGGCTTAAGAGGAAAGTCTCAGTTTGCTCGAACACTCTATCCAATGTCCGAAGACACGCAAAAAGGTTGGGAGCTGTTCAACTATATTTTGGCCATAATCGGCCTATTTTTTGTGTGGCTATGGCAACGTCAGCGAGATAAACGGGATTTGAGAGCCCAAAAAACCATGCTGGGCATCCAAAACCAAAAGAGTGGTGAATCATGATGATTGGTAAATACAATAGAATTCTCTGGCCGTTACTTTTTGCTCAAATTGTGATCACTGGTATCGTTTATTTTTATACTGGGATACTTCGGGGTCCAGAGGTACCAAGAATGCTTCTAACCCTCGACGGCGATAGTGTGGAAACATTGCGAATAATAGGTCCCGGAGAAAAGTCAGTGTTACTTGAAAAGGCTAAGAAGAGTGGGGAGTGGGGTTTGCCTGAGTTTGATGGTTTCCCGGCAAATTCCCAGGCTGTAGCCCAACTAATCGATCGATTAACGAACACTGAATTGGGAATGCAAGTATCAAAACAGACGGACTCTTTTGACCGTATGAAAGTTGCGGACAACAATTTTGAGCGAAAGGTCGAAATTGGAAAAGCATCTGAGATGAAAACAATCTTCTTTGGTAGTGCCCCCGCTCTCAGGCAAGCACATGCGCGTCTTAGTGGCGAAAAAATTGTTTATGCAGTTAAGTTTGCTCCAGGAGACATTGACTTAAAAGCTAGTGATTGGATCAAAAAAGATCTGCTTGTTGTAGATGAAAAGAAGGTTCAAACCGTTATGGCGGGCAATATTAAAATTCAACGAACGCAAGATGTGAATGTAGATGGGCAGGAAAGTTCTAAACCAGCGTGGAAGCTGTTTATTAACAACAAGCTTACTGAAACACAAGATGATGAAAAAGTCGATGAATTTGTCAAAGAAATTGCTGACATGCAAATTGACTCAATTGGGTCAGACGCTGATATTGGGAATGTCAGTAAGAAAAATACTTTCCTAATTTCTCTAGAATTAGAGGGTGGTAAAAAGATTGAGTATAGGTTCGCGAAACTAAACGGCGAAGAGGATTACCTTATGACCACTAGCTCGCGTCCTGAGTCTTTTAGGCTCCCTCCATTAGCTAGTCAAAAATTATTGGAACTGTCTAGGGCAAATAGCTTAATTAAAAAAGCAGACTAAACACCCCAGTGTTTTTCATATACAGAAATTTCTAGTTTTATATTTATTTCTGAGTTATCCTTTTTACCATGGATGAATCGTCAATCGCAAGTAATCAAAAAATATTAAAGATTATTGAAGAACCACTAGCGGAACGAGATGTCAATTTGTATATTGAAAAAGCTGCTCGTGCGCTTGCACAAATATTGCAGTGCGATGGTCTATTAGTACTGAGAGTGGATGAGGGACCTAACTTAGTTGAAAAAATATCGATAGCATATTCCCTACCTGGTACACCGACATCCATCGTTTTTGAACCTGAAGCTTTCCCCACAACACCTAAAGATAGAGAGGTAATACGCATAGATTCAAGATCTGTAAAAAATATTAGTGATACCAACTTAGCTACCAATTATGATTTTTTTGCGACACAATTTGGAAATAGTCAAAAAACACAATTACTAATCGTAGGGCTTAAAAAATCCGAATCAACAAAATTAGAAGCAAATGACCTCCAAACATGGGCAATTTGTAGCAAAATTCTAGGTACCTATTACGAGATGATTTATGTTTTGAATACATATGTAGAACAAATTTCAGTAAACACGGACACAGATCAACTCACAAAAGTTCATAACTACAAGTCTTTCACCCACCAATTAAAAATTGCTATCGAAGAATTAAATCGGGCCTCTGGTAAAAACATGATGATAGCCTGCGTTGTCGTAAGTTTAGATGATTTCTCTAATATAAATGAAAAATATGGATTCGACCTTGGCAACGAAGTTCTGTTTGAAATAGCTTCAAAATTACAGAGTTTTATAAGAGACGATGACGTGGTGGGACGCATTGGTGGTGATATGTTTGCACTAATCCTCAAAAATATCGGTTCCCGTGAAAATTGCGAAATAGTTAGTAACAGGATAGCAAACATATTTAGGAAAGGATTGTTGCCGGTTGGAGAAGAGCTGACAGCCAGTTTAGGAGTCGCGATTTCCCCTCACGACTCACAGGACTCTGAAGAGCTAATCCTGACAGCGGAGCACCTTGCTGACGAAGCTAAGCAAATTCCGGGAACATTTACTTTATTCTCGAAAGACGAGCTTAAAAAGTAATTGGACAAACAAATTAATATTTAAGTTTTTATATTTGGCTTGTCGGAATAATGAAAAATCAAAATTCTAGTAAGGCAGTTAATGATAATGAAATTCTGCATGGACTAAAAAACGATCAATTTCAACCATTCTTCCAGCCAAAAGTTCAATGCTCTACAAAAAAGATCGTAGGGTCTGAAGCATTAATACGCTGGGTTCACCCAGACCTGGGAATACTTTTACCTTATACATTTCTTGCTCGATTGCGTGCCAATAAACTCATGCCAGAGGTTAGTAATATAGTAATCAACGAATCCCTGAAAATGCTTCAATCACACCAATCCGAAAATTTTTCAGTGCCCATATCAATAAATATAGATCCAGACAGTCTTTTATTACCCAGCTTTGCAACAACTTTAAAAAAAAAGTGTGAAACGATGGGTGTTGATCCATCCTTAATCTTCTTCGAAATTTCAGAAACATATGACATAAGTGATGATAACTTGCAAAACTCAATCTTGTCATTGGATAAAGAAGGATTTAAAATTTCCATCGATGATTTTGGGACGAAATATTCTACGATAAAGCGACTCATAGAACTCCCCACTCATGAGGTGAAATTTGACAGGTTCTTCTTAAGAGAAGCACAAAAATCACAGAAAGGTTATTATTTATTCACAGAACTTTTAAAAATTATTGAAGAAATTAACTGTACTGTGGTTATAGAAGGAGTAGAAACTGAAGCCCACATAAACTGTATTTCTGGATATGACTTTTGCCAATTACAAGGTTTTTATTTCTCCGCTGGTGTTCCAAGAAAACAATTTGACGAACTTGTAAAAGTGCAGCCTTTTAGTATTTAAGTAAATCTCTATGAATAAGAAAGCTATACTTAAACTACTGCTTTGGAAATATTAGTGCTGTGGGTTTTTTCTTACTAACATCCTCTAACAAAAACTTTTTTATAACGTTTATTTGCTTTTTTTTTACAACAGCAATTTTGTTTTGTGTAAATTATTTTTTCATACTAGAGAATCTTGAAAGATCTTTTAAGAAAAGTTCATCACACGAAGCATTCTCCACTTTGCATAATCAGCTCAGAATCACGAATCCAGAAAACACATTGGAACCGACCAGCTATAATTTATTAGAAATTAAAATTAGGGAGGTGATTAATTTAGTAGATACAATTATTCGTATAGAAATTCGAGACGAAAATGGAGATATTAAGGCTGGTGTTAATAAC
>OZSS01000705.1_pt1 | contig 16117 bp, 13 predicted proteins | sample 1779911 | NCBI WGS metagenome assembly OZSS01 (sample SAMEA2603589, study PRJEB24840) | metagenome | biome: Water; feature: Photic zone; material: Seawater sample | place: Mediterranean Sea | collected 2013-11-12 | depth 10 m | reverse complement strand
GCCGCAGGCTGCGCATAGAACAGGGTGGCAGCGCCGCCCCAGGTTTTTTGCGTTTGCTTAGCGCCACGCCCGATTTGATCGCAGAGGGTGCACGGCTGTTAACAGCGCCAAATGGCACCCGGATTGAGATCGAAAATAGTGAAACTCCTTTGATTCTACCCGAAACCCAGCATAAATTTGTGGTGCGCCGCTTGGCAGATCAAGCCCCTTGGGTGATTGGGCGGGCGGGCATGCAGTATCGTGATTTGATCCCCGACCGGTTGGGCGGATCGATCATCGCCAGCCATATTCGCATTCCAGATGGCGGCCCTGTGCCGGATATGGTGCATTACCACACGGTGGGGTTTCAGTTGATTTTCTGTTACCGTGGATGGGTAGATTTGGTTTATGAGGATCAAGGCGCGCCATTTCGCCTATATGCTGGAAATTGCGTGATCCAGCCACCTGAAATTCGGCACAAAGTGTTGTTCGCCAGCGATAATATTGAAGTGATAGAGATTGGAGTGCCCGCCGAACATATCACCACCATAGATCATGAGATGCAGCTGCCCAATGGCCCGGCCAATCCGAAACGTCGTTTTAGCGGCCAACAATTTGTTCATCACCGCGCTGATGCGGCGCGGTGGATGCCAAGCCGTTTGGCTGGCTTTGAAAGCCGCGATACAATGATTGCTGCGCATACTCAAAATATTGCCGGTGTGCATGTCTTGAAAGCCAATGGCGGCCTGTGTCAACGCGCATCTCACAACGCTGATATTCTGTTCAGCTTTGTCATGGAGGGTGCCATGACCCTGCAGGCTGAGGACCAGCAATCCGTGCAATTAACCGCGGGCGATGCGTTCGTGATCCCGCCTGGCATACTCAGCCAGTATCTTGAAATCAGCGAAGATTGCGAGTTCCTTGAAGTTGCGCTGCCGGGAAATTTCACCACAGATGCCCCGCACTAATCGATAGGAAAAGTAAAAAATGGCTTTAAAGCAAGCTGAATTGAAAATCAGAGAAAACGCCTATGCCCCCTATTCCGGATTTCAGGTCGGTGTTGCGCTGATGAGCAGTTCGGGAGAAATTTATACCGGCGTGAATGTTGAAAATGCGGCCTATCCCGAAGGTACATGCGCTGAAGCGGGCGCGATTGCCCGCATGATCGCGGCAGGGGATCGAAAAATTACGGCCGTTTACGTGGTGGCAGATGGGGCAGAGCCAGTGCCGCCATGCGGTGGATGCCGTCAAAAGCTGGCCGAGTTTTCTGCTCCTGACGTGCCTGTCACGATGGCCACGATCTCAGGAATTGAGAAGACATTGACGGTGGCGCAATTATTGCCCGGAGCCTTTACGCCTGAGCATATGGATCATCTTGGATGAGCTTTGATGCACGCTCTATCATCGCGCAGGTGCGCGAAGGTCACGCGCCCTCTGGCGCCGCGATGGGTTGGTTTGCCCAAGGCTTGGCCGATCACACGGTAAGCGATGCGCAAGCCGCCGCTTTTGCCATGGCCGTTTGTCTCAAAGGATTACCGTTTGATAGCCGCGTAGATTTGACCTGCGCCATGCGAGATAGTGGCCCGGTTTTGCACTGGGATTTGGACGGCCCGGTTTTGGATAAGCATTCAACGGGCGGTGTTGGCGATTGTGTTTCATTGGTTCTGGCGCCGCTCTTGGCTTCTGCGGGGGTGTTTGTCCCGATGATTTCTGGGCGGGGCTTGGGCCATACCGGGGGCACGTTGGACAAATTGCAGGCCATTCCGGGCCTGTCAGTTCAGGTTGAAAAACCGCAATTTGACCGGCTTTTAAAAGAGGTTGGCTGTGCGATTGTCAGCGCCGGTGCGGCCTTGGCGCCGGCGGATAAGCGCCTTTATGCCATACGCGATGTGACCTCTACGGTTGATAGCCTTGATCTAATTACCGCGTCAATTTTATCAAAAAAATTGGCGGCGGGATTGGATGGGCTGATTTTGGATGTGAAATGTGGCAGCGGCGCGTTTATGAAAACGCCCGATCAGGCGCGGGTTCTCGCGCAATCGCTTGTGCGCACGGCGGGCCAGGCCGGATGCAACACAATCGCATTGATCAGCGATATGAACCAACCTTTAGCGCCGGCTTTGGGCAATGCGCTTGAATTGGTCGAGGTGATGCAGGTGCTGTGTGAGGGCAAAGCAGGGCGGTTGCGGGAGCTAACGCTGCAATTGGGGGCAGAGCTTTTATGCGCCAATCGGCTTTTTACATCTTTTGAGGCGGCGCAGGAAGACTTGGCAAACCGGTTAGATAGCGGGCAGGCGGCAGAAAAATTTGGCCAGATGATAGCGCTGATGGGGGGACCCCGCGGTTTTGTTGAAAACTGGCAGCGGTTTTTGCCCGAAGCGCCGGTTATTCGCGAGATATACGCAGCGCGTGAGGGATATATAACCGCGTGGGATAGCGAGGCTTTGGGCCTAAGCGTGGTGCAGCTTGGTGGCGGGCGGCAGGTTGAAAGTGATATTATCGACCCTTCGGTTGGGCTGAGTGACGTTTTGCCAATTGGCTGCAAGGTCATCGCAGGCATGCCGGTGGCGCGAGTGCATGCAAATCGCGTTGGCCTGGCCGATAAAATTGGTGAAACTGTTCGCAACGCGCTGAGTATGGCCGAAATCGCTGCACCGGCGGCGCCGCTGATTTTGGAACGGGTAGAGTAAATGGGGCGGTGCTTTCTTGTTGTTTTAGATTCTGTTGGTATCGGTGGCGCGCTCGACGCAGATCAATTTTTTAATATTGACCTGCCGGATACGGGGTCCAATACGTTGCTGCATATTGCCCAAGCTTGCGCTAAAGGGCGGGCTGATAAGGGCCGAAATGGGCCGTTGCATTTGCCCAATTTGGATCGGCTGGGCCTTGGCGCAGCGGCAGAACTGGCCTGCGGTCAGCGACCGCCTAATCTTTTGGCTCTGCCCGAAGGTGCTTGGGGAGCAGCCAGCGAAATCTCGTTTGGAAAAGATACGCCCTCTGGCCATTGGGAGCTGGCCGGCGCGCCCGTGCCTTGGCAATGGCACAGCTTCCCACGAGCTCAACCGGCCTTTCCGGATGCATTGGTCGCCGAAGTTTGTGCGATAGCTGGCACATCAGATATTTTGGGCAATTGCCACGCTTCCGGAACCGAAATTTTGCAAAAGCTTGGAGAGGCCCATTGTCGAACCGGTCAACCTATTTGTTACACATCTTCCGATAGCGTTTTTCAGATTGCGGCGCATGAGCAGTATTTTGGTTTGGCACGCCTTTATGACTTATGCGAAAAAATTGCGCCACGCCTTCATGCGATGCGGGTAGGGCGGGTGATCGCACGCCCATTTATCGGCCAATCGGGAGCATTTCAGCGCACGAACCACCGTAAAGATTATGCGATGATGCCCCCTAAACCGGTTGTTACGAATTGGCTGCAAAAGGCCGGGCATCCGGTCATTGGAATTGGTAAAATCAGTGATATATTTGCGGGACAGGGTTTGGATATCAGCCTGACTGGGCCGGATTTTGAATTGATGCAGCATCTCCAGAATCAAATCAATCAAGCTGAAGAGGGCAGCTTTATCTTTGCAAATTTTGTTGAGTTTGACAGCCTCTACGGGCATCGCCGTGATGTTGCCGGATATGCGCGGGCCTTAGAATGGTTTGATCGTGCATTGGGATCGCTTTTGGCTGCTATGAAACCGGATGATTTGCTGATACTGACCGCGGATCATGGTAATGATCCAACTTGGCCGGGTACTGATCACACCCGAGAAAGGGTGCCTGTTCTCTGCGCGGGTATGGGCACAAAGCCCCTCGGCTTGCTAAGATTCGAAGATGTCGCCGCAATGGTGGCGAGGTATTTTAATGTAATCCCGAAAGGCCGGGGAGGGGTTTTTGATGAGCGTTGCTGATTGTCAAAAAATTGAGTTGCATCTGCATTTAGAAGGGGCGGCCCCAGCGCATTTCATCCGTCGTTTGGCCGATGAAAAAAATATTAACCTTCAAGGTGTGTTTGATCCGGCTGGACATTATATTTTCCAAAATTTTGAACAATTTCTGCGGGTGTATGAAGCGGCCACCACGGTGTTGCAAAGCCCCGAGGATTTTTATCGTCTAACCGCCGAGGTTCTTGCGCAAAGCGCTGCGCAAGGGGTGATTTATACTGAGTTTTTCCTGTCACCTGAGTTTTGCGGCGGCGGTGATTTGGCGGCCTGGACAGATTATTTAGCTGCGATCGAGCAGGCTGCTGTTGAGGCGCAAGCAAAAACAGGGATTAGAAGCCGAGGCATCGTGACATGTATTCGCCATTTTGGGCCAGATTTGGCCCAAAAAGCCGCGTCTTGTGCCGCCGAAACTGCGGGAGATTACATTGTTGGCTTTGGAATGGCTGGCGATGAACTGCAAGGGAAGCAGGGGGACTATTCCTATAGTTTTGACATGGCGCGCGAAGCGCAGCTGAAACTCACCACGCATGCCGGAGAATGGGGTGGCGCAGAAAGCGTGCCGCAGGCTGTGAGGGATCTGAATGTGGCGCGCATTGGACATGGCGTGCAAGTCATTGAAGATCCAGAACTTGTTGCCGAAATTGCGGCGCGTGAAATTGTTTTAGAAATCTGTCCGGGATCAAATGTGGCGCTGGGCGTGTTTCCGAGCCTTGCCAAGCACCCAATACAGAAATTACGTGACGCAGGTGTATTGATTACCGTGTCCACGGATGATCCGCCCTTTTTCCACACCGATATGAAGCAGGAATACACCAATCTCGCCGAAACTTTTGGCTGGGGTGCAAAAGATTTTTTGGCGTTGAATATCACTGCTGCGCAGGCGGCCTTTTGCGATATTGAAACGAAACAGATACTCTTAAAAGCATTGGAGAGCGCATGAGTGATCACTTAACTATTGTTGACCATCCTTTGGTTCAGCACAAACTGACCTTGATGCGGGATAAAACACGCTCGACAGCTGAGTTCCGGCAATTGTTGCGCGAGATCAGCCAGCTCTTGGCCTACGAAGTCACGCGCAGCCTTGCCTTGGGCACGAAAACCATCGAAACGCCAATGCAAGCCATGCAGGCACCGGTTTTGGAAGGTAAAAAACTAGCTTTGATTTCGATCTTAAGAGCTGGAAATGGCTTGTTAGATGGGGTGCTTGAGCTGATCCCTTCGGCGCGTGTGGGTTTTGTTGGCCTTTATCGCGATGAAGAGACTTTGCAGCCCGTGCAATATTATTTCAAAGTCCCCGAAAGCCTAGAGGATCGATTGGTAATCGCCGTAGATCCTATGCTTGCCACGGGCAATTCATCGGTGGCTGCTATTGATTTACTTAAACAAGCGGGGGCTAAAAATATTCGCTTTTTATGCCTGTTGGCGGCGCCAGAGGGGGTGAAACGCATGGCCGAGGCGCATCCTGATGTGCCTATTATTACAGCTTCACTCGACAGCCATTTAAACGAAAAGGGTTATATCGTGCCTGGGCTTGGCGATGCTGGGGATCGAATGTTTGGCACCAAGTAGTCGCGTTTGCTTCGGGGGCGTTGGCCTAGCCACCGCAAAGGCTTTGCAGGCGCACCCAATACGCATCCTGTAAACTTGGTTTGAATTGCCCAGTTTGGCCATGGTCAATCAAGTCGGCGGTTTGCTCTCCCGTTAGGTCGACGGCATAAGCATAAGGGATGGGCGAGATGCCTTTGGCTGCAAATCGCGTTTTAAGATCTGTATAATCGATGCGATGCGGGTCAGTGAGCAGCAGCGATTGGGCATAACTTGCCAGCGTTGCCTCGGGCAGTTTTCCGGTTGTAAGAAGCCGGAATACGTTCAGCGTTCCGACAAAAGATAAAAGGGTTTGCAAGCTGTCTTGGTGTTCCGAGCGCAGCTGCTCGGCTAGAATATAACCTGCTAAAACATCGGGGTCTTCGTAATCTTCAACCAAGGTTCTACCGATCAGCATCAAAGAGCCGGGAAGGTGACGGGTGGTATCCAGCCCGCTTGGCAGCACCAAAAGTGCATCGCTGCGCTCGAGCAAGCGCTGGCTTAACTGGCGCAGGGCAGGCTGAGCAAAATTTGAGGCGCAGGGCGGGCCTGTGAACCCGCTCATATGATTGAGCAATGATTGGCCGATTTCCACGCGTTTGACCTCGGGCATAACTTGCACCGCATATTGAATAACTGCTTTGGGCAGCCAGAAAACCGCCAGCGCTGCGATCAGCGTCATAACGGTGAGGAACATGCCGAGCCGCAACCGCCCGGGCTTGGGGCGACGGCGATCGATGACGCGTCTTAAAGTTTCGATCGCCTCGACCATCGCCACCTCATCTTCGGGAAGCTCCAGACTTTCGGTCTTATCGCCCTCGGGGTGATATAGCGCGGGTACGAGACCGGGATTAACGCGGGTAATCGCGGCGAGAGACCAATGCGCAAGCGCTTTTTCCTGAGAATCTGTAATCACAAGCGTTGCGTCACCGATTGAAACGATCACGTCGCGCCTTTGACCCTGGTCGCTTTCACGCCAGACCCCCACGGCTTCAAGCCGCGCATATTTTTGCAACGCCGTCATCTGCTCGGGCTATTCCGCCGCCTCGTTTTTTGAACCTCTAGCATAAAGCTTGCTTTAAAGACAGCGCTTTAGCTGCCTTCAGAGGCTATTTTACGCAGCTCAAATTTTTGAATTTTTCCAGTTGAGGTTTTTGGAAGCTCTTGAAAGATGATTGTTTTGGGGGTTTTGAAGCCCGCCAGCTTGCTGCGGGCAAACCGTACCAATTCTTCTTCGCTGATGCTGGCGCCGTCCAAAAGCTCGATAAAGGCGCAGGGCACCTCGCCCCATTTTTCATCCGCCTTGGCAACCACCGCGCAAAGCGATACCGCCGGATGCCCCATTAAAACGCCCTCTACTTCTACAGAACTTATATTTTCACCGCCAGAAATGATGATGTCTTTGGCGCGATCTGCGATTTGCACATAACTGTCAGCATGCTGCACGGCCAAATCGCCCGAATGGAAATAGCCCCCTTGAAAAGCTTCTGCCGTTGCCTCTGGGTTTTTCAAATAGCCCTTCATCACCGAATTGCCGCGGATCATGATTTCACCTTGAGTCTTTCCATCCATTGGCACTTGCGCCATGTGTTCATCCATAACGGTGATATGTTCCATCATCGGAAAAGCCACGCCTTGGCGGGCCTTGATGGTGGCGCGCTTGTCTTCATCGGCATCGCCCCATCGGGTTTCATCCCAAACGCATTCTGTTACATGTCCATAGGTTTCGGTTAATCCGTAAACTTGCGTAACGTTAAACCCAAGCTTTTCGATTTTTGACAGCGTTGCTGGGGCAGGCGGCGCGCCTGCCGTGAACACTTCGACCACGTGGTCAAATTCGCGCCGTTCGTCATCCTTGGCGTTGACAAGCATGTTCAATACGATAGGGGCTCCGCCAAAATAGCCGACTTTCTCATCTGAGATGGCATTATAAATCGCGCTGGCTGTGATGTCGCGGCAGCAAACTAGCGTGCCGCCTAAAAGTGGCATCATCCATGTATGGTTCCAGCCATTGCAGTGAAACAGCGGAACAATCGCCATAAACACTGGGCGCAGCGTCATCTGCCAGCTGACCACGGTGCCCATGGTCATCAGATAGGCGCCGCGGTGGTGGCATACCACGCCTTTCGGGCGCCCCGTGGTTCCTGAGGTATAATTCAGGGATAGGCTTTCCCATTCATCCTCGGGCATGTGCCAGGAAAAATCTGGATCGCCAGTGGCCAGCAGATTCTCATAGGTTTGATGGCGCCCAGAAGCGGGAAAGTTGGCTTGATCATCGGGCACCTCGATAATCACGGGCGCCTCGCCGTCCATATCGGCGCAAGCGGCCTCGGCCAAGCTTAAAAACTGGCTATCGACCAAAACTATTTTCGCGCCGCCATGGGCAAAAATATAGCTGACTGTGCCCGTATCAAGCCGCGTATTGATGGTGTTTAATACAGCGCCGCAAGCGGGCACTCCAAAATGGGCTTCTGCTTGTGCGGGCAGGTTGGGAATTAATGTTGCCACAACATCCCCGGGGGACACGCCGCGTTGTTGCAACGCCGAGGCCAGCTGTGAGCAGCGTGCATAATATTGCGCATAGGTTTTACGATGCGCGCCATAGCTCACCGCGGGCAGGTTTGCGAACACCACCGCAGCGCGCCGTAAATGTGACAAGGGGGTTAGCGCCACATAATTTGCCTGATTTTTATCCAAGCCGGTTTCGTCTGTCATCCACCCCATAATGCTCTCCTAAAGAATCCTGTGCCCGTGTCGGTTTCAAACTAGATTAAGCGGTATAAGGAGGCAAAGAAAACCCCAATGAGCGAAAACCTTCCCACTGATGGCCGCGCCGCAGCGAGTTGCATGATTGCCGCGATGTTTGTTGTGGGATGCATCGATAATTTTATCGTTTTTATTGCGGAAACGGTCAGCATTTGGCAATTTCAAGCCTTGCGAGCCGCGATTGCTTTGCCTCTTATTTTGGGTCTCTCTGCCTTTGGCGCGGGCTCGATCTTGCCGAAACGCTTCTGGGCGGTGCTTTTGCGCAGTCTTTTCTTAACAATCTCAATGCTGTTTTATTTTGGCTCTTTGGCTTTTATGCCAATGGCGCAGGCCTTGGCTGGGCTTTTTACTTCGCCCATTTTTGTATTGCTGATCACCGCATTGGCGTTGGGGGAAAAGATCGGACCGATACGTGTGATTGCGGTTTCTTTGGGCTTTTTGGGTATTCTATTGGTGCTCAATAAGGGGTTGATCGATTTGAATATCATTAGCTTTCTACCCGTTTTGGGGGGCGTTTTTTACGCGTTGGCCGCCGTTGCAACCCGACAATTATGCGAGGGAGAATCGACTTTATCTTTGTTAACGATGCTGTTGGTTTTGCAGTTTTTGTTCGGGTCGGTAGCGTTGATATATCTTGGCATGGCGGGGGCCGATGTTGCGTCAGGTGCCGATAGGTTTTTAACCCGCCCCTGGACCTGGTCGCTTGCCGCGGCTTTGCTATGGATCATTATCCAAGCAGTGGGCTCTATTTTGGGGATAGGATTGATTTTCAGGGCCTATCAAATTGGCCAAGCGTCTTATGTGGCGGTGTTTGAATATTCCGCGTTCATTTTTGGGCCTTTTTTCGCTTGGCTGTTTATCGGGCAACAAATTCAATTGCTGCAGGTGGCTGGTATCGCCTGCATCGCAGCGGCAGGCGTTTTAATCGCCCGCCGCACTCTGTGATGCTGCGGTGCCGTGCGTCAAAAGCTCGTATGGGGCATTTTTATCGCGAAGGGCTTTGAATTTGGCCATCGCAAGGCGCTAGGCGGCGCTTTGGGCTTTTTTGGCTTGCCCGTAAAAGCTTTGCCCTTTGCTGGCCATGCTGCGCAGCAGATCCGGGCAGGCAAAGCGGTCGCCATAGGCGTGGTGCAATTGATTGCAGCGTTCGGCCGCATAGGGGCTGCCCAATATATCAAGCCAGCTGAAAGGGCCGCCAGACCAGGGTGCAAACCCCCAGCCCAAAATAGCGCCCACATCGCCCTCGCGAATATCCATCAGCACGCCCTCTTCCAGCGCGCGCACCGCTTCTAAGCTTTGAACAAAGATCAACCTATGTTGCACGTCAATCAAATCGGGTTGCTGCGCGGTCAGCGGGTATTGTGCGCTCAGCCCCTCCCAATAGCCAAGGCGTTTACCCTGCGCGTCATAGCTAAAGAAGCCGGCCTTTGCCTTGCGGCCCAAGCGACCTTTGGATTCCATCCAGAAAAGCACGTCATCAACGGCCGAATCGGGATAGTTTTCGCCCATAGCGGCTTTCGTGGCACGGGCAATTTTAGCACCCAAATCAATCGAGGTTTCATCCACCAGCTGCAAGGGGCCAACTGGAAAGCCCAGCATGCGCGCGGCATTATCCACCATTGCCGGCGCGACACCTTCGGCCACCAAGCGAATGCCTTCATTGATATAGGGGATGATGCAGCGATTGGCGTAAAAAAACCGCGCATCGTTTACAACGATGGGCGTTTTGCGAATTTGCCGCACGTAATCTAAGGCTTTGGCAACCGCGCGATCGCCGGTTGCTTTGCCTTTGATAATTTCAACCAATGCCATGCGCTCAACGGGAGAAAAGAAGTGAATCCCGATAAATTGCTCGGGGCGTTCGCTTGCTTTGGCCAATTCGCTGATCGGCAAAGTTGAGGTATTTGAAGCAAAGATGCATTCTTTAGGAATAACCGCCTCAACCGCACCGGTAATTTCTGCTTTTACCTTTGGATCTTCAAACACGGCCTCGATGATCAAATCTGCGTCGCTGAGCGCTTGGTACTCGGTTGTGGCTATAATCTTATCAAGCACTGCCTGTTTTTGTTCAGCGGTGGCTTTGCCGCGTTTGATGCCCTTATCCATATAGGCTTCGCTATAGGCTTTGCCCTTGTCGGCGGCCGCTTGCGTTTGATCGATCAACACCACCTGCAACCCGGCCTGCGCAGAAACCAACGCAATCCCGGCCCCCATCATACCAGCGCCCAATACACCAACTTTTTTGACGGATTGATCTGCGATTTCTTTTGGCCGCACGGCGCCTTTTTCCAAAGCGCCTTTATTAAGGAAGAGGCTACGGATCATAGCTTCGGAAGACGGGTTCATCAAAACCGAGGTGAACCAGCGCGCCTCAATTTTAAGCGCGGTTTCAAACGGTACTTGCGCGCCTTCATAGACGGCGCTAAGCAAGGCTTTGGCCGCTGGATAAGCGCCTTGGGTTTTGCCATGAACCATCGCTGAGGCACCAATAAAGGTCATAAAGCCAGACGGGTGATAGGGGGTGCCGCCTGGCATTTTATAGCCTTTTTGATCCCATGGTTTGACCAAATCAGCCGCTGTGGCGTTTAAAACCCAAGCCCGCGCATCGGCCATTGGGTCAGCGCTGACGCTGTCAATCAGCCCAGCGGCTTTGGCTTTGGCGGGGGGGAGGGTTTTGCCTTCCAGCAAATAAGGGGCCGCGGCCATCGCGCCCAATTTGCGCACCAAGCGGATGGTGCCCCCGGCGCCGGGAAATAATCCAACAAGAATTTCAGGCAAACCAATTTTTGCTTTTGGATTATCGGCGGCAAAAATACGATGCGTGGCCAAAGGCAATTCAAAGCCGATGCCAAGCGCAGTGCCCGGCAAGACGGTTGCGATTGGCTTGCCGCCTTTATTGGTTTTTGCATCCATACCGGCGCGCTCTATTTTGCGGAAAATCTGATGAATGGATTGGATCCCCTTAAAGACGCCTTCTGCGGGATTATCGCCTGGCGCGTTTCTAAGGTCTGCAAGAACATTCAAATCCATACCCGCGGCAAAATCCTTTTTGCCACTGGTTAGAATAATGCCCTTTACCGCCTCATCTGCAAGCGCCTGATCGATCATCGCGTTCATCTGCTGCAAGGCCTCAAAGCTCATCACATTCATCGATTTGCCAATGCAATTCCATGTGAGTGTTGCGATGCCTTGCGCATCTTGTGTCATCGTGAAATCGGTCATTTTCAGCTCCGGTTGGCTTCTGGGGCGATTAGATCGCCATTTTTTCGGGAAAAGGTGAAGCGGCCATCCTGCTGCGTCACCATCATATCAACATCTGAATAATAGGCGGTTTCGGTTTCGCTATGCGCACCAATCACCAAAAACGCCGCGGGCTTTGGCGATCTATTCACCAGATGGTGGCCATTTTCGAGGCCCGCTGGAAAAGCCGCGCATTCGCCTGCACCCAGCTCTACGGCGCCATCCTCTTCGATTAAGGTCAGCGTTCCTTCGGTCACCATCACGAACTCATCCTGTTGAACATGCCAATGGCGCAGCGATGATTTTGCCCCTGGGGCCAGACGCACCAAATTCGCGGCAAATTGCGTCAGCCCGGATTTGCGGCTGACGGGCCGTAATTCCAAACCGGCCACAGCATCTTGATAGGGGGCGGGATACCAGCCTTGGCCCGTTTCAACAGGCACGCCAGAGAGATCAATTTTGGGCATCAGACCCGCTCGATAATCGTGGCGGCGCCCATCCCCGAGCCGATGCATAATGTGGCAAGGCCGGTTTCCTTATCGCTGCGTTCAAGTTCATCCAGCAAAGTGCCAAGGATCATCGCCCCTGTTGCACCTAAAGGATGGCCCATCGCAATCGAGCCGCCATTCACATTCACTTTGTCATGATCCACCCCAAAGGCCTGTTCAAAGCGCAGAACCACGCTGGCAAAGGCTTCGTTGACTTCGAACAGATCGATATCGCCAATCGCCATACCGCTTTCGCGCAGAATTTTTTCCGTAACGGGCACGGGCCCGGTTAACATGATCGTCGGATCGGTGCCAATTTTCGCGGTAGAGCGAATTTTGGCGCGGGGTTTGAGCCCAAATTTTTCGCCAAATTCTTTATTACCGATCAGCAAAGCGGCGGCTCCATCAACGATACCCGAGCTGTTTCCAGCATGGTGGATATGATGAATTTTTTCTAAATGAGGATATTTCATCATCGCAATTTTATCAAAGCCGGGCATCACTTCACCTTGATCCTTAAAGGAAGGTTTCAAGGCGCCCAAAGATTGCATATCGGTATCCGGGCGCATGAATTCATCATGCGCCAGAATGGTGATCCCGTTGATATCTTCGACAGGAATTATGGATTTGGAAAATCGGTTCTCATCCCAGGCGATTTTGGCACGTTTTTGACTTTCAACGGCAAGCGCATCGCCCTGATCGCGCGAAAACCCGTATTCTGTGGCAATAATATCGGCGCCAATGCCTTGGGGAACGAAATATTGATCGAAAGTAATGCTCGGATCAACGGCAATCGCGCCGCCATCACTGGCCATCGGCACGCGGCTCATGCTTTCGACTCCGCCTGCAATATAGCCCTCTCCCGCGCCGCCGCGCACCTGATTGGCCGCCAGATTCACGGCTTCTAACCCAGAGGCGCAGAAGCGGTTTATTGACAGGCCAGGGATGCTTTCATCCAGGTCAGAGGCCAGAACCGCTGAACGCGCCAAACAGGCCCCTTGTTCACCAACTTGAGTAACATTGCCCCAAATCACATCTTCAACGGCATGACCGCTTAAATTATTGCGCGATTGGATCGCGTTCAGCGTGAAGCTTGACAGGCGCAATGCGGTAACTTCATGTAGGCTGCCATCTTTACGGCCTTTGCCGCGCGGGGTGCGCAGGGCATCATAGATATATACATCAGTCATTACAGGCTCTCCTTTAGGCGCGCTCAGCGGGGTTGCCGGGCATAAGATCATAGGGGGCTTTCCATCCGTCACAGGCAGATATATTATCCAGCCAACGATCGATATTCGGCCAGTCTTGGCGTCGAAAGCCGAAGGGCTCGGGGTAGTATAAATATCCACAGCAGGTCATATCGGCATGGGTAATGGTTTCGCCCACCAGAAAGCGGCGTTCGCTTAAAGCCAGATCCAAAATTTTATAACTGGATTTTAACCGTGCGAGATTATACTCGATGACGGCTTGCGGGCGCTTGTCCTCAGCTAAAAAATTCATCATGAAACGTGTTGTGCCTGCCAGCGCCGATAATTTGTGATTATCCCAAAGAATCCAACGTAAAACCTCGCGGGTTTCTGCCGCGCTGCCACCCCCGTGTTTGCCCGTTTTTTCAGCCAGATAGGTTTGAATCACGCCAGATTGACTGAGCATAATTTCGCCATCGCGCAAAACCGGAGCTTCCCCTAAAGGATTGATATGCGTCCGATAGGCGTCACTGCGCGTTTCACCTTTGAAAAAATCAACAAAAACTGGCGACCAAACGCATCCTGCCAGTTGCAACGCGAGCGCAGCTTTGTAGCTGTGGCCGCTTTCGCCGAAGCAGTATAATTCCATGACATTTGCCTTTCCAATTTATGCGCGCAATTTTTTTTTGGTATTTATGCAAAAAAGAACATGCTTTTTAACCGCGATTTTACGTTTCAATTTTAACCTGTGGCAGCGCCGCAGGCAGGAGAGCCGATGGGCGCCGAAGAAAAACCGAGCCCAGCCGTATTTTATTTGAACGGAGGGGCACGCATATTCTGCCTTTCTTGGTTTAAAGGGAGCGCGAAATCAACTCTTTCATAATTTCATTGGTGCCCCCGTAAATACGCTGTACGCGCGCATCCGTCCACATTTCGGCGATTGCGTATTCTTGCATAAACCCATAGCCGCCATGAAGTTGCAAACAATCATCCAAGACCTCGCCTTGGGTGTCGGTGAGCCAATATTTGCACATCGCAGCTTTTTCGACGGTTAATTCTCCGCGCAGATGTTCGGTGATGCAGGCGTCTAAAAAAGCCCGCGCCACGGTGGTCTTTGTTTTGCATTCCGCCAGTTTGAATTTTGTGTTTTGAAATGTCAAAATCGATGCGCCAAAGGCTTGGCGTTCTTTGCAATAATCGATCGTACGGGCAACCGCGCCCTCCATCGCGCCCACCGCGCCGCATCCTATAATCAAGCGTTCTTGGGGCAGTTGCTTCATCATCTGGTAAAAGCCTTGGCCTTCCTCGCCGCCCAAAATATTTTCGGGTGGGATGGGTATATTGTCAAAAAACAGTTCTGAAGTATCTGCGGATTTCATCCCAATTTTTTCCAGTTTGCGGCCCCGGGTGAAGCCATCTGCGCCATCGGTTTCTAAAATCACCAAAGACATCCCTTTGGCTTTTTCATCCGGATTGGTTTTTGCCGCCACCAAAATGAGATTGGCGTGTTGGCCATTGGTAATAAAGGTTTTCTGGCCGCTGAGGCGGTACATATTGCCATCGCGCATGGCCTTGGTTTTAATCGATTGCAAATCGGAACCGGCAGCGGGTTCCGTCATTGCCAGCGCCCCGATCATTTCACCAGAGAGCATTTTGGGCAGCAAACGGGTTTTTTGTTCCTCGGTGCCATAGGCCAAAATATAATGCGCGACGATTCCGGAATGAATGCCGTGACCCCAGCTGGCTAAATTGGCGCGGCTGCCCGCGAGTAAAATCGTTGCTTCATGGCCAAAATCACCCCCGGGCCCACCATATGCTTCGGGGATCGACGGGCACAGCAGACCCAGCTCACCGGCTTGTTGCCAAGTGCTACGGTCCATTTCTCCTTGTTTGCGCCAACGCTTGAAATGCGGACTCCATTCATCTTGAATGAATTTTTCCGTCATTTCAGACAGCATCGCATGTTCATCAGACATCCAGTTTGATTGGACTATTCCCATTTTTTCACTTTCTTTGTTCGATCAAAACTGATCGGCGCTTAAAGCCATTACCGTATCAGCTCCGCTTTTGATGCGTGCCAGATGCAACGCGGTGGCGGGTAGCTCGCGTTGCATATAATAGAGCCCTGTTTTGATTTTTGTCTCATTAAACGCCGCGTCACCCTTGCCTTGCGCTGAATTTCGAAAAGCTTGCTGGGCCATGCGTGCCCAAACATAGCCAAGGCAGACATGCCCAAATAAATGCATGAAATCATAAGATCCGGCCAAAGCTGTATTGGGCGATTTCAACCCATTTTGCATAAAATACAATGCAGCTTCTTGCAGCTGTTTGCTGGCTGTTTTCAAGGGCTCAATGAAATCTGCTTTAAACTTTGGGCTTTCACTGGCGCTTTCGGCGCAGAAGGTTTTGATCACCTCAAAAAAGGCCAGCGCATGTTTGCCACCATCTTGGGCAAGTTTTCGGCCAACCAGATCCAACGCTTGAACGCCATTTGCCCCCTCGTAAATCATCGCAATTCTGGCATCGCGGGTAAATTGTGACATACCCCATTCTTCGATATATCCATGCCCGCCAAAAACCTGCTGGGCTTGTACGCAAAATTCAAAGCCGCGATCGGTTAGGAAGCCTTTTATAACTGGGGTTAGTAAGCTGACCAAACCATGCGCGGGTTCATCGCCTGCACGATTGCTTTGATCAATTAACATTGCCCCCCAATAGGCAAAGGCGCGGGCCCCTTCCACAAAGCTTTTTTGTTGCATTAAGTTGCGCCGAATATCTGGATGCACGATCAGTGGATCTGCCGCATCATCTGGACTTTCCGGTCCGGTCACCGCACGACCTTGCAGGCGGTCTTTGGCATAGGCGAGGGCATTTTGATAGGCGGCCTCTTCCTGGGCGTAGCCTTGCACCCCAACCCCTAAACGCGCTTCGT
>OZSS01000704.1_pt1 | contig 16134 bp, 15 predicted proteins | sample 1779911 | NCBI WGS metagenome assembly OZSS01 (sample SAMEA2603589, study PRJEB24840) | metagenome | biome: Water; feature: Photic zone; material: Seawater sample | place: Mediterranean Sea | collected 2013-11-12 | depth 10 m | reverse complement strand
ATTGCAGGACTAACAAGATGTGTTCTACCTTCTCTACCTTGTCTACCTTCAAAATTTCTATTTGATGTTGATGCACACCTTTCTTGCGGTTTTAATTGATCTGGATTCATAGCTAAACACATGGAGCAACCTGGCTCTCTCCAATCAAATCCTGCTTCAATAAAAATTTTATCTAAACCTTCTTCTTCAGCTTGTTTTTTAACTAGACCTGAACCAGGAACGATCATTGAGTCTACAGAAACTTTTTTGCCCTCTACAACTTTGGCAACTTCTCTTAAATCCTCAATTCTTCCATTAGTGCAAGAGCCAATAAATACTTTATCAATTTTAATTTTTTGTATTTCTTGTTTGGGTTCTAAACCCATATATTCAAGAGAACGTTCCATAGCCCTCTTTCTATTCGGATTACTCTCTTCTTGTGGGTTTGGTACTATACCATCTATAGCAACAACGTCTTGTGGGCTTGTGCCCCAGGTAATTTGTGGTGAAATATCTTCAGCATTAATTAAAATTTCTTCATCATATTTTGCGCCCTCATCAGATGGAAGAGATTTCCAAAATTCTACCGCTTTATTCCAATTATCTCCTGATGGAGCGTACGGTCTACCTTTAATATATTCAAAAGTTTTTTCGTCAGGAGCGATTAAACCAGCTCTAGCACCTGCTTCAATACTCATATTGCAGATTGTCATTCTTCCTTCCATAGAAAGAGAGGAAATTGCATTACCAGCATATTCAATAACATAACCAGTTCCACCAGCCGTTCCTATTTTTCCTATTATATGAAGAATAATATCTTTTGCTGTAACACCTAAGTTTAACTTACCTTCAACAGAAATTCGCATATTCTTTGCAGGTTTTTGAATTAAGGTCTGAGTAGCTAATACATGCTCAACTTCACTTGTGCCGATACCAAAAGCTAAGGCACCAAATGCTCCGTGTGTTGCTGTATGACTATCACCACAAACTATTGTCATACCTGGCTGAGTAATACCTTGTTCTGGTCCAACTATATGAACTATACCTTGTCTGCTATCTAATAATGGAAAAAGTGTAACATCAAAATCTTTGCAATTTTTTTCTAGTGTTTCAACCTGAATTCTACTTTCTTTATTTTCTATACCTTTAGATCTATCTGAGGTTGGAACATTGTGATCAGCTACAGCAAAAGTACTTTCGGGTCTTCTGACTTTACGATTATTATTTCTTAAACCTTCGAATGCTTGAGGGCTCGTAACTTCATGAACAAGGTGTCTATCAATGTATATAAGACAAGTTCCATCTTCTTGTCTATCAACAAGATGATGTTCCCAAATTTTATCAAAAAGAGTTTTAGGATTATTTATTGTCATCCGATTTATTTTCGGCTGCTTTTTCCTCTTCTTTACTAGATTCCTCTGCAGCTTCTGCTTTAGATTCTTCTGCTGGTTTGGCTTCTGCTTCCTCTGCTTTTGTCTCTGCTTGTTTTGCTTCTACCTCTTCAGCTTTTGGATCCTCTGCAGTATTTGTATCTGTATCTGCAGTTTTTGTTTCTTCTACCGGAGGAGCTTCCTCTATATATTCATATTGATCAGCTTCATCGCCCCTATCTTTATCTGCGATCCTTGCTTTCTTTCCAGATAATTCTCTTAGATAATATAGCTTAGCTCTTCTTACATCGCCTTTTCTAACAACTTCAATTTTTTCTACTAATGGACTGAATAAAGGGAATACTCTTTCAACACCCTCTCCATGAGATATTTTTCTCACAGTAAAGTTAGAGTTTACTGAATTATTTTTTCTTGCAATACAAATACCTTCAAATGCTTGAAGTCTCGACTTACTTCCCTCTGTAATTCTTACAGTAACTTTTAGAGTATCACCTGGACGAAAAGCAGGAACTCTTTTTTTTGAAGTTAACTTTTCAATCTGTTGTTTTTCAAATGTCTCTAATAAATTACTCATTTTATATTTCCTTTTTATAAAGATCTGGTCTTAATTCTTTAGTTTTTTCAACCGATTTTTCTTTTCTCCATTTATCAATTTTTTCATGATGACCTGATGTTAAAACATCTGGAACTTCATGTTTATTTCCCTGAATATCTTCCCAGGTTTGTGGTCTGGTATAATGAGGATATTCAAGCAGATTATTAGAAAAAGATTCTTCTAATAAACTTTGTGGCTGCCCTAATACTCCAGGAATGAGACGAATACAACCTTCAACTAACACCTGGGCAGCAATCTCACCACCAGAAAGGACGTAATCACCGATACTTATTTCCTGAAAATCAAGAATTTCTATAGCTCTTTGGTCAACCCCTTCAAATCTACCGCATAAAATAAGCATTTCATCATGTTTTGATAGATTATTAAGTTTGGCTTGAGATAATTTCTGACCTGACGGTGTTAGAAAAATTTTGCAGTAATTATCGGTTTTGAAAGTGATTGAATTTAATGCTTTTTCTATCACATCTGGACGAATAACCATTCCAGGGCCTCCCCCAAAAGGTTCATCATCAACACTTCCTCTTTTGTCAATTCCAAAATTATGTAGATTGACTATCTCGAGAGAAAATTTTTTATTGTTTAATGCATTTCCGATTACAGAATATCCTAGTGAACCAGGGAACATCTCAGGATAACAAGTTAAAATTACTACTCTCATTTTAATCAAGAATACCAGGTATTGGATCAGCTATAATTTCTTTTTTATTAATATTAACTGATAAAATATTTGTTTTATTAAAAGGTATAAGAATAAGTTTGGTATTATATTTGACTTCTAATAAATCACCTGCCCCAAAATTTTGAACACTTAAAACTTTTCCAATACTAGTATTGTCTTTCAAGAAAATCATGCATTCGATTAGATCGTTTATGTAAAACTCATTATCTTTTGTTTTTGGAAAAAATTTCTTATTTGAAAAAATTTTTTGACCTTTAAGCTCTAAAACATCTTCTCTAGAAAAGTATTTTTCAACTTGAACAACACACTTATTATTTTTGAATAAAATATTTTTAAAATTCCAAGCAACTGAACCATCAAAATTATAATAGTTTTTTAAATTTTTAAAAACTTCAAACGAGGTAGTCATCATATTAACTTTTATTTCACCTTTTAATCCTAAAGGAGATCCAAACTGACCAACAAGAATAATATCTTTATTACTCAAAGCAAAAATTGATTTTATTCTTTTTTAGCTTCTGCTTCTTCTGCTTTTGGTTCTTCAGCAGGTTGTGCATCTTCAGCTGGCTTAGCTTCTGCTTCTTCTGCTTTTGGTTCTTCTGCTGCAGCTTTCGCAGCTTCTTCTTTTTCTTTAGCAGCAGCCAAACGTTCCTGTGCTTTTTTCTTAGGTAGATGTTTTTTTGTTTTTTCAGTAATAACTGGTTTTTCCATCACACCAAGATTGCTAAGAAAAATAGAAATTCTATCTGATGGTTTTGCTCCTTTTGCAATCCATTCCTTAGCTTTGTCTAAATCCATTTTAACTCTATCAGCGCTATCCTTTGGAAGCATTGGGTTATAAGTTCCGATTTGATCTATAAATTTTCCATCTCTAGCTCTTCTAGAATCAGCAACTACTATTCTATAAAATGGTCTTTTCTTTGCACCACCTCTTGATAATCTTATTCTTACTGGCATTTTATTTCCTTTCTAATTTATGTTTGGAGGAAGATTTCCTTGTAATTTTTGCATTAAATCACTGGGAATTCCTCCTTTGCCCATTGATTTCATTCTCTTCATCATTTTTTGTGATTGGAGAAACTGTTTTAATAACCTGTTAACGTCTTGAACTTTTGTTCCAGATCCTTTTGAAATTCTAATTTTACGTGAAGCCTTTATAATATCTGGATCAGCCCTTTCTTTTTTTGTCATTGAACTGATTATAGCTATTTGTTTATCAATCATTGAGTTAGAAATTTTATTTTCTGCCATTAACTTCTGTGCCTTTGAAACACCTGGCATCATAGAAAGTAAACCGGAGACTCCACCCATTTTACCCATTTGCTTTAATTGATTGGCAAAATCTTCAAGATCAAATTTTCCTTTAGCGATCTTTTTTGCCATATCTTCCATTTCTTCTTTATCAATATTTTCAGCAGCCTTTTCGACGAGAGATACAATATCTCCCATACCTAAAATTCTTTGTGCAATTCTTTCAGGATGGAAAGGTTCAAAATTTTCTACTTTTTCACCTAGTCCTATAAATTTTATAGGAGAGTTTGTTATCGATTTAATTGATAGTGCTGCACCACCTCTGCTATCACCATCTATTCGAGTTAAAATTGATCCAGTAATATTTATTGCATCACTAAAACTTTTAGCTACATTTGCAGCATCTTGTCCTGTTAGAGCATCTGCTACTAATAATGTTTCGTCAGGTTTAAACTTATTTTCAATTTCTATTAATTCACTCATTAACTTTTTATCTACAACTTGTCGTCCAGCAGTATCTAAAATAAGAATATCAAATAAATTTTTTTGAGCATAGTCTATGGAATCATCAACAATCTTACTGGCTGATGATAGATTGTGATTAAAGAAATCTGAGCCGGTTTCTTCAGCTAATACTTTTAATTGTTCTTGTGCTGCTGGTCGATAAATGTCTGCTGATGCTAGTAAAATTTTTTTCTTTGAAGACTTCTTTAACAAATAGGAAAGTTTGGCAATTGATGTTGTTTTCCCAGATCCCTGTAATCCACAAAACAATATTTTAGTTAATTGAGAAGAAGATAAATTTAGAGATTTATTTTCTGATCCAAGAATTTTTACAAGCTCATCTTGCACAAGCTTTATGATCATTTGATCTGGCTTAACAGATTTGAGAATTTCTTTTCCTAAAATGTTTGACTTGATGGAATTTATAAATTCTTTTACTACAACTAAGGAAACATCTGCCTCTAAGAGAGCAATTCTAATTTCACGTAATGTAACTTCAAGATCTGTTTCTGATATAACAGCCTTACCCCGAATACTTTGAACAATTTTTTCAAATTTTGTGTTCAGTGTATCAAACATAAATCTCCAATAGCCTTTTAACTCCAGGGCACGAAACTCGTGGGCTAGAGTACCTATCACAATTGTAACAAGCTCAATTCGTTTACAAATATAGGATTTGTTGGTGACCCTCTATTAGCTGAATAATTGAAAGTCAAGTATTCTTAAATTTCCCATATTTACTGAGATTTATCGATAAATTAGGTTATAAAACAAATATGCAAAAAGTAGACTTTATAAAGATGCATGGACTTGGGAATGATTTTGTTATCATAGATAAAAGGTCTAACAATATCGCAATTACTGAAGATATTATTAAAAGACTCAGTGACAGAAGAACTGGGGCAGGGTGTGATCAATTAATCACAATTAATAATACAAGTAATCAAATTGCTGATGCTGAAATTGAAATTTTTAATCCTGGTGGTGATAGAGCCGAAGCTTGTGGTAATGGAACACGCTGCGTGGCAAAAATACTATTTGATGAAGATTCAAATAAAGAAATTTTAAAAATTCAATCTGATGCAGGCATATTAGAATCAAAAAAAATAGATAACAATATAAGTGTCAACATGGGTTCAATAAAAAATACTTGGGATAAAATTCCTTTAAGTAAAGAAGTCGATACAATGAATATACCAATTTCAATTGATGGATATAGTAATGGAGTTGCTGTTAATGTAGGTAATCCACATGTAGTTTTTTTTGGAAAATCAATCAAAGATACAGATCTTGAAAGTATAGGTCCTAGAATAGAAAATCATGAGCTCTTTCCAAAAAAAACTAATGTTGAAATAGTTGAAGTTATTAATTCAAATTTAATTGAAATGAGAGTTTGGGAACGTGGAGTTGGAATCACGTTAGCTTGTGGTAGTGGTGCCTGTGCGGCTGTATATGCGGCGTGGAAAAAAGGATTGATTGAAAATAACGCTGAAGTGAAACTTGAAAAAGGTTCACTGCACATAAATATAATTAATAATGAATCTATTATGACAGGACCTGCAGAAATAAGTTATCGGGGTAGTTTAGAAATATAATTTATGAAAAATAAAAACTACGTAGTCAATCTAGGTTGTAGATTGAATATTTATGAAGGTGAAATTATTAAAAACCATCTTAAAACAAATAATTTAAATAATGTTACAGTCATAAACTCATGTGCAGTAACTGAAGAAGCTGAGAAAAAAGTTTCTTATGAAATTAGAAAGGCAAAAAAAAATTTTCCTAATAATAAAATAGTAGTTACAGGATGTGCGGCTCAAATCAATCCATTAAAATATAAAGATTTAAAAGAAGTAGACTCAGTAATTGGGAACACAGAAAAATTAGAAACTTTAACATGGAAAAATATCGATCAGTCTAAAAATCTTAAAGTAGGAAATATATTAGAAGAAAGTAAAACAGTACCTAATTCAATTGAAAAATTTGAAGGAAAATCAAGAGCTTATATTGAAATACAACAAGGTTGTAACCATCGCTGTACTTTTTGTATTATTCCATTTGGCAGGGGTAATAATAGAAGTGTACCTGCTGGAGAGATAGTAAATAAAATAAAAAAAATTGTTAGCAATGGATATAATGAAGTAGTCTTAACAGGAGTAGATATAACTGATTATGGAAAAGATCTTCCAGCAAAACCTACTTTTTCTAATTTAATTAAAAGAATTCTAAAATTAGTACCTGAATTAAGACAGCTGCGTTTGTCTTCAATTGACTGCGCTGAAATAGACGAAGATTTTTGGGATGTTTTAAAGGACGAAAGATTGATGCCTCATTTTCATATAAGTTTACAAGCTGGAAATAATTTAATTTTGAAAAGAATGAAAAGAAGACATTCAAGGGAAATGGCAATTAATTTTTGTAAGAAAGTTTTATCTATTAGGAAAGATGCAACATTTGGTGCTGATATAATTGCCGGTTTTCCAACAGAGACAGAAACAATGTTTCAAGATTCAATTAAACTAGTTGATGAGTGTAATTTAACTCATCTTCATATTTTTCCTTATTCACCAAGAGAAAACACTCCTGCATCTAGAATGCCTCAAGTTCAAAAAAATATTATCAAAGATAGAGCAAGAAGACTTAGAGAAAGAGGTATGGAAAAATTAAAACAACATTTAAAAAAAAATATTGGAAAGAAGGAACAAATTTTAATTGAAAGTAGAAAAGAAAATTTTTCACTTGGAAAAGATCAGCATTTTTTAAAAGTAAAACTTGAAGAAGGGTTTAAAGAGGGAAATATAATTTCCTGTATATACACAGGCGTAGAAAATGATACGTTATTAGCAAGAATAGCATGAGTTTGTTCTCAATATTTAAAGATAAGTTAAGTAAAACTTCAAATATACTTTCTTTTAATATTTTAGAGATTTTAAAAAACAAAAAAATAGACGATTTAACTTTAGAAGAATTAGAAAATGTTCTTATTTCATCTGATATTAGTTTGGATGTTGTAAATCAGCTAATAGATTCTATAAAAAAAATAAAAATTTCAAATGATGATGGAATAAAAAATGTTCTAGAAATCTTAGCTCAAAATATAGAAAGTATATTAATGCCAAGAGAACATGTTCTGATAAATGAAAAAAATGATGAAAAAAAAATATTAATTTTTGTTGGGGTAAACGGAAGTGGAAAGACAACCACTATTGGTAAAATTGCAAATAAAATTTTATCAAATAAAAAAATTCTGATTGCGGCTTGTGATACATTTAGGGCAGCAGCTGTTGAGCAGTTGGAAAATTGGGCGAAAAAAAACAATAATGGTTTTATTGCTGGAAAAAGTAATCAAGATCCAGCAAGCGTAGCGTATCAGGCAACTGAAGAATTTGGAAAAGAAAATTATGATTTTTTACTTATAGATACTGCTGGAAGATTATCAAATAATACTAATCTCATTAATCAGCTAATTAAATTGAAGAATGTTATCTCAAAAGTTAATTCCTCTTTTAATATTGAAACTGTGTTAGTTTTAGATGGAACGAATGGTTCGAACATGATTAAGCAAGTGGAAATCTTTGGAAATGAACTTAATGTATCAAGTCTTATAATAACTAAATTGGATGGAACAGCAAAAGGTGGAGCATTAATTTCAATTGCAAATAAATTTGAAATCCCTATAAGTTATGTTGGTCTTGGAGAAAGTATTGAGGACCTTGTAATCTTTAATTCTCAAAACTTTGCTAGGTCTATTTTAAATCTAGAAGAACAAAAATGAAGTCAGTTTATAAATTATTAATTGATATAGGACCGCTTGCTGTATTCTTTATTTTTTATACAAGAAGTGGTCTTCAAGAAGCAATACTTCCTCTTATGATTGCAACTGTAATTTCAGTAATCATTTCATATATACTTGAGAAAAAAATACCAATTATGCCAACTCTTGGGGCTGCGATTGTATTAATATTTGGAGGTCTAACAATTTATTTTGACAATGAAATTTTTATTAAAATGAAACCAACAATAATAAATATGGTCTTCGCATTAATTTTATATGGAGGAGTGATTGTTAAAAAACCTCTTTTAAAGTATCTTTTAGGTGCTGCACTTAAACTAGAAGAGGATGGATGGAGAATATTAACTCAAAGGTGGATTGCTTTTTTTGTTGCACTTGCTGTTTTAAATGAAATTGTTTGGAGAACACAAAGTACTGATGTTTGGGTAAATTTTAAAGTTTTTGGCATCTTGCCAATTACGTTTATTTTTACGATGACACAATTCCCTTTAATTAAAAAATATCAAATTGAAGATTAAGTTAAAAATTGTTTTCTCTTAATGCTATAAATCCTGGTGATTTATTTCCCTCAAGCCACTCTAAAAATGCACCCCCAGCTGTAGATAAATATTTAAATGCATGATTGGCTTTAGCTTTTTTTATTGCTGCAAGTGTATCTCCTCCTCCTGCTAGAGCATCTAATTGAGATTTACTTGAATAATTTTGTATAATATTTGCAACTGAAATTGTACTTTTATCAAATGGACTATACTCAAATGCGCCTAAAGGCCCATTCCATAAAATTGATTTAGATTTTAATATTTCATCTGAGATTAGTTTAGTTGTTTGTTCACCAACGTCTAATATCATTTGGTCATTTGGAATATTATTGATTGAATAAGTATTAACATTTACTCTATCTTTTATTGTTTTTGAGCAAACAGCATCAATTGGTAAAAGTATTTTGCAATTTTTTGATTCTGCTTTTTTTTGTATCTTTTTTGATAGTTCAATAAAATCATTTTCTACCAGAGAAGAACCAACGTTATAATTATTTGATAGCAAAAAGGTATTAGCCATTGCACCACCAATCACTAAAGAGTCAAAAATTTCAACTATATTTTCTAAAACTTTTATTTTTGTTGAAACTTTTGAGCCGCCTATAATGGCTAAATTTGGTTTATTTGAATTTTCTAAAAATTTATCTAAATTTTCAATTTCTTTTGAGAAACTTAATCCAGCGTATGAAGGTAAGTATTTAGTAATACCTACTATAGATGCATGATTACGATGAGATGCAGAAAACGCGTCATTAATATATATGTCAAAACTAGAAGCTAATAATTTTGAAAAATTAAGATCATTTTTTTCTTCTTCAGCATTAAAACGAATATTTTCTAATAGACAAATTTCCCCCATGTCCATTTCAGCAATTTTTGTCTCAATTATTTTTTTTTCACAGTTAGCTAAAAAATGAATTGTGTTTAAATTTAAAAATTTTTTTAATTCTGAACATAAAAACTCAATGGAATATGTTTTATTAACTTGACCTTTAGGTCGGCCAAAATGAGCAATTAAGAAAACCTTATTTTTATTTTTAATTAGTTTTTCTAGTGTTGGTAAAATAGCATGAATTCTTGAATGATCTGTAATTGTCCCTTCCAAAACTGGTACGTTTAAATCAACTCGAACAATTATTTTTTTATTTTTACAGTCTAGATCTCTTAATTCTTTCATTTCTATTCACATGTATATAAAAAAAATGCTGGAAATCATTGATTTTTTTTAAAAATTTGCAGTTTTATCTTTTTTAATACATATATTTAGTATATTAAACCTTTTTTAAGCTACTAAATGTAGTAATGGAGTTTGATTATGCCTTGGGATGATAATAATGTAGCAAAACTTAGAGATTTATGGGACCAAGGTCTACCAACAGCTCAAATTGGAAAATTATTAGGTTTCACCAAAAACGCAGTGGTTGGAAAAGCTCATAGAATTGGACTCGAGAGAAGACCATCACCTATAAGAAGAACAGCTGTTAAGCCTGATCGAAAAAAAGCTAGATCTCCAGTAATGCCAAAATTAAATTTTGAAAGCACCAAAGAACCAGAGATTGTCTCTACAGAGCCTGCTGTTTTCCAACCGGTGGTTAAAAATATATTTACAGCTGCTCCAAAGAGAGGTTGTGAATGGCCTGAAGGTCATCCTGATGAAGCTGACTTTCGTTTTTGTGGTAAAGATAGATTTGAAGATAAGCCTTATTGTTTAGATCATTGTGCTGTTGCATATGTTGTTCCTGAAAAAGAAGAAAACGAAAAGACAGAATTAAATAATACGATTTAATAATAATAAAAATTCTAGAAATAAAAATTCTTCCTGTTATCTAATAAAATATGAAAGATGAGAGAATTAATTCTGTATTTACTCCTATTCTAATTGGAGGAAGTTTAATTCTTTTAATAAGTTTTGCAATTCGTTCAACATTTGGCCTATTTCAAATTCCTATTGCGTCTGATTTTTTATGGAACCGTTCAGAATTTTCTCTTGCTATTGCTATTCAAAATTTAGCTTGGGGTGTAGGCACTCCACTATTTAGTGCTTTTGCCGAAAAATATGGTGATAGAAAAGCAATAGCGCTAGGCTTAATTCTTTATGCAATTGGAATTTTCATAAGTAGTACTGCTACAACTCCAGAGGCGCATCAAACTTTAAACCTATTAATTGGTTTTGGGATAGCTGGTAGTGGTTTTGGTCCAATTTTAGCAGTAGTTGGAAGAGCCACGTCTCCAGAAAAAAGATCTTTAGCACTAGGTATTACAACTGCTGCAGGATCAGCTGGACAAGTGGTTGGTCCACCACTTGCTTCTATTCTATTATCATTTTTACCTTGGTCTTCAGTGTTTGAAATCTTTTCAATTATATTATTAATAACACTGATCCTTGTTCCAATTTTAAAAATAGAATTATCAAATACAAATATTAATAATGAAAATGAAAAAATTACTAATGCTGTATTTGTTGCATTAAAAGATCCAACATACTCAATGTTGTTCTTTGGTTTTTTTTCTTGCGGCTTTCAGTTAGCATTTATCACTGCACATTTTCCAGCATTTATTGTTGAATCTAGTAGTCCAATTATAGAAGGAAGTTTAATAAGTTTGGTTTGTAGTTCTGTTGAAGGTTTAGGGGCATTATCTATGGCTCTTATAGGTTTTTTTAATATAATTGGTTGTTTGATTGCCGGCGCTTTAGGAAAGGGACATTATAAAAAATATCTTTTATCTTTAATTTATACCGGAAGGACTGGTGCGGCAATTTTATTTATCTTACTACCTATTACACCAACATCTATTGCAATATTTTCAATAGTTATGGGTGCTTTATGGTTAGCAACAGTTCCTTTAACTTCAGGAATTATAGGCCATATTTATGGATTAAAATTTATGGGTACATTATATGGCATTGTATTTTTTTCTCATCAGCTAGGATCTTTTGTAGGTGTTTGGTTAGGTGGTCTATTTTATGATATCTATGGAAGTTATGATATTGTATGGTGGGTTGGTATAGGAGTAGGTGCCTTTTCTGCAATAATCCATTTACCAATTAGAGAAAAACCATTATCTAATACAAATATACAAACAGCATAATTTTATGGATGAAAAAAAAATTATACGAAACTTAATTATAGTAATTTTTTTCTTAGTTATTATTTATTCATTAGCTAGAGTTGGTGTAGGTTTAGATCTTAGCTTTGGACCTTATTTAAAAGAATAGTAGAATTAGTTACACCATTCTCCTTTTTTAAATATTGGCGTTACAGCTCCATTCTTATCAACACCGTCAACATCAATTTTACCTGAGCCAATCATCCAATCAATGTGTATCATACTTGAATTACCACCTCTTTGAGTGATTTCATCTTTTGATAAGTCTTTTTTTGATTTGAAACATTTTGAATAACATTGACCCAGAGCTATATGAGAAGCAGCATTCTCGTCAAATAAAGTGTTATAGAAAGTTATTCCTAATTGCGAGATAGGTGAACTATTTGGAACTAAGGCTACTTCACCAAGTCTTCTTGAGCCCTCATCTGAATCGAGAACTTTTAATAAAACATCTTGTCCTTTAGAAGATTTTGCATCAACAATTTTACCTTCTTCAAAGCGAACATTAATATCTTCAATTAGTGTTCCTTGATACGATAGAGGTTTGGTTGAGCAAACTTCACCACTAACACGACTAGAATGAGGAGTAGTGAATACTTCTTCAGATGGGATATTTGGATTACAAATAATACCATTTTGGGCTTCTGACGCGCCTCCCATCCACTCATGGTCGTCAGCAAGACCTACAGTTAAAGAAGTTCCAGGACCAGAGTATTTTAAAGAATGAAAATTTTTAGCATTTAACCAATCTGTTTTATCTCTTAAATTTTTATTATGTTGGTCCCATTCAGCTACAGGATCATCATTGCTAACTCTTGATGCATGAAATATTGCATCTCCTAATTTTTTAATTGCTTCACTATCATCAAGATCTGGGAAGACTCTTTTTGCCCATGCTTTTCCTGGCCACGAAATTATATTCCAGTTAATTTTAAATTCAGTAATTCTTTCTCTAGCTGGTTTATATGCAACAGCATTAGCTTTATTTGCACGCGAAACTTTATCAGGATCAATTTCAGATAATAGCATGGGATCATCACCAGCAATAGCCATTCTAGCTGTATTGTTATCAAAAGCTTCACCCATCCCATTATAAAGCCAATTTGCTGCAACATTGAAAGATTCATCATTTCCATATTTAAATCGAGATAATGTAATATCAGAATCATTGAAAAGTGGGGTCACAAGTCCGGCTCCTTCTTTGTAAGCATATTCAGCTATTTTTCTAACTAAAGGTAAAGATTCTAACGGTGCTGTTATTAAAAGGTTTTGACCTTTTTGAAGTGCAACTCCTCTTTTAATAGATAGATGTGCAAGTTTATCAATTTTTTTTGTATCTACATCATAGAACATTAATAGTATAATTAGTTTTTAAATTCTAAAAAGTCTAGAGATTTTAACTTTTAAATTTATCTCTAAAATCTTTCCACAAACACTTGTTTTTTTCCAGATATAAAAATATCAAATCTAGGCAAAAATAGTAAAATAAATTATGGATTATGATCTTTTAGATAAAATTAATTTTCCATCAGACTTAAGAGAATTTAAAAAGAAAGATCTAAAGCAAATCTCAGAGGAATTAAGAGCTAAAACAATTGAGACTGTTTCAAAAACTGGTGGTCATTTAGGTGCTGGGTTAGGAGTTGTTGAGTTAACTGTAGCAATTCATTATGTATTTAATACACCACATGATAAATTAATTTGGGACGTTGGACACCAAGCTTATCCTCACAAAATTATAACAGGTAGAAAAAAAAATATCGAGACACTGAGAAAAAAAGACGGTGTGTATGGTTTTGTTAGAAGATCAGAAAGTGAATATGATCCATTTGGTACAGCCCATAGTTCAACAGCAGTTTCAGCAGGATTGGGAATTAAAGCTGCAAAAGATATAAATAAAGATAACTCAAAAGTTATATGTGTTGTTGGAGATGGTGCATTAAGTGCAGGTTTAGCTTTTGAAGGATTAAACAATGCAGGTGCACAAAAAAAAGGTTTAATTGTCATTTTAAACGATAACAAAATGTCAATAGACAAACCAGTTGGTGCGATGAGTACTTATCTAACTAGGTTACTATCATCTAAATCTTACTCAAGTTTGAGAAATATTATTAAAAAAATATCTAAAACGTTACCATCAAATCTATCAAAGACTCTTTATAGAACAGAAGAATATTCTAAAGGACTTATCACTGGTGGAACTCTATTTGAGGAATTGGGTTTTTATTATCTTGGCCCAATAGATGGTCACAATATAGACGATATGGTGTCAGTTCTAGAAAATATAAGAGATAACAAATTTGATAAACCAGTTTTTCTTCATTGTATAACCAAAAAAGGTAAAGGATATAGTCCTGCAGAAAAATCAGAAGATAAATTTCACGGAGTTGAAAAGTTTGATATTAACACTGGGAACTCAGTTAAAAAAACAAATTTAAAATCCTATTCAAATGTTTTTGGTGAAACATTATCAAAACTTGCCGAAAATGATGAAAAAATTGTAGCAATAACAGCCGCTATGATGTCTGGAACAGGATTAAAATTATTCCAACAAAATTTTGAAAAAAGATTTTTTGATGTTGGTATTGCTGAACAACATGCTGTTACAATGGCAGCTGGATTGGCGACAGAGGGTTTCAAACCTTTTGTTGCAATTTATTCAACTTTTTTGCAAAGAGCTTACGATCAAATCGTACATGACGTGGCTATTCAAAAATTACCTGTTAGATTTGCAATTGATAGAGCAGGTTTAGTAGGATCAGATGGCCCTACTCATGCTGGTTCATTTGATATTACTTATTTAGCCACATTACCAAATTTTATAGTTATGGCGCCTAGCAACCAAAGAGAGTTATCTAGTATGATAGAGTTATCTTGTGAGATTAATGACACACCATCTGCTTTTAGATTTCCAAGAGGAACAGGATCAGAAGAACTATTTAATAATCAACCTACAGATATCAGCATAGGTAAGGGATATATTCTAATTGAAGGTAATGATGTTGCAATCTTAAATTTAGGAACAAGACTTGAAAAATGTATTGAAGCTAGTAAGTTTCTTAATCAAAATAATATTTATCCTACTATTGCAGATGCAAGATTTGCAAAACCATTAGACACACAATTAATAGATGACTTATTAAATAATCATAAGTATATTTTAACTATAGAAGAAGGTTCTATAGGTGGATTTTCATCTCATGTTTTACATTATGTCCATAATATAAGATCAAAAAAGGATAATGTTGTGATAAAAAATTTAATTTTTCCAGATCGTTTTGTTGAACATATGACACCGGATGAACAATATCAAGATATTAAAATGGATACGGAATCAATAATCAGAAAAATTAATAATTTTTATGAAAATAAAATTGTTGATATAAAGAATTTTAAATTAAAAGTTTAATTCTTAATAAAAGTTTAATTGAAATTTAAAAATGAAGAAAATTAAAATTTTACACAAAAGATTTTCTAAACCGATAAGCTGTTTGACTGCATACTCTCCATCAATTGCAAATATTTTAGATGGAAAAATTGATTTAATACTAGTTGGAGACTCTATAGGTTCAACACTCTATGGGATGAATAATACTCAAGGAGTTACAATGGATATGATGAAAAATCATGGAGCAGCTGTGAATAAAACAATTAAGAAAAGTTTAAAAGTATTAGATATGCCCTATAAAACATATGATAATAAAATTGATGCATATAAAAATGCTAAAATACTTTTAAATCACTGTAAGCCTGATTTATTAAAGATAGAAATTAGCGAAAAAAAATTAGTTATTTTAAAACACTTAGTAGATAAAAAATTAAATGTTATTTCTCATATAGGGGTAACACCACAAAGTTATAAGAATTTTAATAAAATTAAAGTTTTAGGAAAAACTAACAAAGAAAAACAAAATTTATTAGAGTTAGCAAAAAAGTCTGAAACACTTGGAGCTAAAGCAGTGTTGTTAGAATGTGTTACATCTGATACAGCTAAACTAATTACAGAAAATATATCGATACCTACAATTGGTATAGGTGCTTCAAAATATTGTGATGGTCAAGTTTTAGTATTTGATGATTTAATAAATCTAAGCACAAATGATAAAAAACCAAAATTTGTAAAAAATTATATTAATTTTAATAAAATTGCCAGCAATGTAGTTAAGAAATATAATCGAGAAGTTAAGCTTAAAAAATTTCCTAGTACTAAATTTACTTACAATTAATCTATTTCTATAAAGCTATTATTATCTAAATACTTGATTAAACCAAAA
>OZSS01000701.1_pt1 | contig 16182 bp, 16 predicted proteins | sample 1779911 | NCBI WGS metagenome assembly OZSS01 (sample SAMEA2603589, study PRJEB24840) | metagenome | biome: Water; feature: Photic zone; material: Seawater sample | place: Mediterranean Sea | collected 2013-11-12 | depth 10 m | reverse complement strand
AAATTGAACTTATTGAAAGAGATTAAAAGCTCAAAAGTCTTTAATTAAATAAACAAATAAACCAAATTTTATAAGATTGAATTGTCTAATATATCGTTTTCAATTAACGAAAAAATATCTCTAAGTTCATATTGAATAGATTCTGCAAGTTCAATTGTTTTAAAAGATTATTTCTAAGATGAGGAATTATTAAAGATAATATTAGAAAATTGTTTAATCTATATTAATTCTATATAGAATACATAGACAATCTATTCAGATTTATATACCATAGAATTATCGCATAAAGCTTATGCCTAGTAATTGGTCAAAAATAAGAGATGAATGGCTTGATAGAACCGCTGTTGCGAAAGATGATGCTAAATGGGCATTAGAAGCTTTAATTAATTCTGAAGAAGAGTTATTTGAAATAGAGCAGAAAATAAAGAATAAAGAGGACGCTATAAGCCAAGTAAAATTTTTGAAGAAAAAGGTTAAAGAAACTATTTCCTCTAAAGAAATTAGTCTCGATGATATTGCATTAAATACTTCAAATTCAAACAAAGTACAGATCTCAGTACCATCAAACCTTACTTATCTTTTGAAAGTTTGGGCCGCAGCAGAAGGAAGAGATCTATCAAGTGTTGCTTTTCAATGTTTAGAAACTGGTATAAGGGAAATGAAAAGCAAAGGTTCAATACCTTCAGTAGCAGTAAATAGATATGACTCGGCCTGTCAAAAGAGGATTGCACTAGCAGAAGTAAACAATCTATTGGAGAAATACGAATTAGCTCAGGATGAAATCAAATAATTATGAATAACAGAAAAATCATTAAAGGATACAAAACATTAATATCATCAAGATTTAATGTAGATACTTCTGAAGATAAATTCAAAGATGGAATAATTTATACTTTTTATTCTGATGAATTTAATTCACTTAAAGTTGGTTTTGCTGAAAATGATAAGGTTCTAGAAAAAAAATTATCAAGTGAAGCATTGATATTATTGGGTATGAAAAAAGGCAAAAAGAAAGATCTATTTTTATTAGTAACCACTTTAAAAGAACTTGGCATCAAATACTCAGACAATTTTTATTTCAAATACTCAAATTCTTTAATGAAACATTTATCTACTTTAGGTTGGCCTGTTGGAAGATCACTTTATAAACAAAGAAAGATTAAAAAAGAACTTGTATGTGCATAAATTTAAATGTAATCGCACTCTAAAGTTTCTCTAGTTTCTCTATTTGTAATTGGATTAGTTCCAGTGGCACTCTCACAAAATTTCCTAATAATATCTTTTGGCAAAAAAACATTTGTGAAGTCTGCGCCTTGTATTTTTACATTTTCAAACTGTGTACTATAAGCAAATGAATCCTCTAAGTTAGTATTTGATAAATCTGTTCCATCTAAAATAGCCGAGTCTAAAGTTACTTCTCTTAAATTGGAGTTACTTAAATTAGTATCTTTCAATTTTGCTCCATAAAGAGTAGCATTTTGGAGCTCACAATCTGATAAATTTGCATCTTGTAAATCAGTCAAATAGAAAGTTGCTCCTTTTAAATCAGATCCAGAAAAATCAGCTCCAATTAAGGATTGTTTACCATAATCCAATGCAGCGAAGCTTCTAGAAGGGAGGGTTAAAACAATCATTAAAACAGTTAAAATTACAAATCTCATTTTTTGAGTAGTATTTCAATAAATTCTAACTTCTTAAGCTGAAATCTAAAAATTAATTATTTACTGAATGCTATATTTATTGAAATAACAAATCACGAACTAGGTTTTGGATATAAGTCCTTATGATGCAATTGTTGTTGGTTCTGGAGCTACAGGAGGAATAGCAGCACTTACATTGGCAGAACAAGGAATCAAAGTTTTAGTAATAGAAGCAGGGCCTCAAGTTAAAAGGCATGAAGCTAGTAATCATGAGCCAAAAAGTACATTAAAAAGATTATCAGGAGTTTTAACAAAAAAACATGCCAATCAATGCCAACATCCTGGTTATTGGAAAAATAATCCTGACTTATATTCAAATGAATTGAAGCATCCTTATGACTTCCCAAAAAAAAAGCCATTTCTTTGGACCCAAGGTAAACAATATGGGGGGAGATCATTAACTTGGGGAGGCATAACATTAAGACTTTCCTCAGAAGACTTTCATCCCGCTAAAAAAGACGGATTCGGACCAAACTGGCCTATTTCATACGATGAAATATCCCCTCACTATGATTTTATTGAAAATTTCTGCGGCATCTATGGACGAAAAGATGACATTAAAGAAGTCCCAAACGGTAAATATATTGGAGAAATACCTCTTACAGAGAACGAAAATGTTTTTGGCAGCAAAGTAAAATCAAAATTAAACTATCCATTTATCCAATCAAGAGGATTTGACCGTAATTCATCAGTAAAAGAAAAAAAATGGCCAAAGTCCTCTAGCTTAGGAAGCTCTTTTAAAAAAGCTTTAGATACTGGAAATGTACAAATAATCTCTAATTACCTAGTGGAGTCTTTTGAGATTAACAAGGCAACAGAGCTTGCCTCAAAACTAACGATCGTAAACCTAGAAAATGGACAAAAAGAAGTATTAAATTGTGATTTAATACTTCTCTGCGCATCAACAATTTCAACACTCAGAATACTACTGAACTCAGAATATAAAACAAATTCCTCAGGGTTTAAAGATAATTCTGGAAAATTAGGCAAATACCTCATGGATCACATATCTATCTGTAGATTTTTTTCAGTCCCAAAAACAAAAAACTCAGATAAACCAGTAGATAATCCTCCCGATCTTTCTGGAGCAGGCAGCTTCTTTATTCCATTTGGTTCAAATTTACCAGAAATTGACGACATAAATTTCCATAGAGGTTATGGAATCTGGGGGGCAATTGATCGATTAGGGATTCCTAAATTTTTGCAAAAAGACACAAACACATCCATTGGCTTTCTTATCGCCCATGGCGAAGTCCTTCCTAGAGAGAAAAACTCAGTTTCTCTCTCACGAAAAACAGATGAATGGGGTATTCCAATTCCCTACATTGAATTCGAATGGAGCGAAAATGAGTTAAATATGGCTAAACATATGGAAAACACAATCCGTAAATCAATCACAGCTGCTAATGGAGAAATAAAAAATATTAATGAACTAATGAATATCCCATTAGGGAGTTTATTTACAAAAAATTTGATCGCACTTTCAGATAGTCCTCCTCCTCCAGGATATTACATTCATGAAGTAGGAGGGGCACCAATGGGGGTAGATGAAGAAAATAGCGTAGTTGATAAATTTAATAGATTATGGAAATGCAAGAATGTACTTGTATTAGATGGAGCATGCTGGCCCACATCATCTTGGCAAAGCCCTACACTTACAATGATGGCCTTGAGTAGAAGAGCCTGTTTAAATATTAAAAAGACTTAGATGGTGTAAATAATTGATTTAAATAAATTTCTGAGACAGAATTATCTGTACATCCGTTTTGAACGAGAAAAGTAGCTAATGCTGAATTTATAAGCTTATATTGATCCCAAGTTGGGTTACTTAATACGAAATCTTTCATAGTGTTATAAAGAGTTTCTGAAAGCTCTGTTTCTAAAGAGACTTTATTTGGAGAGGACTCGACAAGTTTATTATCAGTTAAATTTGACTGGCTCATTTGATCCATAGATTTATATTTTTTTTCATAACTATAATGATATTTTTTTCTAAAAAAATCAAAAAAATCTGCATTTAAACTTTTCAATTTATCAAATGAGACTCATGTTATAAGTTAGTTTTTAAAAAACTTACTTTTTAAAAAAAGAAATTGAATAAATCTTAAAGAAAAGTCAACAATAATGTTGATGTCCTGTTTTTTTTGAAAAATACTGGCATTTCTAATTCAATGTGGATTTGGACGTGGAAAACAACCTTTAAATTGTGGAAAATCTAGTCCAAAATACTTTCAAGGATTTACATTAAGAATACTTATATATACTGAGTCTATTAAGACTAAGTCGAGAAAGAGACAGGTGATTAATTGATTTTCAACGGATTTTCTTAAGATTTAGTCTTTATTAGGCAAGCGAAGCGTGACAGGTCCTAAAGGGTGTTTTGAGTTTGGATAAATACTATGGTGATGGTGATTATGTTCATGTTGATGAGCCTCTACATGTTCATGTTCCAAGTAATCTCCTCCTCCTGAGTTTGATTTTTCTTGGTTATGAGTTGGTATTTGATTTTGTATTTCACAAGCACCATTACATTCAGGATCACATAAATCACAACTGATACCCAAGCCCTCTACATGGTCATGATGACTTTCTTGTACCATTCCAACTTCTTTTTCAAAGCCAAATAAATTTGACCTATATTTACAGGTTGAGCAATTCATAAAATTATTACCTTCGTTATTAAGAATCTCTTCAATCCTTTCTACAAAAGTGTCGACCACATAAGACTGTGACGAAAGATATTTTGCATGTATAAATGAAATATTTGGATTATTAATAGCAACTAAATCACTTTGCCTTTTTATTCTTGTGACAAGGACACCTGAGAAAAGGAAATAAGGGAAAATAATTATATTTTTATAACCAAGTCTCGCAACATTTTTCAAGCCAGGTTCAACTAGAGGGAAAGTTACCCCAGAAAAAACTGTTTCCCCCCACCCTAAACCAATACCTTCTACGATCATTCTCGTAATTTTTGAAACATTGGAATTCGCATCTGGGTCAGAAGAGCCTCTACCAACAACAACTAATAATGATTCTTCAGGTTTGAGTGTATTATTTTGTTTAAATACATCTTTAACTCTTTCACAAGCTGCACTAATCATTAAATTATTAATACCTAATTCTCTTCCATAAATTATTTCAATACCTGTTTTACTTGAATAATTCATAAGCAAGCTAGGTATATCATTTTTCACATGGCCAGCAGCGAAAAGCATTGCGGGTATTGCAATTACTTTTTTTATAGAAAGATCTCTTAATTTGTCTAGAGCATCAACAAGTGAAGGTTTAGCGAATTCCAAGAAACCATATTCAACCAAATAGTTTGGATATCTTTTTTGGATAAACTGAGTTAATTCTTGAAATTCAGTAATGGCTAGTTTATTTCTACTGCCGTGTCCACAGATAAGTATCGCGACTTGATTATTTAACTTCGAATCTAAATTATCCAAAATCAAGTTATTACTTATACCATAATAGTAAAGAACAATATCATGTAGTGAAAAATAATAGTTTGCTTGAAGTTCCAAATATCAACTCAAAAGATGCAAAATTAAAGAAATTAATTTATGACGTTGATGAGTCCTTATTTTATGAGGATAAATGTTCTAATGAAGAATTCGAGCACCTTTGCGTATGTAGTGGAGGTACAACCTCTAGTTGTGCAAAAAATGGTTTTACAACTCTTGATCTAAGAAAAAATTACAACAAAATTCACCTAGATAGAAAAACCAATTTAGTGACAATTGGAGGTGGAGTAATAATGGGGGATCTAGTAAATCATTTACAAAAACATAATCGAAGTTTTCCAATCGGACTTTCTAAACTTCCTGGAGCAGGCTATATACTCACTGGTGGAGTAAGCCCGCTCAGTAGAGCCTACGGATTAGCCATTGATAATATTGAATCAATAAAAGGTTTCTTAGGAAATGGCACATTTATCTCTTTAAAAAAAAATCAAATAAATCCAGACGAACAATTGATTTGGGAAGCAATTAAAGGCGCAGCACCCTTCTTTTCAATTATTACCGAAATAGAACTTAAGACTATCCAATCTAATCCAATAAAGGTTATTGAAGGATTTGTAAATCTAAATGAACTTTCAGAAATAATAAAACTATCAGAGGAATTTCCAGAAAATATTAGTCTTCAATGGATTTATGCCCAAAAAATTTATATATATATTTTTGCTGAGCTTAATAATTTAGAGGATAAAAGAACAGAAGAAAACTTAATGCTTCTAGACAAATTTCCTGCTCTAGAAAAACAATTTTATGAAAACTTTAACAAAATTAATTTTTTTCCAAAGGAATTGAATTTATATGAGCTGAATGCAAATAACCATTCTGAGGTAATTAGTCTTCTTGGAGAAGATTTAAAAAATGATATCCCAATTTTTATAAAATGTTTGAGTGAAATAATGGAAAATAAACCTAATAATTCCTGTTATATTGCTTCTCAACAATTAGGTGGCAAAACTAAAAAGTTAAATCATGGAGCAAGCTTTTTTGTTCATAGAAAAAGTACTTGGAAACCATGGATATATGCATCATGGAAAAAAAATGATCTTCAAGAAAAAGAAGTCGCTCTGGAATGGATTTATAAATCATGGAGCAAGCTAAAAAGGTTTTATCCAAATATTCACTTAGCCCAATTGCATAATCATTTGAATTCTCATGAAGAAGAAATTACATTAGCCTTTGGAAATAGAATGAACGAATTGAAAACTTTAAAGAATATTTTTGACCCACAAGGTATTTTGCCTCCTCTATGAGGTAACTTCTTAATTATAAAGAAACTTAAAATGTCAAATTTCTCAAGATATTTATCTAAAAATTGGTTAGATGATCCAAAGTCAAATATTCTCTCTGGCTTAGTTGTTGCTTTTGCAATGATCCCAGAAGCAATTGCTTTTTCAGGTATAGCTGGTGTAGATCCTAAAGTTGGCCTTTTTGGTGCATTTTGCCTATCTATAACGATTGCCATTGTTGGAGGTAGAAGGGGGATGATCACTTCAGCCACAGGTTCAACAGCTCTTTTAATGACTGGACTTGTTGCTTATGGAGAATCACAAGCTCCTGGATTAGGAGTCCCATATCTCATTGCAGCTGGAATATTAACTGGAATTTTCCAAATTCTTTGGGGATACTTAAGGCTTGCCTACCAAATGCGATTCGTTCCAACAGGAGTATTAAGTGGATTTGTAAATGCATTGGCACTTTTAATATTTCAAGCACAACTACCTCAGTTAGGAATAGGGATTAAAGAATCAAAAGAATTAGTTGAACAAACTATCAGTCAATATCCAATTAACTCTCAGATTCCAGTAGTTTGGATTCTTGTGATCCTAGGATTAGTAATTATCTATGGACTTCCAAAAATCACAAAAGTAGTCCCATCACAACTTATCGCAATAGTAGTAATTACTCTTATAAGCATATTTTTTAATCTAGATGTCCCAACAGTTAGCGATTTGGGTAAATTACCTGATGGATTGCCAAGTATTTCTCTTCCTTTTGGATCAATAGAAAATGGGAAAGTACCTTTTAGTCTTGAAACATTAGGGATAATTTTACCGACTTCACTTGCAATATCTCTCGTAGGTTTAATGGAAACCTTTTTAACTCAAGACATTTTAGACGATGTAACTGATACAAGTTCTAATAAAAATAAAGAAGCAAGAGGACAGGGAATCGCAAATATTGTGGCGTCCTTATTTGGTGGAATGGCAGGATGTGCCTTAGTTGGGCAATCTGTTATGAATACTGAGAATGGGGGTAAATCTAGATTATCAACCCTCTCCTCAGGTATATCTCTACTAATTATGATTATCCTCTTGAAGTCTTGGATTGGAGCAATCCCAATGGCTGCTTTAGTAGCAATCATGATAACGATCGCAATAAGTACAGCAGATATAAATGGATTAAAAAATATTAGAAAGATACCTAAAAGCGATACTGCAGTCATGCTTATGACTTTCTCAGTTACTATGCTTACAAAACCTCATAATCTTGCGCTTGGAGTTATTGCAGGAGTTGCATTAGCTGCAATTCTTTTCAGCAGAAAAGTTGCAAAAGTTATAACTATCTCAAGAGCAAAAGAAAATAATTTAACTACCTATAAAGTAAAAGGACAATTATTTTTTGTAAGTAAAATTTATTTTTTACAGGGATTTGATATTCATGAACATCCAGAAAATATTGTAATTGACATGTCTTTAGCTCATATTTGGGATCAAAGTGGCGTTGTTGCTCTTGAGCAAATTATTAGAAAATTCCAGAATGGTGGATCTAAAGTTGAAATTGTAGGATTAAATAAAGAAAGTCTTAACCTATTTGAAAGACTAGGTGGTATCGAAAGCGCTCATTGAAAAAAGTTAATTAAGACTAACTTGTTGATAACAAAACCAAAGCCATTGCTGAAAAAGTAAATTCCTATGAGATCTCCAAGCGGTTTTTGAACTATTTAGATCAAAATTTTCAGGTAGAGGAACATCTCCCTTTTCTTTGTCTCTTTCAATTTCACTAATGATTCTATGCACCGTATACTCAGGATGACCTAAATGCATAAGTCGTTTTTGATCATTAGATTCAAATATTGTATATCCAACGTTTTCTCCATATGCCAACAAATTCAATTTCCCTTCTTTTTGGGCCTTCTCCATTTCCAAATCTGGTAATCCAGCAAATCTACTTTGAGGACAAATAAATTCATCATCTTGTGTACCCATCAAAGGGTGTCCAGGAACAAGACTTTTTAAAGGGAATACCCCAAATAATTTCCTATCAAAAACTTGCTTATCAACCCCTGCCAAATAAGCCAGCGCAAAGCCAGCCCAACATAATCCAAGAGTACTCGCACAAGAATTTCTGGCTTCATTTACAATTTTCACAAATTCATCCCAATACTTAACCTCCTCAAAGGCTAGGTGTTCAATAGGTGCTCCAGTAATAATGATTCCATCTAACGGTTCTGGATTATTTGCTTCTTCCCAAGTTATGTATAGATTATTTAGATGATTAAGATCCCATGTTTTATAAGAGTGAGTTTTAAGCTTTATCCAAACTGGCTCAATTTGAAGAGGAGATAAACCAAGTGGATGTAGTAAGTTAAATTCATACTGTTTGCCAAGAGGCATGATATTTAAAATACCAATCCTAAGAGGACGTATATCCTGTCTTTTTGCCAATTCTGGTTCGATCCAAGATATATGATTTTTCTCGACATCACTAATCTTGTGATAGTTACTAGGAATTATTAAAGCCAATAAATCTCCTTTCCTATGTGATTTGTGAAAGTGCTTGTTCGAAATCTGCTTTTATATCATCAATATGTTCGATTCCTACAGAAACTCTTACCATTGTAGGAGTCACACCTGCAGATAATTGTTCTTCTTCAGATAATTGCTGATGAGTTGTTGAAGCAGGATGAATTACTAATGTTTTTGAATCACCCACGTTAGCAAGGTGGCTCGCCAATTTTAAGGAATCAATAAATTTTACTGCATTTTCATAACCCCCATTTAGGGAGAACATAAGCATGCAACCCATTCCCCTTCCAGTAGTATATTTTTTGGCACTAGAGTAATATGGATCAGATTCTAGGCCAGGATAATTAACACTACTTACATTAGAGTTAGTATCTAACCATTTTGCTAATTCAAGAGCATTAGAAGTTTGTCTTTCTATTCTTAAACTTAGAGTTTCCAAACCCTGCAATAGCAAGAAAGAATTAAAAGGACTTTGAGCTGACCCCCAGTCTCTGAGGCATTCAAGTCTTGCTCTTAAAGCAAAAGCTATATTTCTGTTATCAGGTACTCCCAAAGATTTGCAGATATCACTACCGAATCCAAAAGCGTCCCAATGAACGAGCCCATGATAAGCAGCGCTTGGCTCACTCATTAGTGGGAATTTACCATTTCCCCAATCAAAGGTTCCGGCATCAACAATAACCCCACCGATGCTAGTTCCATGTCCACCGATCCATTTCGTTGCACTTTCCACAACAACATCGGCTCCAAAATCAATTGGTCTTATTAAAGCACCACCAGCACCAAGGGTATTATCCACTATTAGAGGAATTCCATTTTCCTTCGCTAAAGCAGAGAGTCCCTCAAAATCTGGAATGTTGAACCTAGGATTTCCCATTGATTCAACATATATTGCTTTGGTTTTATCATCAATTTTATTTCTAAAACTATCGATACTATCACCATCAGCAAATTTAACTTCTATTCCTAATCTTGGAAATTGTACTTTAAATTGATTGTAGGTCCCACCATATAAAAAAGATGTAGAGACAAAATTATCCCCTGCCGTCATGCAGTTCACGATTGCCAGGAATTGAGCAGCTTGACCTGAGGATGTTGCGAGTGCTGCCATACCTCCCTCCAAAGCTGCCATCCTTTTTTCGAAGACATCTGTGGTGGGGTTCATAAGTCGAGTATAAATATTTCCAAATTCTTTTAATCCAAAAAGGTTAGCTCCATGCTCTGCATTATCAAAGACATAGGAACTAGTTTGATAAATGGGTACTGCTCTAGAATTTGTAGTTGGATCAGGAACTTGGCCTGCATGTAGCTGAAGTGTCTCGAACTTTTGGTTGCTCAAAATTTTTTAAATAATCCTATTATCTATTTAACTTAGAAAAGTCCAAAAAAAAAACAAAAAAAAGATAAATATTTATAAATCCTTTTTTAATGAGGGGTAATTATCTTTCATATATGTACTCAAATCCTCTGTTATCGCAGATCTGAGTTTCTCAATATTTGCAGAATCAATTATTGGAAAAGTTTTATTAGCCTCAGGATCTTTTTCAGTAATTGATTTCCAATTCTTACCAACATCTTTTTCAGAGTTGTTAAGAACCTCATCAAAATTGAAACACTTATCATTGTTCTTAGCATCAAATTCGCTAAAAGCTTTATTTATAAGCTCTTTTCTATTTTCGAATAGATTCTTAGCTTTTAAAGTATCTGGAAGACCCATAACTGGTTGTAATTCCTTAAGAAGTTTTATTTCCTCTTCAATTAAGAGTGTCCAAACACCATATTTATTTTTTGGAAGATTAGAATTACTAAAAATATTAATTTCATCGAGGTAAAAATTTAACCATAGATAATAAGATTTTTCTTCAATAGTTTTTTTAACGGATATCTTTTTATTTTGGATCTTTGGGAGTAACTTTTCTGCCTTCTTTAAAAACTGTCTGTCTTCTCTTTCTAAATTTATTAATCCCCATCTTTGACTGTAGTCCCATAAATCTTCGTATCTTGTTAAGTCTTCTTGATTCCAACCAAGAGCTTTAAGTTCATGAGAACGATGAGTTAATTCCTTTTTCAAAAAAAACCTTTTAAACCATAATAATTCTAACCCTGCAATCAAGATTAGTAAATAAATTAAGAACTTTGCTTTCTAGCAAATTAGAAAAATAATCAATTATTAAAATATTTATTAATAATTTTCAATACTTTAATATAACTAGGATTTTTTTTAGAAATTTGATTACTGTATTCATTTGTTTTAAGGGCATTTTGCTCTTTTTCAATAAATAATTTCTTATAAAAGTTTTCAATATCATCAAAAAGATAATCTCCTTTTAATTTTTCATTTAGTTCGAAAGATAATTCAGATTTCACAGATTCTTGGCAAAAATTAGTGATTTCTTCTGAACTAATTAAAACATTATAAATTTCTTTTTTCTCTTCTGAATTAGCATTAAAGCATAAATAAATCAGATTAATCATTGAACAATTGTTATTTTTAATTTTGAATTCTTTATAAATGTCTGGCCAAAATTTTAAAGATTTTAGACCTTCTAAACCTCCTTGACTGAGAGAGTATTTATTACACCAATTTACAAATTCTGAGACATCTTTTGGACATCTGTTGAGTTGCAAAAGCATATCTGATAAAACTTGTCCTGCTTGAAAATTCCGTGTTGGTTTTCCTTCAGTTGGTAGAGTCATACTCCCTAAAACATCGGCCTTAACAGCATTTAATTGAGAAAAAGTATAATCTCCTTTTTCAAAAAATTTATCATTAATTATTTCCCTTGCACTAATTATTTCTTCACCATAACCAAGTTCTTTTAATGAAAGATATTTATTCTCTAATTTATTTTCTTTTCTAACTTTTATTGATACTGATGCGGCCTGATCTAAACATTGAGTTAACAAAATCGTATTAATGGTAGGTAGCATTCCTGGCTTATCGGAATGAAAGTTATTTACAAAACCTGCAAATATTGATGAGATATTTTTTATAGACTTTATATATTGACATTCAATATTGTGAACTCCAGGAGAAACTTGAATTTTCGGTGATAATTGATTCAAAATGCGTGCTCCTATTAATGCTGTTAGCGCATCAGGATGGCAGAAATTTGCAGTAAAACTATCATTAGGATTTCGTAAAGCTCCGTGACGATGAAATCCTGTAAAAAAAGCTAAATTTGGATATTTATTGCAAAGAATAAAAGGGTTTTTATTTTTATTATCAATACAAAAAGAACCGACTAGGCAGCCAAGAACCACATTTTCTCTTTTTAAATTTTTTCTAAGTTCTAAAGCATTTTTAACATCATCTTGTATGTGATTACTATTTGAAGCAAGAATAACTATCTCACATTTCAAGAGGAGATCTTTTAGATCAAAAGACTTTATTTTTCCCTCTGAAGAATAATTTCCCATTCTCTTAATCTTTTCAATAATCTCATTATCCATATCAGAAATAACATCATTTGAGAAAGCACCTAACAAATCTCTATCTTCCCTAGGAGCCAAGAGAATATTATTTGATTTTCCATGCATAGCACAGTTGTATGCTAGTGATGCAGGATATAAACCAACACTGTAAAATCCAACTTTGCTATTCTCTATATCATTAATTAATGAATAAAAATATTTTTCATCTTTGATGTTTTCTACGAAATTATTCTTCATTTTTGGAAACTCTCGATAATTTTTTTAATTTCTTGCACATACCAACATTTTTCTACATTAAAGCAATTTTTGACCATAGCAAATTATTTATTGAAAATATTGAGTTTTTTAATTTATAATTTCTGAGACAGTGGAAATTAAAAGAAAAAAAATAATTATAAATATGGAATATATGGCAAGTAATTTAAATGAACAAAAACAATTAATTTATTCTAAAAATATTTTATTTATTCAAGACATTGACGGAGTTTGTATCCCTTTAGTTAAAGATCCAATGACTAGAGAACTAGAATCAAAATATATCTTTGCAGTTAAAGAATTTGCCAAGGAATTCTTTGTATTAACTTGCGGGGAACATGAAGGTCCAAGAGGAGTCAACAGAATAATAGAGAGGAGTTTAAAGAGCACCACTGAGCCTAAAAACAAAGAACTATATTTAAGAGGTTTAGCTGCCTGTGGAGTAGAGTATCAAGACAGTAATGGTGAAATAAGTTTTGAAGGAGTCTCAGAAAAAGAACTAAGTTTTTTATCTAAAGTACCTAGTTTAATAAGACCAAAATTTAATTATATAGTTAAGAACATTTTTCCTGAACTTAGCCAAAAGGATATCAATTTTCACGCAGTAAAATCAATATGTGAAACACGCTTCTCGCCAACGATTAATTTCAATAGTCTATTTGATTTAGTTCATGAAGATTCTCATAAAAGAAAGCTTATTCAAATTAGTTTTGAAAAAATGATGAATGAAATCATTTTAAAAGCTGAATCCGAAGGCCTCAAAAACTCATTTTTCCTTCATATTTCACCAAATTTAGGTAATAAAAATGGTAGAGAAACAATTAAACTTTCTTCTCAAGATGATATCGGATCAACAGACATACAATTACTTATTAAAGGAGCAGTTAAAGATTCTGGAGTTTTATTTCTTTTAAATAAATTTATTGCTGATAAAACTGGTAAAGCTCCTTTTGGAAGAAATTTTAATTTTAGAAACTCTCCAAGTTCTATTGCGGGAAAAATTGATTTATGCAAAAGAACTATTCAAAAAGAAAACATGCCTTTGATTGTAGGAGTTGGTGACACAATAACATCAAAAAAAAATAATGGTGAAAATAGTTATTCAAGAGGAGGAAGTGACAGATCTTTTTTAGAATTTATACAAATATTAGGGGATGAATTTGGTATTAATAATAAAATAATTTTTGTAGATAGTAGTTCTGGTGAAGTTGAAAGACCTTCTACAAAAAAAACTGGTTTAACAGGGATCAGTGATCTTTATGACAACTTAAAGTTTGACTTAGTTTTTCAAAATGGTCCCAAAGAATATATAAGTTGGTTTATTGAACTTGCTAAAAAGAGATCAAACTTTAAAAAAATAGTTGACTTTTGAATTTTTAAATGACAATTTATAAATAATGGATTTATGAAAGAAAAATTCCCCTCAATATATAAAGAACCTATAGAAACATTGCAAATCAATATAGGTTATAAATGCAATCAGGCTTGTAAGCATTGTCATGTTAATTCAAGTCCTCTGAGGACTGAAAAGATGTCCAATGAAATAATATCTCTCATTCCAAAAATAATTGATAAGTACAAAATCAAGACTTTAGATATAACAGGTGGCGCGCCAGAACTTCACCCAGAATTTAAAAACCTAATAGCTAGTTTGAGCACAAAACAAGTTGATATTATTGATAGATGCAATTTAACAATTTTCTTTGAAGAAGGTTATGAAGATCTTCCTCAATTTCTTGCAAAGAATAAAGTAATAGTTACTGCTTCGCTACCGTGTTATGAAAAAAATAATGTTGAGATTCAAAGGGGTCTTGGGGTTTTTGAAAAAAGTATTAATGCTATAAAAATTCTTAATGATCTAGGCTATGGAAAGAAAGAAAATGGATTGCAATTAAATCTTGTTTACAATCCTGTAAGCCCAATTCTTCCACCTTCTCAGAAAATATTGGAAAAAGATTATAAAAAAATACTATTCGAAAAATATAATATTGTTTTTAATAATTTATACACAATAACTAATATGCCAATAAATAGATATGAAGAATCTCTAAGAAGAGAAGGGAAACTAAATACTTATTACAAATTACTAAAAGAAAATTTTAATGAAAATAATTTAGAAAATCTTATGTGTAAAAAAACTATTAGCGTAAATTGGTTAGGAGAAATTTATGATTGTGACTTTAACCAACAGATCAATTTCCGAGAGAATAAAGGGCCAAAGACACTTTCTGATCTATTGGATGAATCATTTACTTTTGACTACGGGGTAGCTGTTAAAGAACATTGTTTTGCTTGCACTGCAGGTGCAGGGTCAAGTTGTGGAGGGACTTTAAGTTAAAACCTGCTAAATGCAATTAGGACAAATAGCTCTTACATTTAAAGAGGATTCAATTAGTTTAAAACCATTAACTTTAGCTGCGACTTTGCCTGCCTCTAAAACTTCGTCATTTTCGAATTCTTCTGTTCTTCCACACCTAATGCAAATCAAATGATGATGATCCGGTGTGTCGTTACTAAGCAATTCATATCTGTGTCCACCCTCACTGAGTTCTAATTCATGAAGCAAACCCATTTGCACTAAAAGTCTTAAAGTTCTATAAATTGTTGCTAGTGAAACTTTGGAGCTTGTTTTAACTAACTTTTCATGAACCTCTTCAGCACTAAGATGCTTTCCAGAGCCAATATTTTCAAATAAATTAAGAACCTTTAATCGCTGAGGAGTTAATCTCTTCCCATCTTTATGTAATCCATCACCAAGAGGAGATGAGATTACTTTGTATTGAGAGGATAATGACAAAATTAACACTTGACTATTCTCAATAATAACTCTAGATGAGAGTAAAACAACTTGTTTATTTAAAATGTTTACTAAAGTTCTTCAAAATATTATGTTAAATGTATCTTTATATGTAAATGATGAATGATCAAGAAATCTCTTCTGATAAATTATCATCGAAAGTAAACGCCTTGATAATTATTGATATTCAGGAAAAAATAATAAGACCAATTTTTAATAAGGATTCAATAATCAAAAACATTAAAAAGCTAATAAATGCTTACCAAATTTTAGAAGAAAACATATTTATATCTGAACAAAACCCACTCAAATTGGGAGTAACGATACCTGAGTTATTACCAATAGCAGAATTTAGAAAATTTGAAAAAATGGAATTCAGCCTAGCTAAATTAGAAGATTTTTTGAAAGAACTTAAAGATAAGAAAATTACTAATTTGATAGTTTGTGGGATCGAAACGCATATTTGTATTCAACAAACAGTCTTAGATTGTTTACAAAAAGGGTTTCAAGTTATTCTCATTTCAGATTCCATGGGAAGTAGAAATAGGGTAGATCATGAAATAGCATTACAAAGAATGACTCAGAGTGGGGCGATCTTAACAACAACTGAATCAATAATTTTTGAATTATGCAAAACTGCGGATAGAGAAGAATTTAAAGAAATTAGAAATATAATAATGAGTTAAATGAAAAATAAAGACTGGTTTGTTATTTAGAGATAATTT
>OZSS01000700.1_pt1 | contig 16189 bp, 12 predicted proteins | sample 1779911 | NCBI WGS metagenome assembly OZSS01 (sample SAMEA2603589, study PRJEB24840) | metagenome | biome: Water; feature: Photic zone; material: Seawater sample | place: Mediterranean Sea | collected 2013-11-12 | depth 10 m | reverse complement strand
TGTGGGCGCGAAGGGATTCGAACCCCTGACCCCTTGGGTGTAAACCAAGTGCTCTGAACCAACTGAGCTACGCGCCCCTAAAGTGGTTGCAAATATAATGGCGTTTTTTCTATTTGCAAATTAATTTAGAGGCAATTCATAAAACTTCAGCAACCACAAAAGTACTGCCACCAACATAGATGAAATCAGACGATTTAGCATTGTTTTTAGCGGCAGAAAAAGCTGCTGCTACACTACTGTAGGTTGAATAGTGAGAAGTTTTATTACTAACATATTTCTCTAGGATATTTAACTGAAGGGACCTAGGGTTATTAGCCGCACAAAGGTACAATTTAGCTTCATCTGGTAATAAAGAAACAATGGGCATAATTTCTTTGTCCTGAACAAAGCCCAAAACTAAATGAAGAGTCTGATAGCGTTGTTTACGAATTTGAGAAACAACCTGTGTGATCCCCTCATTGTTATGCGCCACATCTGCTACAATCATTGGGGCTGTGCCGATGCATTGCCATCTACCCTTTATTCCAGTGTTTTTAACCACACTTAAAAATCCTTCTTTACAATTTTTCTGACTGATTTTGAATTGGGGTAAAAGCTGAACAGCAGCTTGTGCTAATCGAATATTTTCCTTTTGATACTCTCCAACCAAATCACTTTCATAAACCCTTTCAACTAAGTCATTTGCCCAATGAATTGCTGCTCCACACTTTTTTGCGACCTCCTCAAAAACAGGTTGTGTTTCAGCATCTTTTTCCCCAATTAAAATTGGAATTTTATTTTTTATAATTCCAGCTTTCTCTCTTGCAATAGCAGATCGTGAATCTCCTAAAAATTGAGTATGATCCAATCCGATGTTTGTAATTATACTCAAAACTGGAGTGATAATATTGGTTGCATCCAATCTACCTCCTAAGCCTACTTCAACAATAGCAATATCAACTTGATGAAAGGCAAATCGATCAAAAGCCAATCCAACGGTCATTTCAAAGAATGAGCTTTTATGGGTTTCAAAATAGGTTTTATGTTGGGCAACGAAATCTACAATTTCTTTTCTTTCAATAACTCTTCCGTTTACACGAACTCGTTCATTAAAATCCTTTAAATGTGGAGAAGTATATAAACCGACCTTATACCCTGCTTGTTGAAAAACAGAGGCGATTAAATGCGCTGTAGACCCTTTCCCATTGGTTCCAGCAATGTGTATACTTTGAAATTTGTTGTGTGGATTGCCTAAATAATCAACTATTTTATGGATCCGTTCCAATCCTGGTCGGTAGGCACTGGCCCCTGTTCGCTGATAGATTGGCAATTTATGGTAGAGCCATTCAACGGTTTCATTATAGGTTTTCAATCTTTATTCCCCTAGTTTAAATTGAATTACAACAAATCCAATTTGTTTATTTGGTGCGTTGATATCTGAATGCCATTTGTGCAACTGTGCTGTTTTTTCTGCTGGTTCCAATAGACAAGGATGTGTGTTAGTACTTCCTTTTACTCCCGGTGTTGCCTTAACTACATCTCCATTTTGATCTACCGTGATCCGCACTACAACCGTTCCTTCTTGATTGCAATCTTGCACCACTTTGCCTTCCAATCGTAGGCTTCGTCCATTAAGTCCGAATCGAGTCCCCTCTCCTCCTTGTCCTTCTTCACTGTAGTAGCTATTGGAATATGGATTCCCTTTGGGTTGGCCTTGATCTCCTGATGTTCCCTCAATGCCCTCGCTGGGCAACTCTTCGCCCTCAGATGGTTCCTTCTGAATGAGGTTTGACACTAAATTTTTAGTAGCTTCAGAGACTTTTGGTTTGGAGGGTTGTTTTTCTTCCACAGGGGTTTCTTTCTCTACCTTTTGTTTAGCTTCTGGTTGCTTTTCTTCCTGAGCAATAGGTATCTCACTTTTTTTTTCTGTCAACACTTTTTCACTCATGGGGATTGTTGTTGTTTTCGGAGATGGAGGGGTTGATTTTTCTATTTGCTCTTCTTGAGCTTCTTGAACTGGGTTAGGTTTTGACACAGGAGGATTTTGTGATTGAATTTGACCTTTTCCAGTTGAATGCATCCCAAAATTTACTTCCATTCCATAAGCGATGGGGGGGTCTAAGTAGCTAAGCCCAAGAACAAAAAAAACGAGTAACAAAAGTAGCGCAGTGATTGTGGTAAGTACCGCTGCCTTTTTTTTGTGTGCTGTATCTAAAAATTTCATGTTCAAATCTTCACTGTGAGTCTACTGCCAATACAATTTTTATTCCATTTCTATTAGCAATATTCATGACATATACCACATCATCTAGAGGCACTTTTTTATCTGCTCTTAAGATTACTGAAGGAGAAGAAAGTGATTTCATTTGGCCAATTAATCTATTCTCTAGGTTTCTTTTGGAGACCGCTTGCTCGTCAATATAAAACCGATTTGATGTTCTAATTGTAACGGCCACTGTGTTGCGGTTTTCTGATTTCCCCTCAGCTTGGGGCAACTTTACTTCAATGGTATTGAGTTGTTTAGCAAGGGTTGAAGCGATCATAAAAAAAATCAACAACAAAAACACGACGTCTGTCATTGAAGACATGTTAAATTCTGGTTTGATTTTATTTCTGCCGCTTAATTTCATCAATTAGGTGGGTTCGTTCAAGAGGTCCAAAAATTCAAGGCTTGACGCTTCCATTTGATAGACAACTTTATTGGTTTTGACAACTAAATGATTGTAGGTTATATACCCAATGATCCCTACTATAAGACCAGCAACTGTTGTAGTCATTGCTGTATAAAGACCATCGGCTAACAATTGCATATCAATATTTCCTCCAGCATTAGAGATTTCAAAAATCGAAAGGATCATTCCAATAACAGTTCCTAAAAACCCTAGCATGGGAGCAGCACCTGCAATTGTGGCTAATATACTTACATTTTTTTCTAGTTTATACACTTCTAATCGGCCAGCATTTTCAATAGTAGTATTAATGTCCTCTAAGGGTCGACCAATGCGGCTAAGTCCCTTAGAAATAAGCCTAGCTACTGGCTTGTTTTCTGAAAGACAAATTTGCTGGGCGTTATCGATTTTACCATTGAGAACATAGGTTCTTATTTGAGACATAAAATTTGAAGAAATTTTAACCGCTTCTCTAATGGCAAATAATCGCTCAAAATAAATGTATACCACCACCAAAAGAAGAACTACTAAAAGACCAATAATGATTTGACCTCCCAAACCACCGTTCTGAATCAACTCGATCAGAGATAAAGTTTTTTCTGTTTGTAGTGGAGTGCTTTCTTGGATGAGAAAAAAGTGTGTTTTCATCGATTAATTTATATAACTCTCAACGATGAAGATATCAAAAATATTGTGATTAAGAGGTGATAAAATCGCGTAGGAGAAGAAAAGTAAAAAAGCCAGCCAAGAAACCTACTAATGCTAACCAAGCAATTTTTTTCAAATACCAAAAGAAATCAATTTTTTCCATGCCCATTGCAACAACTCCTGCTGCAGAGCCTATGATTAACATGCTTCCTCCTGTCCCCGCAGCATAGGCAATTAGATGCCAAAGAGGATTGTCTAGTTCTTGAGAAAACATTCCAATACTAGCAGCTACAAGTGGCACATTATCAATAACAGCTGAGCCTGCCCCAAGAAGAGCAATGACAAAATCTGTGTTAGGAATTGTGCTATTGAGACCCTCTGCAAAATGAAACAACATACCTAAAGATTCTAATGCAGCAACAGCTAGGAGGATCCCTAAGAAAAAAAGAATACTTGGCAATTCGATTTTAGAGAGAGATTTATGGACTGGGCTGGCAGTAGCATGTGCATCACTTTCTAGGTCAACGGAGCTAATACTAATTTTAGCTTTACTAAAAATTTCAGCAAAGGTGGCCACAATAGCCAAAGATAACATCATTCCTACATAAGGAGGGAGATGAGTTAATGTCTTGAATATAGGCACAAACACAATGGCAGAGAGGCCTAAGTATAACATGGCAGCACCTCGACGATGTGTGGCTACTTTTTCTTCTTCCTCGGGGAGTTCAATTTCTCCCTTGAAGGCGGGAAGGGTTGAGGCTAAAAAAGTAGGGACTACCAAACAAACTACGGAAGGTATGAGTACGTACCCTATTAATTTTCCTGTAGTAACTTTGTTCGCAATCCACAACATTGTAGTAGTCACATCTCCAATAGGAGACCATGCTCCTCCTGCATTTGCAGCAATAATGATTAACCCTGCAAACCATAATCGTGTTTCTCTACTAGGAATCACTTTTTGCAAAATGGTGATTAGCACTATGGTGGCTGTTAAATTATCTATGATAGCAGAAAGGATAAATGCTAGAATGGCAAAAATCCACAAAAGCCCTTTTTTACTTTTCGTCTTTATAAAGCTTTTTATAGTAAAAAATCCATTGAAATAATCAATGATTTCCACAATAGTCATCGCACCTAGCAAAAAGATAATTATTTCTGCCGTTTTACCTAAGTGATGCAATAAAATCTCTTCTAGGTGTGTAGGTTCTAATTCTTTTAGTTCTGTATTAACCTCAAATACAGGAAGATGAAACAATGAGATTAAGGCCCATAGAAAAGCCATCATAGCCAAAGCAGGAATGAGTTTATCTACTTTAAGGGTATGTTCAAGGGTAATTGCGAGATATCCGATGATAAAAATGCCAATTAGAATGGTTTCCATGGAAGCTTAAATTATAGTTTGTGTTTTGATTTTATGTTGTGTAGATACCAAATTTATTAAAATTCCAAAAAGAGGGTTGCTTTTTTATGGAAAAAATATATTCCCCGCCACATGGTCTCTTTTTGCCCCAGTAACAGCAGCATAACAATTCACTTCCTCTAGCAGTTTCAACACACCTAACAGACCAAATATCAATGCTTCTTTGAAGTTTACTAAAGTATGCTCAGGAATTTCAAATTGAGCTTCAGAATAGCGGGTTAGAGTTTCCATAAAATAATGATTGTGAGCCCCTCCGCCAGTGACTAAGACTAGATCTCCTTTGTTCCATTGATTACCAATTTGGAGCGCACAATGATGGGCATAAGTATGCATCACGTCTTGGATTAAAGAATGTTCATATTTATTTACTTTGGAGATAATGTTTTCTTCAACCCATTCTCTACCTAATGATTTTGGCCCAGATAGAGAAAAATAGGAGAGTGCATTGAGTTGCTCAAGCAACGGTTCTATTATTTTTCCTTTAGATGCTAAATGTCCAGATTCGTCAAACGTCAAACCTAGTTTATTCGAAAGATAATTAAAGACTTGATTAAAAGCACAAACATCATACGCTTTGGGGGGGTTGATCGAAATTTTTGAAAGATTGGCTATTCCTCCTAAATTCAGACAACCCGTGTATTTTGGAAATAGCAAATGATCACCGACAGGCACCAACGGAGCCCCCTGGCCACCAAGGGCCACATCTTGGGTTCTAAAATCACAAACCACTGGACAATGCAGGTTATTTGAAATTAATGGAAGATTGCCTATCTGTAAAGTAATTCCTTTTTCGGGTTGATGCAACACCGTATGACCGTGAGAACATATCGCCTTTAAATCCTCTAAATCATATTTTTTTATCGTTTGATATAATGTTTTTGATAGCCACTTTGTATACTCAAAATCTAACTTTTCAAGTTCTTTTTTATGTAGCGTATGGGCTTTAGCTAGTCGTCTTTGCCAAGCTTTTGGATAGGGGATTGTCTCAGTTAAAGTAAAGTCAAAATGCCATTGCCCCTTTTTGTCTTTTCTAAATTGGGCAGAAGCTAAATCTAATCCATCCAGAGAAGTCCCAGACATCACTCCTAACACGTGAAATTGCACAGTCTTTTTTCTCTTTTTTTGCCCTATCATTGTAAAATTAATTCATTATCAAAATCGTAATTATTCTGGTCTTTATTTTTGATTTTTTTAAAATTTTTAAAATAATTTGATTTTTCTCTAAAATTATTGCTTTAAAATACAAACGCAAAGTCTATCTTCTAAACAATTCGTAATTTAGATGTCCTTTTAAAAAAAAAATGTTGCCAGCAAAGCAAGGTCTTTATGACCCCAACTTCGAACACGACAATTGTGGGGCAGGTTTTATATGCAGCCTTCAAGGTAAAAAAACCAACGATATCATCCACAAAGCTCTAGATATTTTAGATAAATTAGAACATCGAGGGGCGGTGAGTGCAGATGGAAAAACCGGGGATGGCGCAGGTATTCTTATTGAAATTCCACATGATTTTCTTGTTTCTGAATGCCATTTTCAGTTGCCAAAATTACACGAATATGCTGTTGGAATGGTGTTTCTTCCTAAAAAAGAAAACCAAAGAAATTATTGCATCGGTGTTTTAGAAAATGAGATTAAAAATCAAGGTCTAAAGGTTTTAGGTTGGAGAACTGTTCCGGTTGATCCTAGCCATGTAGGAAGCATTGCTGCTCAAACCGAGCCTCACATAATGCAAGTATTTATTGGAAAAAATGAGGAATTGTCGGAGCATGAATTTAATGTGAAACTCTTCATTGCTAGAAAAATTAGTGAGCATACCATTTCCTCTTCAAAACTTTCTGAAGCTTCATATTTTTATTTACCAAGTTTATCAACTCATACTCTCATCTACAAGGGCTTACTCATTCCTGAGGATATAAAAAATTATTATTTAGATCTTTCAAATCCTGCTGTAGTTACTCGATTGGCATTAGTGCACCAGCGTTTTTCAACCAACACTTTCCCAACATGGGATTTGGCTCAGCCTTTCCGATACATGTGCCATAATGGAGAAATCAACACATTTAGAGGAAATTACAGTCGAATGCAAGCCAGAGAAGAATTATTGAAAAGTGATCTTTTTGGGGAGGACATTAAAAAGATTTTACCTGTCATTCTGCCTAGTAAATCTGATTCAGCATCAATGGATATGGTCGTGGAACTTTTATTAGCCTCGGGGCGATCGCTGCCAGAAGTGATGATGATGATGGTCCCAGAAGCATGGGAAAAACATCAAGCCATGGATGAAGATAAAAAAGCATTCTATGAGTACAATTCTTGTATTATGGAACCTTGGGACGGCCCTGCATCTATTCCATTTACAGATGGTAAATACATTGGTGCGCTCCTCGACCGAAACGGTTTAAGACCTTCACGCTATTCAGTTACTAAAGACGGCTATGTGGTCATGTCTTCAGAAACTGGTGTTTTAGACATTGCTCCTGATAACATTGAACGACATGGACGGCTTGAACCAGGCAAAATGTTTTTAGTAAATATGAATGAAGGTAGGATTGTTGAAGATGAAGAGATCAAAAAAGAAATCACCTCCGAAAGACCCTATCGGGAGTGGCTTCAAAAAAATCTTTTGCGTTTAAAAGAGGTGCCCTATACTGGTAACAAGACCCCTGACGAAAAAGAAGATTTTGAAACACGGCTTCGTATTTTTGGCTACACCCAAGAAGATTTAAAAACAATCATAAAACCAATGGTAATTAGTGCAAAAGAAGCTATTGGTTCTATGGGAACAGATACTCCTCTTGCCGTATTGTCAGACAAGCCACAATTGCTTTACAATTATTTTAAACAACTTTTTGCACAAGTCACCAATCCACCCTTGGATGGGATTAGAGAAGAAATAGTCACCGACACTAGCCTTTCAGTAGGAAGTGATTATAATATATTTGACGTTACGGCCAATCATGCCAAAAAGCTACATATCCAAAATCCTGTTATTTCCAATGAGGATTTAGACAAAATTAAAAACATAGAAAATCCCGATTTCAAATCGGTAAGCATAAGCACACTTTATGAAACTCAAAGTGGGTTGAATGGACTAGAAAATGCTTTAGAGGAAATGGTCCATCAAGTTGAAAGAGCGCTCTCAAATGGAGCCAATATCATTATTCTTTCTGACAGAGGAGTATCTTCTTCTCTAGCCCCAATACCAATGCTTCTAGCATGTGCACATACTCACAACGCCTTGAAAAGAAAAGGAAAACGTTCTCGATTTGGAATTATTTTAGAATCCGCAGAACCGAGAGAGCCACATCATTTTGCCTTGTTATTTGGTTATGGTGCAAGTGCTATTAACCCCTATCTAGTTAATGAAGTCATCCAGCATCAAACTGAAAATGAAGGTATTGCTTTAGAAACAGACAAAGCTATTAGCAACTTCAATAAAGCCATAGCTAAAGGGATCGTAAAAGTGATGAACAAAATTGGAATCTCCACTTTGCATTCCTACAGAGGGGCTCAAATTTTTGAAGCATTAGGGCTTTCGCAAAAATTTATAGATCGCTTTTTTTGTAACACAGCCACCAGAATTGAGGGAATTGGTCTTTATGAAATCGAAAAAGAAATTGCGCAGAGACATAGCAAAGCGTATTTACATGAATCCAACATTGGCATGTCTCTGGAAATTGGAGGTGACTATCGTTGGAGAAGAGATGGTGAGGCACATGCTGTTAACCCACACACCGTGGCTCATTTGCAACAAGCAGTGAGACAAAATAAAGTTGAGGAATATGAAACCTTTGCCAAATTGGTGAATGAACAGAACAAAAAATTGATGACCCTGAGAGGTCTTTTTGAATTTTCAAGTTTTGATCCTATTCCCCTAGATCAAGTAGAACCTTGGACAACAATAGTTAAACGTTTCAAAACGGGGGCCATGTCTTTAGGCTCTATTAGCCAAGAAGCACATGAAAATTTGGCCGTAGCCATGAATAGAATTGGAGGGAAAAGTAATTCTGGCGAAGGAGGAGAAGATCCAAAAAGGTTCCAACCTGATATAGACGGAAACTGGAGAAATAGTGCTATCAAGCAAGTGGCTTCTGGTCGGTTTGGCGTTTCTAGCCACTACTTGAGTTCTGCTAAAGAAATACAAATCAAAATGGCACAGGGAGCAAAACCCGGTGAAGGAGGACAATTACCTGGTCCAAAAGTAAACCCATACATTGCCTCTGTGAGAAACTCCACACCCTATGTCGGTTTGATTTCACCACCCCCCCATCACGATATTTATTCTATCGAAGATTTAGCACAGTTAATTTTTGATCTTAAAAATGCAAATAGAGAAGCGCGCGTTAATGTAAAACTCGTTTCTGAAGTAGGCGTTGGAACCATTGCCGCAGGAGTGGCAAAAGCCAAAGCTGATGTTATTCTCATTTCGGGCTATGACGGTGGAACAGGAGCGTCTCCCCTCACCTCTCTTAAACATGCCGGATTACCTTGGGAACTTGGTATTGCTGAAGCTCAGCAAACTTTAGTGCTCAATGATTTAAGAAGTAGAATTGTTCTCGAATGTGACGGTCAAATGAAAACAGGTAGAGATGTGGCCATAGCCTGTTTACTAGGAGCAGAAGAATTTGGTTTTTCAACTGCACCCCTTATAGCTTCTGGTTGTATTATGATGAGAGCCTGTCATCTCAATACTTGCCCAGTTGGGATCGCAACCCAAGACCCTGAACTAAGGAAAAATTTTAAGGGGAAACCTGAACACGTGATCAACTATATGTATTTTGTTGCTGAAGAATTACGACAAATTATGGCTGACTTAGGGTTCCGCACTGTAGATGAAATGGTCGGTCAATCTCAAAAACTAAACATGAAAACAGCAATCGATCATTATAAAGCACAGGGCATAGATCTTTCGAAAATCTTATATAAACCTGACGTGCCAGATTTTGTTCAAGTCTACAACACCCGCGAGCAAGATCATGGGTTGAAACATGTGTTGGATTTTCAGATCTTAAAACAAGCTCATCCAGCCGTTTATAGAAAAGAAACTCAGCACCTTGATTTTAATATCAAGAATACAGATCGTACCGTAGGCGCAATAGTGAGCAATGAAATTTCAAAAATTCATGGCGCTGCGGGCCTTCCAGAAGACACGCTGAGTATTAAGTTTACAGGTACCGCAGGTCAAAGTTTTGGCGCATTTGCTACCCGTGGTCTTTACATGAAAGTGGTCGGTACTGCCAACGACTACTTTGGCAAAGGATTATCAGGAGCAAAAATTATTGCACAGGTGCCTGAAAAAGCAAGCTTTGTGCCCGAAGAAAACATCATTATTGGCAATGTGGCTCTCTATGGAGCAACTGCTGGTGAAGCCTATATCAATGGAATCGCTGGTGAACGTTTTTGTGTTCGTAATTCAGGAGCAACAGCCGTTGTGGAGGGTATTGGTGACCATGGCTGTGAATATATGACTGGAGGAGTGGCTGTGATTCTTGGTGCCTTTGGACGTAATTTTGCTGCAGGAATGAGTGGTGGAATTGCTTATATTTTTAGTGACGATGGTCAATTTGACGAAAAGAAGTTTAATTTGGAAATGGTAGAGTTAGAAGACCTTACAGACCAAGATCGGGAACATGTAGCCCATTTGTTACAAAACCATATCGATTATGCAAAGAGTGCTAAAGCCGAGCGTATTCTTTCTGGGTGGCCTGAATCCAGTAAAAAGTTTATTAAAGTTATGCCTACCGATTATAAAAAAGCCTTGGAAATGATGGCGAAATCTGAAACAGAAAAAGTATAGTTATGGGAAAATTAAGAGGTTTTATGGAATATGATAGGATCAAAGAATCTACAGTTGATCCTAAAGAACGTGTTAAAAATTATAATGAATTTACCCTCGAGCCTGAAAATGAAAAACTTCAAGAACAGGGAGGTCGCTGCATGGACTGTGGCGTACCATTCTGCCATAGTGGCTGTCCACTTGGCAATCTCATTCCAGATTTTAATGATGCGGTGTATAAAAACGAATGGGAACGAGCCCTAGGCATTTTACATTCAACAAACAACTTCCCAGAATTTACTGGTCGTTTGTGCCCTGCTCCTTGTGAAGCTGCTTGTGTTTTGGGCATTATCAATCCTCCTGTTTCTATTGAGTTAATCGAAAAATATATTGTTGAGCGGGGGTTTGCTGAAGGATGGATAAAACCACAACCTCCGACCAACAGAACGGATAAAACAGTAGCTATTATAGGTTCTGGACCCGCTGGTCTCGCAGCAGCTCAGCAACTCAATCGAGCTGGACACCTTGTGACAGTTTTTGAACGTGACAACAAAATTGGGGGGCTACTACGCTATGGCATTCCTGATTTTAAAATGGAAAAAAAGATCATCGATCGCCGATTGGAAATTTTAGAAGCGGAAGGCATCACTTTCAAATGTAACGTAGAGGTAGGTAAAACTATAACCGCTGAAGCCTTGGAAGAAGAATTTGATATTGTCTTAATTGCAACTGGCGCTACCATAAAAAGAGAGCTCCCTATCCCTGGGGCAGATTTAGATGGCGTAGTACAAGCAATGGACTTCCTGCCTCACAATAACAAAGCGGTTGACGGACAACACCAAAGAGACCCAAAACTATTTGCTAAAAATAGAGACGTAATTGTGATTGGTGGTGGCGACACGGGTTCTGACTGCATTGGCACTTCTAATAGACACGGAGCCAAAAGTGTTACCAATTTTGAAATTATGCCTAAACCAGCCGAATCAAGAACAGAAGATCATCCTTGGCCCTATTGGCCTTTTGTGTTGAAAACCAGTTCTTCGCATGAAGAAGGAATTCATAGAGAATGGAGTATTTTGACCAAAGAATTTGTTGGAGATAAAAACGGAAAACTTAAAGGGCTAAAAACTGTTGAAGTAAGCTGGAAGAAAATTCCAGGAGAAAGACCAAAACTTATTGAAAAGAAAGGGAGTGAAAAAGAATGGCCCTGCGACCTTGCTTTGTTAGCACTTGGATTTACAGGTCCTGAAAAAAGTCTTCCTGAGCAATTTGGAGTATCTTTTGATGAACGAGGTAACGTGAAAGGTGAAAATCAGTATCAAACGGAAAAAGACCATATTTTCACGGCTGGAGATGCTCGTAGGGGGCAATCTCTAATCGTTTGGGCTATTTCTGAGGGTAGAGAAGCGGCACATCAAATTGATACCTACTTGATGGGAAGCTCTACATTACCTCAAAAAAATATAGCAGGAGATCTGGCAGCAGTATAATGCATTCTTTTCCTTTTTAAATCGAAATATTAGATGGTTTTCTGGTTTAGATCAAGACGCTTTACTTTCGCTTATTAAAAAATAACCTCTAGAACCTTTTTTCAGAAGGCTACAATAGCACAGCATAACAATGGCGATGAATACGCAATCGAGAGACTTAGGCTCGTACGCAAGGCAATACATAAAAACGGAATCTACAAATCCAATTATAAATTATTATTTAAAGCCAAGACGTGAGCTTTAGTTGCAAAACTGATTTATTCCTTATCCTTGTTCAGAGCCATATTGATCAGCGAGGCAACATCAATGCGATCTCCTTGAGAAATACTATCAGAAACGGTGAGGATTAAAATTCTTTTCCCGCTAAGATCTAAATATATTTTTTGACCGTTTGGTAAGTCCACTCCGCTCCTAGAAAAAGGATCCAACGTTGGGTTCATCACCCCTGGAATTCGTAATGGCAGCTTTTGTGCAGTATTGTTTTCTAAATAAAAAGCACGCTGTGGTGTGAGAGGTGCTGTTATTTTCTTTTTTCTTGGAGTTCCCTTCACCAAAACAAATTCTACTTTGAGGGGAGCCAAAAAACGGTTTTCTAATTGCAAATAAAGTTGCTTATTAACTTCTAAAATAGTATTGCCCCCTTTGGCTAGACCAAAACCTTTGCGCAACGAATCTGTTTTTCGATCTCGAGCCGATATACCCAAATCAAATTTTGATCGATTCCAAAGCTTGACATTAAACCCCTGGTATAGAGGATAGTCTATCCGAATAATTTGTTTGGGTGGGATTATAAGTGTGGATTTTTCAACCTTGTTATTTTGTCCAAGTAAAACTGAAAAAGAGAACAGAAAGAGAAATAAGGTTTTTTTCATTAAGCTAAAATACAATCTTATATTTGACTCCTCAATAACATCAGAAAAATCAGCAACCATAATGAATCATTTTTATTTGCATTTACTTCTTTTATTCTCTATTGGTTGCCAAAATCAAATAAAACAGAAAGGCACTAAACTCACTTTAGAGCAGGCAAACCAACAAATTTCAATGGCAGAAACAAAATCCGTTTTATATACTTTGGCTGCAGATAGTATGATGGGTCGAGATAACAAAAGTGGAGGATATGCCAAAGCGGCTGCATTTGTGGCTTCTTATTTTAAAAAACATAAGATCAAACCCTTTTATCCTGCCTACAGAGACACTCTCACTACAAACGGGTTAATGACCTATAATTTGGTAGGTCAACTAGGAAAATATAATTCCAATCAGAAAAGCATTTTGATTGGGGCTCATTTAGATCATATTGGAGTGAGTGAGGCTGCTGCAGACTCAATTTTTAATGGGGCCAATGACAATGCATCTGGGGCAACAGCAGTTCTTCAAATTGGGCGTTTTTTAGTGCAACGACAATGGAATCAAAATGTATTACTGGCTCTTTTTGCAGATGAAGAAAAAGGCCTTTTGGGAGCGTATCATTTGGCAGAACGATTTAAAAAAGAGGGAGTATCTGTAAACTATATGATCAATTTTGAAATGATCGGAGCTAAACTTACTTCTGGTCCTAATCAAGTATTTATCACAGGCTTCAATCGCTCTAATCTTGCTGAAACCATAAATAATATCGCACCTAATTTTGTTCAATTTTCTCCAGAAGCCCAAAAATTTAATTTATTTCAACGCTCTGATAACTTTGCTTTTCACCAAGTGTTAGGTTCTGTTGCGCAGACCCTCAGCGCCTTTGATTTTAAAAATTATGACTATTATCATAAAGCTCAAGATCATCCAGAGAAATTGAATATTGATAATATGAATAAAATCATTAGTACAGCGGCGTATGCAATTAGCGAACTTTTAGAAAATGAGGTCATTATTAAATAAATTGAAATTCAGTTTTTTAGTTGAGCTCAAAGAGAGGCTATTAATTGTTACCTTAAAATAATGTAGGTTAATTTTCTTATCTTGAAATTTTTGCAAAATAATATGAAAACGACACCTAAAAAATTTGTTCAAATAGCCCTTCTACTTCTAATTTGTCAAAGTTGTACAGAACCTAAAAAACAAATAAATTTTGGTTATGACCTTGATTTTTTATCCCAAAATACCAAAACCATCGTCCTCAAAAATAATAATGAGCAATGTCAGATAGCCATTGTTCCAGCCTTTCAAGGCCGCGTAATGACTAGCACTTCAAAAGGACGGCAAGGCAAAAGTTATGGTTGGATCAATTATGATCTTATTAGCTCGAATACCATTCAAGAACATATCAATGCTTATGGCGGCGAAGACCGGTTTTGGCTAGGTCCAGAAGGTGGGCAATATGCCATTTTTTTTGAAAATGGCACGCCCTTTACTTTAGATCATTGGAACACCCCTAAAGTAATTGATACTGAACCTTTTAACCTAGTGGAACAAGGACCAACACATGCTATTTTTGATCAAGACATTACCCTTAAAAACTATCAAAATTTTGAATTTCAAATCAACGTGAATAGAAAAATATCACTTCTTCAAAAAGAGGAGATTGAACAAAATTTAACCATTGACCTGAATGAAACGCTCACCTTTGTCGGCTATCAGTCTGACAATGTGATGACCAACATGAGTTCTCTTGATTGGAATCGTGACAGTGGTTTACTCTCCATCTGGATATTAGGTATGTTTACACCGTCCGATCAAACGGCTGTGGTTATTCCCTTTAAGGATTCATTAGCTTTGAACACTAGTTATTTTGGTGCCATAGAAGCAGACCGACTCAAAGTGAAGGAAAATACTATTCTATTTAAAGGTGACGGAAAATACAGATCTAAAATTGGAATTCCACCTCAAAATGCACTTCCCACTTTAGGCAGTTATGACCTTAATCAAAATATACTCACCGTTATTCAATACACTCTTGATGAAAACGCTTCCTATGTCAACTCACTTTGGGAGACACAAGAAGACCCCTATGGTGGTGATGTGGTCAATTCTTATAACGATGGCCCACTAGACAATGGGGGGCAGTTGGGTCCATTTTATGAATTAGAAACGTCTTCTCCTGCGAGAGCCTTAAAGGCATACGAATCTATTAAACACATTCACCGTACTTATCATTTCGAAGGTAGCCCAGAGGCATTAAATACTATTGCTAAAAAAGTGTTTGGAACCGATTTAAATACACTTGAAATTTGATTACACCTCCATTTAAAATCCTCACAACTATGAAAATTACTGTTACCTTTTTACTATTGCTCATCTTACCCCAAGCCATTCAAGCCCAACAAAAAACAATACTATTTGAAAAAGAGGCATCCGATTGGGAAATCACTGGTGATGCACAATGGCAATTCAAAAAGGGAGCACTTCATGGAGACGCTTCCAAAGGGGAGGGTTTTGTGATTACTAAAAATACCTATCAAAACTTTGTGCTAAGCTTACAATTTAAACCCGATAAACAAGTGAACTCTGGCGTATTTGTGCTTTGTAAAGAGAAAGAAATGAGTGCCACAGACTGCCATGAAATTAATATTTGGGATTTACACCCCAATCAAGACAATAGAACAGGCGCCATAGTGACCAAACAAAATCCTAAGGTTAAGATCGAAACCATTGGCAAATGGAATACTTACGAAATTCGTTGTGAAGGCGAAACCACCACAGTTCGTCTCAATGGTCAACTAACAGCTATACACACGGGCAATCCATCAAAACAGGGAGTTATTGGTCTACAGGTGGCCAATGAGGGGAAAATAGCTTTTCGTAAAATTCGCTTAAAGGCCCTTTAAATATCTCTTGCGTTTTTTTATTCATTACTTTTTACATTTAGGCATCCCTCCTTTAGTGGCTTTTTTCCTTTTTAAAACAGAATGGAAAAAAATTACCCTTTTGTTTTTGGCAACACTGGTAATTGATATAGACCACCTGTGGGCTTCTCCCATTTATGACCCACACCGCTGCAGCATTGGATTCCATACTTTTCACACAAATATTGCTATTGGGTTTTATGCACTATTAGTCTTTTTTAAAAAACCATTTAACCTTATTGGTATAGGTCTTCTTTTTCATATGCTTACCGATGCTCTAGATTGCTATTTAATGAAGTAACATCCTTGTTGAAAAAAATTCCTTTTGAACAAAAAAAGACCCTTCAAGCAAACTTGAAGGGTCTCGAAGAAGGCGGCGACATACTCTCCCACCGTGTGGCAGTACCATCTGCGCTAGTAGGCTTAA